>MDTG01326796.1_pt1 | contig 10058 bp, 7 predicted proteins | sample 811421 | NCBI WGS metagenome assembly MDTG01 (sample SAMN05326645, study PRJNA326480) | marine metagenome | isolation source: seawater | place: Pacific Ocean: South East | collected 2011 | reverse complement strand
GCCGCAAGGGCCTATCCCTGAAGACCCTAAACGTGCCCCGATCGAAGCGACAGAAGATGCGAATCTGTTTGAAAAAGCACAGGAAGACATGAAGCGTGCGATCGAGTCTGACCCTAATTTACGTGATGTCACGGATCAGATTATCGTTGAGCAGACCCCTGAGGGGTTGAAGCTTGAAGTGATGGACTCGGAGCGTTACCCAATGTTTGAGCCGGGTGGCACGGTGCTGACCGAGTTTGGTCAGCGTACCTTGTCGAAAATGGCGCGCTTGATTGAATTGATGCCGAACTTTATCTCGGTGACCGGGCATACGGATGCCACGCCTTATAATAAGGCAAATTACGGCAATTGGGAATTGTCGGCCGATCGCGCCAACGCCGCGCGGCGTTTCCTGATTAAAGCAGGGGTGAGCCCTGAGCGACCTAAAAAGGTGCAGGGTAAGGCCGCCACTGACCTGCTATTGCCAGATCAGCCCGCCTCGGCTCGTAACCGCCGGATCACCATTATTTTGCTGCGTGGTAGCCATATGAAGCTGGCGCCCGGCTATCTGCCTGCGACACGTGACTTGTTGTCGGTGCCGCGAGTGCGCCCATCGCAGGATAACAGCAAAACACGTGGAGAGCGTATTGAGAAATTGCGTGAGGATGAGCGACTGCGCGATCAGGCGGGTAGCCTACCGTCGCAGCGCCCACCTAGCTACGAACCGCCTGAGCAGCCTAAGGCTGAAGAGCCAGAGGCAGCGCCTGAAGCGCCAAAGCAAGGGCTGACGCAGGAAGAGATGGATCCATTTGTGGATGACACGCCTGCTGGCGCGCTAGAATAAACAGGCGCCAAACAATAGCGCCTTAGACCGTAGCTCTTAGCTGATATATTCTTCACCCGTGACACATCGTACTTGCACGACAAAACCACGCGCGGTGCGTTCAATCAGGCTGGGAATCTTTTGAATGAAGGTTTGGCTGCGTTCATATTTCACATTATAGCGACGCAGGAATTTCTTCAGCGGTTCGAGTGTGACGGCTACGTCGGAGCTGGAAATGGTAATATTGCGGTTGGATCGGCGGTCATAAGCAAATAATTGCGTTTTGCCCGATACTACGCCGATGACATTGCCAGCGGGGTCAAGCAAGGGCCCACCGCTATTGCCCTTTTGGGCAGAATCGGTGAATTGCAGCCAGTTGGGCTCGCCTGTGGGGCCTATCAGATCGATGACTTGCGCCTGTGCGATGCGGTAGGTGCCTGTGACCGCAGCGTCCAGCGGATAGCCCATGACCAGTACATCCTCGCCCCGATTGATCACGCTCGCGGTGCCACGCAAGCGTGCGACATTGGGTGCATAGCTGTTGGCACGCAATAGCGCTAGATCATTGGATACATCCGTTGCGATCAGGCGTGCTTCGGCTTGTACAGCACCTTTAAGCTGTATGGCATGTCCAGACTGGCATTCGCGAATCACATGTTCGTTGGTGATGACATAACCGTTTTTGCTGACAAAAAATCCGGTACCGGAAGAGTAATGTTGCAGCACTTTGCGGTATTGCTGTTGCGATTGCGCAGAGAAAGACACGCATAATGCAAGGATGGCCGTTAGGGAGAGGGTGCGAAGAAAAATCATGATGCTCTTGTGTTAGGTATTTTTACGTAGTCTAGCAAGCAAATATGAAGAAGTGATTAATAGCCGCCACGATAAGCGCCTGAAGAATGTCATAAAACCTTCACCCTTTTTTAAGATTGCAGCTGGTAATCTGGTAGATATAGGAAAATGCTATAAGGAATGGTGACATGGCGGATGATAAAAATCCCAACCCTCGAGGCCCTAACGAGGATTATAATGATTTCGAGCAAAGCGTGTATGATCAGGCGCGGACGCGCTTGTCGGATGACCCTACCTGGGCATTGCAATTACAAGAGCGTATGGATGTGCTGCCAGATTGGTTAGGCCACGGGGCAGAACAGGATGCACGCCGCGATGTGTTGTATGAGCGCGGTATTGATGTAAATAACCCCGGTGAAGCAACGCAAAGCGTTAATCCTACTGGGCCAGATGCGGGCTATAGCCCTCGAGCGGAGGCGCGTTATCATCGTGCGGCTGAGGAGGCACGCGCTATGGGAGTGGGAGAATTGATCTCCCTAACGATACATGAGGGTCAAGGACCGCTGGGGGTGCGCGCCGTCGCTTATGATGCGCGCAGCGACGTGTTGAGAGAGCATGGCGTGGATTTGAATGAGCCTGCGCCTGAGTTTGGCGATGGTCCCGATCGTGGAGGCGCTTCTTATGAACGCAATTATGAGTCGGTGGTGCGTCAGGCCGCATTGCTATCGCCTGAGCAACTGGAACAGGAATTGGCGCGGGTGAGCAGTGAAGAATTCCAGCGCGAGACCATACGCGAAGCACGCTTTGATAGTCCCGGTGCTGTAATGGATCCCTCTCGTGATGTGCGTAGGCAAATGGATGCCGCCATTGATGCGATGGGCGATGTGCTGAATGAGCTGCAAGGTAGCGAGTCAGAACACGAAGCGCCAGACGGACATGGGCTGAACGAGGAGGCGCGCGTGAATGCGCCAGAGGTAGAAGGACAAAGCCGCTAGGGGAGTTAGGCCATGGCACCAGATTACGGACAAGGTAGACCAGATATCGCCCATATGCGGGCGCAGTTGGAACCAATGCCAGACGATCTGGTTGTGTGGCTGTATGAGCAAGCGGAAAGAGGTGCCACTACGCATGCGTCAATGGATTTCTTAGGCGATAGGGAGCAAAGCAGGCAGTGGTCCGAGGTGCTGTCCGGCGTGCTGGAAGAACGTAATTACTGGGGCAATTCTAACCGTCAGATGGCAGATGGACCCGACAGCCGCATTCCCAGATACAACGATACTTATTATAGCGCTCTATTGCAGGTGCATGGCATGTCGGATGGTCGATTGCAGAATATATATCAGAACCTAACGCAATCCGATTATGTCGACAGACAATTATATGCATCGGGTTCGACTAATATCAGCCAGGATTACCGCGAGTATCTGGAGCAGCAAAATGCAGCGCAGGTGGACGCGATTGGCGATGTGCTGGAAGAACGTGGTCATGGCCTGCCAGTGCAAGGCCGTAATGGTGATAATGGGATTGAGCGCTAGCACACAGCGCACTACTAATTAAGCAACATTAAGCAGTAACAAAAAGCCAGCCCCGAGAGGCTGGCTTTGTTGTGTCTAAGAGGGTGTCATGTCTTATGCGGGTTCGGCCGTTTTGGTTTTGGCCGAGCCACTGGTTTTGCGTTTCTTTGGCTTGGTCTTCGTAATCTTGAAGGCCAGCTCGCCGTCCTTTTCGGTCACCACAACGCTGCCACCTTTGACCAGCTTGCCAAACAGCACTTCTTCGGCCAGTGGCTTCTTGATCTTGTCGGCAATCAGCCGCGAAAGCGGGCGTGCACCGTTCATTTTGTCGTAGCCCTTTTCGGCCAGCCAATCGAGCGCTGCATCGTCGAGTTGAATCGTTACATTGCGCTCTTCCAGCTGCGATTCCAGCTTGTAGATGAATTTGTTCACCACATGTTTGACGACATCTGCGGTGAGATAATCGAAGCCGATGATCGCATCCAGACGGTTGCGGAATTCGGGCGTGAACATTTTATTGATCGCGTCCTTGTCCTCGCCGGTACGGTCATTCTTGCCAAAGCCCATAGGGGCGCGGGCAATGTCGGCGGCGCCAGCGTTCGAGGTCATAATCAGGATCACATTGCGGAAATTCACGGTTTTACCTGACTGGTCGGTCAGCTTGCCGTAATCCATCACCTGCAGGAGGATGTTGAAAATATCCGGATGGGCTTTTTCAATCTCGTCCAGCAGCACCACTGCATACGGCGTTTTATCGACAGCGTCGGTGAGCAGGCCACCCTGATCGTGCCCCACATAGCCTGGAGGCGAACCGATCAGGCCTGAGACCGAATGTTTCTCCATATATTCCGACATGTCGAAGCGGATCAGTTCCATACCCATGGATTTTGCCAGCTGCGTGGCCACTTCGGTTTTACCGACGCCGGTTGGGCCGGTGAACAGGTAATTACCGATAGGCTTGTTCTCATCGCGCAGGCCCGCACGTGCCATTTTCACGGCAGCGCCCAGCTCGTCGATGGCTTTATTCTGGCCAAACACCACCAGCTTCAGATTATCCTCCAGCGCCTTCAGCGTGTCGGCATCGTCCATGGTCACGGTTTTGGCTGGCATACGCGCCATTTTGGCCACCACATCCTCGATTTCTTTGGTCGAAATGCTTTTCTTGCGTTTGGATGGGGCGATCAGCGTTTGTGCTGCGCCTGCCTCGTCCAGCACATCGATGGCTTTGTCGGGCAGTTTGCGGTCGTTAATATAGCGTGCGCTTAATTCCACAGCCGCCTTAATGGCCGCTGGCTGGAAACGCACCCCGTGATGCTCTTCGTAATAAGGTTTCAACCCGCGCAGAATTTTGATCGTGTCATCTACGCTTGGCTCATACACATCGATTTTCTGGAAACGGCGTGCCAGCGCACGGTCTTTCTCGATGTGGTTATTATATTCCTTGAAGGTGGTCGAACCCATGCAACGCAAGGTGCCACGTGCCAGTGCCGGCTTAAGCAAGTTGCATGCATCCATCGCACCGCCTGAGGTCGAGCCCGCACCGATGATGGTGTGAATCTCGTCGATGAACAAAATCGCATTCGGCAATTTCTCAATCGATTTCAGCACGGCTTTCATGCGTTCTTCAAAATCACCGCGGTAACGTGTGCCCGCTAGCAATGCGCCCATATCCAGCTCAAAGATGACAGCATTCTTCAGCACATCCGGCACCTCACTGCGGGTAATGCGCAGCGCCAGCCCTTCGGCAATGGCGGTTTTGCCTACGCCCGCTTCACCCACATAAAGCGGGTTGTTCTTGGTGCGGCGGCACAGAATCTGAATGGTACGTTCCACTTCGGTTTCGCGCCCGATCAGAATATCGGTCTTACCCGATTCGGCTTTCGCATTCAGATTCACACAATACAGTTTCAGCGGATCTTTGCTGTCGTCTTCTTCGACTTTTACGCCTTCGCCCAGCCCAGCACCTGTCGCGCCTTTGCTATAGCGAATCGAGCCATCATCCAGCTCTTCTTCTTCATGCTCGTTGTGCGGAGCAGACATGGGCAGATAGTCACCGTATTTCACGATGCCATGGCTGATGTAATTCACTACATCCAGACGGGTTACATCTTGTTCCTGCAGGAAATATACTGCGTGGCTTTCGCGCTCCGAGAAGAGGGCTACCAGCACGTTCGATCCGGTCACTTCGTTTTTGCCCGCCGATTGCACATGGATGGCCGCGCGGTGAATGACACGCTGAAACGCCGCGGTAGGGCGTGCTTCTTCTACGTCGTCCACAATCAGCGACTCCAGCTCATCGGCAATGAAATGCCGCAGCTCGTCGCTCAGTTTATCGATTTGTACACCCACACCACGCAATACCACATTGGCATCGGGATCTTCATTCAGCGCCAGCAGCAAATGCTCCAGCGTTGCATATTCGTGGTTATGTTCCTTGGCGATCCCAAGAGCCCTGTGCAAGGTTTGTTCGAGGTTTGTTGATAACATTGTTTTTGGTCCTCTTGCCTTCCTGTTTTCATTCTTTTTGCATCACGCATTGCAACGGATGCTCGTTTAATCGTGCGTATTGAATGACTTCATCTACCTTGGTTTCGGCCACTTCGCGGGTGTAACGTCCGCAGGTGGCTGAGCCTTTTTGATGGACCGCCAGCATGATTTGTACGGCTTCTTCGTGCGATTTTCGGAAGACTTGTTCCAACACACTGACCACGAAATCCATCGGGGTAAAATCGTCATTCAGCAGGACCACTTTGTAAAAGGGAGGACGCTTTGGCTTGGTTTTGGCCGGTGCTACCAGCAGCTCACCATCGTTTTCGGCGTCATCCGCGTTACGCGGGCCCATATAGAGTGGGGCAGGGGCTGCAAGTGGTATGTTGTTTTTAACTATGCTTGCCGAGCACTTGTCTGGCCGTAGCCACTCTCTATGTTTTGATGGTCGCATAAAAACCCTAACGTTCCGTAAACAAATTATTGCCAAAAAGTTACCAAATGCATTTTTTTGCACAAAGCGAAGCCTAATTGAGCTTAGTTAGAGCATATAACGCGCGCGTGAGCGAAATCAAATAGCTGATTTTTGCTTTTTTTCTGCTATACTCCCATAAAACAACATGACAGGACACATGCAGGACACTCAGACCCCGCCTTCCAGCCAAGGCACGTTTTCGTTGATGATGTCACTTCTGGGTGAAGCGGCAAAAATTACACTCCGTAATTTCAAAACTATTTTTTGTGTAGGCCTGCTGCTTGTGCTGGCGTCGCTGGGATGGAGCATTCTGCTGGCAGCTGTGTCGCCTGATTATACCGTAGAGCAATTATTTCAGGATTATCTGACTGAGTATAAAAATGAAGCTGGCGTGTCGGGGGGCGAGGAAAGCAAGCCCGACTGGTATACGCCCGAGCCAGGCGCCATCGATGAAGACACGCTGAAAGGTGGCGCGTCTGAAGAGGGGCAGGCGGGCGAATTGGATGAAAAGCTGGCCGAGGTGACGGGTTCGCAGGCGGGTATTATATATATACTGGTTAATATGGTCGGTCAGATCGCGTTGGCCATTATTCCTTATCTGATTGGCCTTGCGTTAGCCGCCAATTATTACTGGCACAAAAAACGTATGAGTGTCGGCGACGTGTTGCGGCTGGTAAAGGAAAGTCCCCGCTCCTTCTATAAGGCGGTTATACTCAAATGGGTCGTGATGATTCTTCCCGTTGTGCTGTTTCTGGTATTTGTATTCGGCGCAATCGCCTTATTTGGCGACGGCGATGCGGGGAAAGGTATCGTGACGACCATACTCGTTATTATGGCGGTGCTGCTGTGTGCATGGATGTGCTATATTCCCTACCGCTTATTATTAGTGGAACCGATTGCGCTGTTTGAAACGGCGTCGTTCCGTGCGGCGGCGCGCCGAAGTACAGAAATGATGTATGGCCGTAAGTTCAAAGTCGCACTGGCTTTTATTGTTGGAATAATCTTCGTGTGGATTGTGGCGATGCTGCTGATGATACCGATGCTTATTGTTGGTATATTAGCAGGGCTGGCAGGCGCGTTTGTAGCGGAATGGCTGGCCATTGCTATTATAGTAGTGCTGATGGGCGGCGGCTTTGTGGCGCTTCAATACACAATAACGTTCTTATTTTGTGCCTGGCTCTTTTTGTTGTGGGACCGTTTGCGCGGGCAATATCCGCTGCAGCAGGACTAATGCGCGTTTAGGGACGTAATAAAACGTCTGAATCATGTATCTGGCAGGCTAAAAAATGCCATCAGGGCGCAAATAATGCCTCGATTTTGCCTTTTCCACAGGGTGAAATCCTGCTTTTCAAATGGGTTACAGAGCAATTGCAAAAAATGCACAAATCGTGTTGACAGGCGCGGTCAGTCTGCCCTATATTGTTTTTCCGCTTTGAAGAGTGGTCGCTCGGATTTGTTGTTACAATAACGAATAATAAAAAAAACGACCCCAACTCAAAGTTTTTTGTTGCAAGACGTTTTGTTTTGTATATGGTGCGGCCTCCGCTGCTCGACAAACACGAGTTTCTGAGGCAGCTGCTGATTGATTGTGTGAATAGTTTTTCTGGCATCTCGATGGCCCTAACTCCTTTGGGCTGTTGAGATATACTTAGCCAACTGCATGTCGGATATTGTTATCCCCCGGCAGCATGTTGGCAAAGTTGATGCTGAATTGTTTAATTCCTTATCCATGGCATAACGAGCCTAGCAAGGATTATAAAGAGCAAGCGATGCAATAGCGGGCAACCGCAACATCGTGAGCGAGCGTAATAGCGTTTTACTTTATAGTTCGCCTGCTTTGTTCTGTATGTGATGGGAAGCGAGTGATCAAATCGAAATTAAGCGCTACATTCTTTTTATATTTTTATTAAATATGAGAAGGGCATCTGGTGGATGCCTTGGCGTGCAGAGGCGATGAAGGACGTGCTACACTGCGATAAGCTACGGCGAGTTGTGAAGAAACGCTGACCCGTAGATTTCCGAATGGGGAAACCCACCTCTAATACCAAGTTACTGGTGCCAGGAGTTATCCTGCACTACATGGCCGGCTTGCCGGCGATGTTTGTGGGAGAGATTGATGGACGCTGCTTGCAGTGTTCTAACTCGGCCTTAGCCGCTGCCTTATGGCTTGGCGGTGATGAGGCTGCGGTAAAATGCACTGTTTTCAGTGCGTTGGCCGAGCAATGTCTCCCGGCTAATTGCCCTGCGGGGTGGTTAGCGGCAGAGTCTGACACCTGGCACCTGCAACTTGGTATTAATACGAGGTATTTGTACCTGAATACATAGGGTATAAAGGCGAACCCGGTGAACTGAAATATCTAAGTAACCGGAGGAAAGGACATCAACCGAGACTCCCTCAGTAGTGACGAGCGAACGGGGACCAGGCCAGTGGCAGTTATGTAAGAATCGGAATCTTCTGGAAAGTTGAACCATAGTGGGTGATAGTCCCGTACGAGTAGAAATCATATCTGTCCTTGAGTAGGGCGGGGCACGTGAAACCTTGTCTGAACATGGGTCGACCACGATCCAAGCCTAAGTACTCCTGCACGACCGATAGTGAACCAGTACAGTGATGGAAAGGTGAAAAGCACCCCGACGAGGGGAGTGAAATAGACCCTGAAACCGGATGCCTACAAGCAGTCGGAGGCGAAAGCTGACGGCGTACCTTTTGTATAATGGGCCAGCGACTTAGTCTATCTAGCAAGCTTAAACCGTTAGGTGTAGGCGTAGCGAAAGCGAGTGTTAACTGCGCGATTTAGTTAGATGGATTAGACCCGAAACCGAGTGATCTAGATATGAGCAGGTTGAAGGTGGAGTAACATCCACTGAAGGACCGAACCCACCTATGTTGAAAAATGGGGGGATGACTTGTGTCTAGGGGTGAAAGGCCAATCAAACTCGGATATAGCTGGTTCTCCGCGAAAACTATTTAGGTAGTGCCTTATGTGAATACCATCGGGGGTAGAGCACTGGATGGACTAGGGGGGCCCAAAGCCTTACCAACTCTAACCAAACTCCGAATACCGATGAGTACTGCATAGGAGACAGACCATGGATGCTAACGTCCGTGGTCGAGAGGGAAACAACCCAGACCTACAGCTAAGGTCCCAAAATCGTAGTTAAGTTGGAAAGCATGTGAAACGACCAAAACAACCAGGAGGTTGGCTTAGAAGCAGCCATCCTTTAAAGAAAGCGTAACAGCTCACTGGTCTAAATAAGTTGTTTTGCGGCGAAGATGTAACGGGGATCAAACTACGTACCGAAGCTTAGGGCCCGTAAGGGCGGTAGCGGAGCGTTGTGTAAGCCTGCGAAGGCAGCTGGTGATGGCTGCTGGAGGTATCACAAGTGCGAATGCTGGCATGAGTAGCGATAAGAAGGGTGAGAATCCCTTCCGCCGAAATCCCAAGGGTTCCTGCGTTATGTTCGTCAGAGCAGGGTTAGTCGGCCCCTAAGGCGAGGGCGAAAGCCGTAGTCGATGGGAATCAGGTTAATATTCCTGAACCTGGTGGTAGTGACGGATGATGTAAATTGTACACCGCAGTTGGTGTTGGTGTGCAGTGAAATTGTCCCAGGAAATAGCTCCACCATGAGACCGTACCCGAAACCGACACAGGTGGGAAGGTAGAGTATACCAAGGCGCGTGAGAGAACGATGTTGAAGGAACTAGGCAAATTGCACCCGTAAGTTCGCGAGAAGGGTGACCTCTGTTCGGGCAACCGGATGGGGGTGGCACAGACCAGGGGGTATCGACTGTTTATTAAAAACACAGGGCTATGCGAAGTCTTTAACACGACGTATATGGCCTGACGCCTGCCCGGTGCCGGAAGGTTAAGAGGAGGTGTGCAAGCACTGAATCGAAGCCCCGGTAAACGGCGGCCGTAACTATAACGGTCCTAAGGTAGCGAAATTCCTTGTCGGGTAAGTTCCGACCTGCACGAATGGCGTAACG
>MDTG01321495.1_pt1 | contig 10058 bp, 18 predicted proteins | sample 811421 | NCBI WGS metagenome assembly MDTG01 (sample SAMN05326645, study PRJNA326480) | marine metagenome | isolation source: seawater | place: Pacific Ocean: South East | collected 2011 | reverse complement strand
GTAAGCAATACTGTTAGTGAGGCAGATACATTTGGTACACTTACACTATATCCAGCATATAGAAGTTTTCCAGAAGTATTTGCAAACAACGGTAACCACTTGTATGTACCTTGGAGTATTGAAGATGCTATTAGTAAACTAACAGCCATGTTTAATGCTATTGAGGACGAAGATTTATCTAAATACAATGTAGGTAAAATAAGCGATTATCAAAACGGCACAATAGATAGAACTATTGATTGTATGATTGATCAAGGCGAACATCTAAGTCGTAACGATAATCTATATAGAAGATATGTAGCAAAGGCGAAATATGAATGAGAATGAACAAAAAACTGTATTAGTAACAGGAGGCAATGGTTTTATTGGAACCATGTTATGTTCTCTTCTTGTACAATCTGGACACAATGTAATTAATATTGATAGATCCAAAAAGAAACAAGAAGGAGTAACATTATATCCTTTTGATATTGATAATTCTCAAGTTGATGGTGTTATTAAATTAACAAAACCAGATACAATTATTCATCTTGCCGCTGATCATGAAGTTGGTAGAAGTGTTACAGAACCAGAAGTGTTTTACAAAAATAATGTAATGAACACAATAGGATTACTTAATAGTGCTATTACAAGTGAAGTTAAAAACTTTATCTTTAGTAGTTCAAGTAGTGTATATGGTGATGTATTAGGTTTTCCAACTACAGAAGATAGTCCAAAGGCACCAATGAGTCCATATGGAAGAACCAAAGCAATGGTTGAAGATATATTAAAAGATTACTCAGACGCACACGGACTAAATTTTGTTGCATTGAGATACTTTAATGCCGCAGGTGCTGATCCAGAATGCACACACGGTTATACACAAGATCCTGCAAGTCATTTGATTCCGATCATTTGTAAAAAAATTATTGCAGGAGAAAAACTTATTGTAAACGGTGACGATTACAATACGCCAGATGGCACAGTAGTAAGAGATTATACTCATGTATTTGATATTGCTACAGCACATTTGGCCGCAATGAACTATCTCGATGATGGCGGAAAGAGTACTGAAGTAAATGTAGGTGCAGGTAATGGACAAAGCATACTTGAAGTTATTAAGGCATTTGAAGATGCTGGACATAAAGTTGATTATGAAATAGGTCCAAGACGTGCTGGTGATCCACCAATGACGTTTGCAGATATAGAAAAAGCAAATGTATTATTAGGTTGGTCTCCAATTTATACCATCAATGACATTGTAGAACATGCAATGGCTTGGGAAATTAAACAAAGTAGTTGACAGATAACATAAAAGGTGTTAAAATAGTTTTATGAGTGAGAGTATTAAGATATCTTTTGACAACGTCAAGCAGACTGTAGGCGACGTTGCTCAACAGATTATTACAGACAGTTATACACCTGACGTTATTATAGGTCCAGGTAGAGGTGGATATGTGCCTGGAGTAATGTTAAGTCACTACTTTGGTGTTCCTTTTCATGGTTTTGAATGGCAGTTTAGAGATTTTGAAGTTCAAGAAACTGAACATTTTAGAAATCTATTAGACAAGTATTTTAATAAAAATATTTTGATTATAGATGACATTAACGACAGTGGTAAAACTATGCAAAGCATTCATACATTAGCAGAAAGCATACAAGCAGACGGCTTATGGGTACATGGCGAGATTAAGTACGCATGTTTGTTTGAAAGATTTAACACCGAGTTTAATAAATTAGATTACAGATCTAAATATATCGAAACAGAACAATGGTTAGACTTCCCTTGGGAAGATTGGTGGAAATAAACATTTATATAAGGATTAAATAATGGCAGATGAAGTAACAAATAAAATTTTAGGTAGAATCAAAGATGCAGGAGCCAAGTATTGGGCAAGTGATAATGTTGCTCAGTTTATGGACGAGGGCGACGATCAACAACTGATTGAAGAACTTGTACCTAAGTTTGAAAGTATTTTAGACACATTAATTATCGATAGACACACAGATCCTAACAGTCAAGGTACTGCAAGACGTCTTGCTAAAATGTACATTAATGAACTTATGTGGGGTAGATATAATGACATGCCTAATGCTACAGCATTTCCTAATGATATAGAAGAAGGTTATAAGGGTATGTTGGTTGTAAGAAGTGAAATACTTAGTATGTGTTCGCATCACCATCAGCCTGTAAAAGGTACTGCTTATATTGGTATTATTGCAGGTGAAACACTTATTGGACTAAGTAAGTACACAAGAATTGCTCAATGGTGTGCAAGACGTGGTACATTACAAGAAGAACTTGCAAATGACATTGCAAGAGAAATTATGAAAGCAACTGGTAGTAAGAACTTAGGTGTTTACATTCAAGCAACACATGGTTGCGTAGAGAATAGAGGTGTGTTAGCACATAGCAGTCTTACACAAACTACTGTTTTAGAAGGTTGTTTTTATGATGATCCAGGTACTAAAAAAGAGTTTTTTGATAACATCAAACTGCAACAACAACATGCCTGTAGTTAATAAATAATATGATTAGTACAAGGAATGCAACAAGAACGTTAGTAGTTGGCAAACATGCTGTACCTGTTAGACAGGTTACAGAAGCAATATGCGAAAGACGACCTTTTGATTGGATACAAATAAGATTTCCTGTCACTAAGTCGGAAATATTTGAGTGTATTGATGCAGTTGCAGACATTGATAATTTTAGAAAGGGAGAGCATTTAAAACTTGAAAATGTTGGAGAAGGTGACGATATACTTATTAAAGTTCTAAGTATATCAGATACTTGTTTTATAAAAGTTTTACAATTTGGTAGAGTATATTTACACAATTCAGTAGAAATGGAAGAAGTATTTGATAAAGGATTATGTATGTTAGCATACCTTTGTTTCAAAGACGTAGTTGAAAACCAAAAAGATTTTATAGACTCAGACCCACTAAGTGAAATTGTATTAGAAGCATTTAGAAATGCTTGTGAACATTCAGACAACGAATTGTATAATATATTAAAAGAACAAATTGAAAATGAAGAAACAACCTAAGTTAAGATACAGCGAAGCATTTTATAGTGTGCAAGGAGAAGGCCGATTTGTTGGTGTGCCTTCTGTATTTTTACGAGTATTTGGTTGCAATTTTGAATGTGCTGGTTTTGGACAAGAAAGAAATAATTTAATTGCTACTACAGAGATGCCTTATTTTACAGATCCAAAAGCAGACAAGAATCACCCAGATGCTTATCAAAGCATCGAAGATTTACCCGTCACACCTATAGGGTGTGATTCCAGTGCCAGTTGGGCAATGAAGTATAAACATCTGCAGATGACAAAATCCGCAGACGAAGTTTTTGATCACATTGCTTCGCTTCTCCCAAAGGGCACATTCACTGGCCAACACGGTGAAGACATACACTTGGTGATCACAGGTGGTGAACCGCTACTGGGGTGGCAACGTGTTTGGCCAGTACTTCTTGATATGTGCATAGAAGCAGGACTTAAGAATGTTACATTTGAAACAAACGGTTCTAAAGCAGTAACTCCAGAATTAGTTGAATATTTTAATACAGAAGCACAAGATTTACATGTTACTTGGAGTACAAGTCCTAAGTTAAGCATTAGTGGTGAGAAAAGAGAAGATACTCTTATGCCAGAACAATTACTAACAATGAATGAAGTAGATAACAGTTTTTTATATAATAAATTTGTAGTACGTGACGATCAATGTTTGCCAGATGTCGACGAGTTTGTTGACGCATACAAAAAAGCAGGTGTACAAATTGATAGTGTATTTTTAATGCCAGAGGGTGCTACACTCGAGCAACAAACATTAACAGAAAAAGACGTAGCAGAAATTTGTCTCGAGACAGGTTATAAATTTAGTCCCCGATTGCATATAAACTTATTTGGTAATGCATGGGGTACTTAGGAGAATGATATGAAATTAGATTTAGATTGGATGGGACCTTGGTTTGCATTAGGAGTTTTAATTACTGGAACAGTATTAATGACTACTTTAGCATTTGCAGAGGAAGATAAAATTGTAGGTCATACACATGATGGCTTACCTGTATATGAATCAGAAATACCAGACAGCGATAAAGTTGATATGGGTAAAGCATTAGGATTAAGGCAATTAGCAATAGACATTAAAGGTATACAAAAAATTGATACTAATGTTTTAAATGTTAATACAGTAGAACTTTATTTGGACGACGATACTGTTTATACTGTAATTGTAAATGGTTGTAAACTTACAGTAATAGATAATTTCCAGTTTCAAACAAAAGGAGACGGTAAATTAAATGTAGGCGACTTTGCTATTGTAAGACGTAATCCATTTAAATATTTTGAGAATCCTAATTTAGAATTAACAAAAGAACAGGTTGAAGCAAAATTAAAAGATTGGGACTTAGATCAAAGGGTATGCAATATTGTTGCAATTCAAAAAGCAACACCAAAGCAGATTGCTTTACCCGAACCTACAGGAGACGTTAGAGGATAATATGGCAAAGAAAACAAAATTACCATTTAGCATGATGCCTGCAAGTTGGGGACTTAAAGGTAAGTCTCGAGCAGTAGCAGAAGCAGAATACTATTACGAAGGCGAAGATCTTGAAAAAGCACTTGCAGAAATAGGTGCGGAAACTGAAAATGAAAAAGTTTTAGCGGCACTTGATATTGATTTAAAAAATGAAAGAATCGGTAAACACGAGTACGACAAACGTAGGGCAGAAATACTACAAGAACCTTATGTAAATGTTTTAACAATGGATGTAAATCCTGAAAATGCAAAAGCAGGATATATAGAACTTGATTGGAATGAACATTTTGTAGCATTCTTACATGAAAATGGTTATACAGGCGAAAGCGACGAATCTGTTGTAAACAAATGGTTTAATGATGTTTGCAGAACAGTTCTTATTCAAGAACAAGCAGACTTAGATTACGGATTACAAGAACAAGCAAATATGGAGATGGGAGACGAAATTGTCATCACAAAAACAGAGCCTGGAACTGAGAGCCAAGACTAAACTTGCTGAGTTATCATTACAGTTAGATTCTGTATTAGAAGATAAACTTGGTGAGTTTGAACCTCAAGAAATTGATTTTGTGTTAGAAAACTATAGTAAGTTTTTAACATATGATTTGAAAAGATCATTTGAAACACAAAGAGAAACCAACCTTAAAGAATCACCTTTCGATTCAATAATTAACGATAATTTAGATTGACAAACTTACAAAAAAGTGTATAATACTACTATGAGTAAAAAAACATACATATTGGTAGATAGTTTAAACATGTTTTTCCGTGCTAAACACGTGGGTGGCGGTAGAGATATTGACATGCGTGTTGGTATGGCAATGCACATTATGTTCAACAGTATTAGAAAATGCTGGAGAGAATTTAATGGCGATCATGTTGTTATTTGTTTAGAAGGTAGAAGTTGGCGTAAAGACTTTTATGCTCCTTACAAAGCAAACAGAAAAGTTACAATGGATCAAAGAAGTGTAAAAGAACAAGAAGATGACGAATTGTTCTTTGAAGCATATGATGATATGACTAACTTTTTTAAAGATAAGACTAATTGTAGTGTAATAAGACAAGCAAATGCAGAAGCAGATGACTTAATTGCTACTTGGATACAACAACATCCAGAAGATGATCATGTTATTGTTAGCACAGATAGTGACTTTTATCAGTTGTTAGCACCTAATGTAATGCAGTATAACGGCACAACTGATCAAGTAGTTAGTTTAGAAGGCTTCAAAGACGGTAAAACAGGCGAATGGGTTATAGATAAAAAGACAGGCGAACCTAAGAAAGCAATAGATCCTGAGTTTGCATTGTTTGAAAAATGTGTTAGAGGTGATAGTTCAGATAACATCTTTAGTGCATATCCAGGTGCAAGACTTAAAGGCAGTCGTAACAAAACCGGTATCACAGAAGCATATAACGACCGTCTAACAGGTGGTTTTAATTATAATAACTTCATGTTACAACGTTGGGTAGATCACGAAGAGCAAGAGCATAGAGTAAGAGATGACTTTGAACGTAACAAAATACTTATTGATCTTACACAACAACCAGACGAAATTAAAGCAGAAAGTAAACAAATTATAAATGAAGCGGTAAATAAGAGTACTGTTTCACAAGTAGGTATTCACTTCTTGAAGTTTTGCAGTAAATGGAATCTTCAACGCATGAGTGAACAGCCTGGTGATTATGCAGATTTTTTAAATGGCCAAGTTAGATAAAGTAGATAAAGCCATTAGAAGAATATGCGATGAGTGGCCATTAGAACCTTATTGGATTTACACCACTCCAGATAACGGTAAACACGTTTATAGAGCAATGAGAACTGATGTTTGTCCTGAAGTCTTTAAAGATTCGTACGGACAACCAGTAAAGCAGTTATGCTCAGTAAATGGAAAGCATGTCGCTCGTGATGAGGACTATGGTAAACAGGAGATACACAAATGGTAACAAAACAAAAGAACAAAGCAGTATTACAGCAAATATCAGATACTGCATGGTTATTAAGACAAGGACCTCGTAAAGTAGGTATTCTTAATAAAGATATACAAGAAAAATATTTTTATATCAACGGTAAAACAGTTCAGTATTTTGAGAATGAAGAAGAGGTTGGTAAAAAGTTTGGTAACTTAAAAATATTTGAAGAGCAAATTACTACATCACCTGTAGTACAAGACGAATTTTTTATAAACGGTCATAAGATAGATTACGATAATCCTTTTCCGATTGATCATAATCATCCTGCATTTGATCCAAATGTTCCACTATATACTAAAACTGCTGATAGTGATATTTACTATGCCGCAGGTTGGTATGCTATTAACTTTGAAAAAGGGTGGAAACATGGACACGGACCTAAATATAGTACATTAATCAAGTATGGTTACAAAGGTCCATTTAAAACAGAAATTGAATGCAGACAAATGTTAAGCAAACTTAACAAGAAGAAAAAACTTGAAGAGTAATGTACGAAATTCCGGATACCTGCGGGTACAATAAAATTTTCAAACATCAGTGGCGTACACAACATTATGGTATCAATATGTCTACTGTTGAAAGAATAGGAAAGGTTGCTACAGGCAAATGGGGTTGGCATTTTAAACCTCATAAGAACATGAATTATAGCAGAGATGATTGGTATGAGAACCAGACTTGCTATGTATCTTTTGAAAAGAAATGGGACCTTATTTTAGTTAAACTGTTAGTAGATTTTAATAAATAAAAGCATGAAAGTTGAAATATATAGCAAACCACAATGTCCTTATTGCGACATGGCAAAAGCCTTAGCAGAAAGAGAAGGATACGATTTAACAGTCAAAATGTTAGACGAAGACTTTGATAGAGAAGCACTTATGGAAACATTTCCAGGTGCAAGAACCTTCCCTCAAATCATAGTAAATGACGATAAAATAGGCGGTTATCAAGAGTTTAAAGCATTAGTTGATTCATTAGATTAACAACTGTTTTAACTGTTTTTTTGATAAATAAGTGTATAGGAGACTATACACATGAGCAGACCAAAACCGGAAATCGTTTTAGAATCCGTAAACAAACAAACATACAAATCAGAGCAGGTACTTAGTGCTGACGCAATATTCAGTGTTTTTTATCAAAGTAAACCTATAAACTTGCGTACTTTACACACATTAGTTTCTTATCCAGGACCTAAATACAAAAAAGTAAGTTTTAGTAATCCAGGCCATGCCTTTAATTTAGCACAAAGACTTAATCGTATGTTTGATACCGAAGACTTTAATGTTGTTATGTTAACCGAAGGCAAGGTTGTAACAGAAGATGAAGTCAAATCCTTTAAAAGCGAGTAACACGTTACAAGACAAAATCCTAAACAGATTGTTGCAAGTTATTGATGAAGGTATTTTACATTCTAAATCCAGAAGACCTGGAATGCCTAAAGATAATAAATTCTATAGGCAGTTCAGAAAGTTAGATCGCAAACAACTGTTTTACAAAATTTTTGATAATTTTAGAATTAAAAATGGTGAACCTACTGGATTAAGATTAACATATTTAGGTAACGAATTACTAAAACGTTCATTTGACTTTTATGAATTTGGGCATACAGTAACGCCAACACCTAAAATGTATCTCAAATTAGATCAAGGCATGGAATGGCCTTATTACTTTACAAAAAAGAAACTTGTCCTATATAGTCAAGAAGATGCTTCTTGGTTTAAACTTAACGGTTCTGAAATTGGTTCTTTTATAGAGATTATATAATGTACAAATATGTAGAAAATATGATCAATGAGAAGTATGCAAGAGACTTATATGAAGCATACATTCTTAGAAAACCTTCATTAGTTATACATAACGGCATAACATATAATAAACGTGCAAATGATATAATGTTTCCATTAGATGCAGAAACGTTTTTTAAAAATTCAGGCTTCAATGCATTTGAATATACTCCGCACACTTCTGTATATATTCATAGGTTTGCAGAAGGTTTTGAATTAGATTGGCATGATGATCACGATATGGTAAATCAAGCAACTGTATATATAACACCATATTGGGATTCAGATATGGGAGGGTTGTTTTTACAGCAAAATGCTGATCCTATAGTACCCAAGTTCAATTGTGGTGTAATACAAGAGTCACCTGTACAGCATAAAATCACTAAAATTTTAGGTAACCAAGTACGCCTATCTATCCAAATAATGCAAATAAAAGGTTGACAAACTCTTATTTTCCTGTATAATAGTAGAATACTATAAAAATAGTATAACTTTGTTTAAAGAAGAAAATAGGAGGTCATATGACTACTTCAACAACTAAAGAAAGCAGAGTGCTATCAGCACTTCAAGAAGGCAGAACTTTAAGTTCAGCACAACTATCTGGCCATTTCGGCGTAGGTAACCCACAAGCAGTGATTCAATCACTAAGATTCAAAGGATTTCCAATCTATTTGAATACTGTAACTGACACTAAAGGCAGAAGCAGAAACGTTTATCGTTTAGGCACACCTTCTAGAGCAATCATTGCCGCTGGATACAAAGCAATGGCTACAGGATTAGTGTAAACTAACCTTTATAAAAATAAGCAGGTTTCGGCCTGCTTTTTTTATGGATTTTTAAGGGCCTTACGGGCCTTTCTTTTTGGTACCATGTTCATAAGGTACCTAACGACCAATTTAGGTATTCAATATTAGATAATATTATGTAGAAAATATGTAAATATATGTGAAGAAAAACTTATTTCTTCATACTCTAGGGCAAGAGTAATATAAAATAGGAGGTATTCATTTATGGATATTGTTAAGAATATAGGCGGATGGGCAAAAGGTCTAGCAGAAGCAGGACTTCATGTTATCGCATTAGGAGTAGTATTAGAAGTACTATTCGGCGGAGCAAACATTCCATTTTGGCCAGACATCTCAGTGGTAGATAACATCATGGGAATCTTAGGAGGACTGTCAGGAGCAGGGTTACTAGGATTAGTTGGTGCTTTCTTCCTATATCACATATTCAACAGAAAGTAAACACTTTAACATAGATTTTAAAAGCCAGTGCTAGTCACTGGCTTTTTTTATGAGAATAAATACGATTATGATTGATAGAATAGTTTCTACAAAGTTTTTTGATAATTCAAGTTTAGTTGACGAGTTATTAACACACGAAAACAGTTCTCTCAATACTTCTATAAATTATAAGACTACCGCAGACGCAGAATGGTTACAATTTAATAGGCCATGGCTGTCTGCCATAGACACAGCATTAAAATATCTATCTCAAATAGAAGAAGACTATAACTGTGACAGAAAAGACTTAGATGGTGTGTGGGTACAAAGAAATATTGATGTGTGGGACTTAGAAGATCATACAAAATATCATAGAGAAAATGCTGATATACACAAAGATTTTTTTGATGGATTCAGCAAAGTAATTAACTTACAGGTTTATGTAAGTGATGGCATACCTCCAGAAGCAGGCACTTGTTTTTGGAAATATACAGGTAAAAGTTTAGCAGAGGACACAATTAATGGCGAAGGAAAATGTGCTACCTGGCCCTATGATAATTGG
>MDTG01278887.1_pt1 | contig 10058 bp, 2 predicted proteins | sample 811421 | NCBI WGS metagenome assembly MDTG01 (sample SAMN05326645, study PRJNA326480) | marine metagenome | isolation source: seawater | place: Pacific Ocean: South East | collected 2011 | reverse complement strand
AGTCAGATACTCCTATTATATATATAGCTGCTAAGCCGAGTCCATCTAGATGGGATATGAGAGAAGACTATTTATATCTAAATAATAAAATAAAAAAGTTTTGTGAAGAAAATAATAACACCTACTTCTTTGATTCATGGTCAATAATGCTTGATGATCAGGGAGATATACCAAAAAAATATTTTTGGAGAGATATGCTCCATATGAACAGATCAGGATACGATGTCTGGGCAAAGAGTATTAAACCTTTAATTAACAAAATTTTAGAAAAATGAATCATTCTATTGAGAACCATTACATTGGAGAACTAAGAACCTCCGCAACACATCTTAAATCAGGAGAAAATATAAAAACTGATGCTCCAACTGATAACAATGGAAAAGGCGAAGCATTTGCTCCAACGGACCTAGTTTCATCAGCTTTATGTAGTTGCATGACAACTGTCATGGGTATCTGTGCTGAGAGGGGAGGTTTTGACATGCCAAAATCAAAAGCTAAGATTACTAAAATTATGTCAAAAGTACCCAGGAGAATATCTGAGATAATTATCGAATTACATTTTGAAAAAAATATTCTTACTGAAAATCAAAAAAGAAAACTTATTTCAGTAGGGAAAAACTGCCCTGTAGCAAGGAGCTTAAATAGTGATATAAAGCAAACTATTAAGTTCAATTTTTAGGTAAGCTACCAAAATATAACAAATAAAATTAACGATGTAAATAATGCTGCCGAGAAAATAAGTGCATTAGTTCCCTTCTCAAAAAATGTCCAGGTTATATCATCATTTTTCTGAACAATTATTATTATAATATTAAAAATTAATAATGCTATACATATGTAATTGATTATATCTGATTTTGTCATCACCTGGATATTAGATAATGAAGAGTCAACAAAATATCTATTACCAATAGCACCAAAAATTGCACCCATATTCAAAGATATTCTAGTATCAAAAGAGGTTCTAGGGATAAAGAAAGCTAGCCAAGATATTATAAATGCGCAAAATGAACCTCCGAAAAGTTTTGTGAATAGAAATGATCCGGACCTGTCAATACCTATATAAAAAGTTATTTTAGAACCAACAATATTTCTCAGGCTATCTGGCACAAATTGGTCTTGGTAGGGTGTTTCAAAGTAGGAAACCTCTGACCTTATACTTGTAATTTTATACCCGTCTCTAAAGTTATCCATGTCTTTGTTGAATGTTGGGGGGAAACTTTTAGATTCCCTTAGCCTCATTATAGATGAATCCATCAGAGGAATTATAAATTCTATTTTCATTTCTTGGACATCAAAAGGATATTCTCTAAGGTTCCACTTATGATTGAATACATTTTTATAATTTAGTTCGTAGGCTGTAGCCTCATACGGTTCATCAGGTATATAACCATAAAAGAACCAGCTTCCTCCATCTTGTTCAAAACCTTTGTATACAGCATCTGCGTTGAGAGGTTCTTTAGTCTCCATAGTGATATGGTCATAAGGATAAAGTGGGAATACACCACCAGAAGACAATTCAAATATCGAGTCATACTTTATATAAAATCCAGCAGTAATCTCCGCGGTAAAAAAATTATTACCTATATCTAAGTCGTACAAGTCATCAACATTCAACTGTATATCCCAATAAATTGGATATTCTAGAGAGTCTTCGTCAGTAAGAGGCGTGTAAGGATAATAATTTCCTGACCTTGCATAATCTTTATAATCAATTTTTATTGAGTCAGTAACAGTAGATGAAAATAGATTTATATTTATAAGAGAAATAAAAAAGGTTAAAAAAATATATCTCATCACTAGATTTATATTCATTAAATCTAATCAAAAAATATTATTTCTGTATAACGACTTTCACTCTACTATGACCGGTCTTAGTTGATACATCAAGTAGATAAATACCTGATTTTAATAAATCAATATCAACAACCGCCTTATCACCTGTCTGCTTAAATGGTACGTTATCAATTAGCTTACCTGAGAAGTCGACGAAGTAAAGTCTCTCAATATCTCCAGCACCGTCATTTAAGTCAATGTAAATCATCTGATTTGCTGGATTTGGATATATTTTATCCACAGACTCAATTATAATTGGCTCGACAACTAATGGCGCTGGCGGCTGTGCAGCAAGCTGGAATGGGCTAGATCTAATTACAGGTCTACCCTTAAGTCCTGTCGTGTTGGTAATGTAGCTGCTGCCAAATGTTTGGTCAACATTTATGACATTACCAGACTCAATTATTGAGTTAGGGATAAATACATTCTCTATGTCATCAAAGTCATGGTGTTCTATAGCTATTCCACCACCATCATTAACACAGGATAAATCTTCACCTGGGTTGTAACCTATAAAGTAATCATAGCTTAGAGCAGGATCAATATTTTCAGCAAGGTCAGTGTAAGATAAATTATTTGATGATACTTGAGCATATACTTCAAAAGTTGTATCAGCACTGCTCTTTCTGTAAATATCATACGTTGGTACCGGTATACCTTCATATCCTGACCAAATAAGGTTGATTTCTCCATTAATTCCTTGATTCGCGGTCAGGTGGTTAGTAATATGAGGTTGAGTACTCTCTGGGGATTCATTACCGCAAAGGTCTCTTACTCTTACTTTGTACCTTGCAGCTGTTGTTTTGTTATCAAACTCAGTATCTACGAATGCTGCCTGGAATCCAGCCTCAAGTGAATCAGTATATATTGCACCGATGGAGTCGTAAACACCGGCTACGATACCCTCTCTCAGAATTATAAATGATTCAATATTATATGGGTTACTACCTTCATCGATGAATATGACGTTCATATCCCTCTCAGCTACTACTCCGTTAATTTCTGAACCATCACCTGCTGTCACGTAACATATATCTGCACCAGAATATACTGATTCAGATGAGATCACATAGCTTCTCTTAATAGTCCTATTAACACCATCTACAATATTAGTAATTGTTAAGTCGTATTCTCCTGGTGTCATATCATTTCTTACATATACACCATTTTCATCAAAATTACCTGTGGTTCCATCACTCCAAGTCGCGGTTAAGTCATTACCATTACCATCAAACTCAGAAACCTCAACGGTTATACTACCTAATCCACAGAAGGCAGGTGTAACACTTTCGCTTACCACTTTCATATCCCACACGTTAGCTACTGATATTGTGACATCTGCTGGTTCTTGTGTATTGATATCGTTTGTTGTTCCGTCATTAGCGAGTAATTTTATAGAATAATTTCTTGTATCACCCTCATAGTTGAGCACACCTTCAGCATTCAAGAAAACATTTCCTAGATTATCAATCTTGAAGAGTGAATCAACTGATGGATCAGTAGTTGAAGCTAGCGGTCCATCTGAAATTAACCATGTGAATCCTGTATTTTCGCCACTAATAATACTCTTCCAATCAACACCATCATATCTAAATAATGCCGTATATCCAGTCACACCATCGCCATTCCATAGTAGGTCTAACGTATTGACTTTGGTTTGACCACCACCAATATTGGCAATAAAGTATTCAGTAGTTTTGTAATCTATTAAAGTGTATTCTGAATTAGTTTTAGACTTACCAACAAAGCTCAAGCCATTCTCATCTAATCTAATTCTTAAATCACCGTCAGTAGATATTACCTGTCCGTTACAAGCATAGTATGCGCCGAATGCAAAGTCATTACCTATAGCTTTTCCATCATCACTAGAGACATTGACAGAGTAATCATTCTCAGAGACTGAAGAAATCTCAACTGTACCGTTGAAACGGTCTACTAGACAACCTTCACGCATACCAGAAGAGAGCGAATCGAGTGAGGTATAGTCATCATTCATAAGTGTTGTAGTGATATTAAATGTACCAGAAAGGTTTTCTTGGAGATTTTCATCTTCAACCCTCACCTTACCAACAAGAGTATTTAATACTGCATCCTCTTTGACTAAAAGTAATTGAGACGGTGTTATTAATGGAAGATCGTCGACTGGCAGAATGTTTACAGTAACTGCAACAGTGTCAACACCTCCTTCTCCGTCCGATAGAGCATACTCAAACCTATCGGTTGTGGAATTGGATCCATCATGAACGTATACGAAATCTCCCCTAAGAACACTATCCTCGTCACCCAAAAGATCGACTGTTCCAAATTGTGGATTAGTAGTTATCTCAGTAATTGATAGATCCGCATTGCTAGTCTCTACATCAGTATCATTTGCGAGTAATGAGAGAGAATCAGCATTAGTATATGTGTTACCCTCTTCAACTGTAAACTGATCATCAACACCTTTTGGTAAATCATTTTCTGATTTTACGGTTATAGTCACAGAAACTTCGCTTGATACAGAATATCCGTCAGAAGCAATGTAAGTAAAGTTATCTGTACCAAAGAAATCTATGTTAGGTATATAATCGAAACCTCCGTTTGGATATAATGTTAGAGTACCGTAGGTTGTAGTCTGAGTAACCTCAGATGTAAGTTTATCCCCATCTGGGTCATTATCATTGGCAAGTACACCATTTTGTGCCTGTACAAACAAATCATTATCCTCGGATACTTCATATATGTCTTCTGTTCCTGTTGGTTTTCTAGTAACATCTATTGTTACTTCACCCCCTGAGAGTGATAGATCAAGGATAACACTATCCACAGCATCAATACTAGCAAGATAATATTCAAATTTGTCAGTTCCTGAGAAATCTGTATCATTCTTATATTCAAAGCTTCCATCAGTATATATTACCATTTCACCACCATTATCTGTCTCATATTTCTGTGATCCAGGTTGCCCTCCTACACCAGGTATAGCTTGAGATGTAGCTTTAATACCCTGACCTGTAAAAAATCCAAGGAAATTACCATCATATTCAAAATCATTTGAAAGGAATCCATTCTCAACATCTACAACCAATGTATCACCCTGAGCAACACCATAGTTATCATCATTAGGAACAGGTAGATCACGAACTGAAACAATTTCTATTGATACTATTACAGGGATAGAATTTAAGAAACCATCGGTGACATAGTAAGTAAATTTGTCTTGACCATTGAAGTTAGCATTAGGACAATAGACGAATGTTCCATCCTCAAAAAGTTGTAAAGTTCCGTTTGACACATCAGTAACTAAAACAGCAGTTAGCTCATCATTCAAGTCAGGATCTAAGTCATTTGATAGAAGACCATCCTCAGAATAGACAAAAGGTTGAGTAAATTCAAATACAGGTACTCCAACATTTAGACAGTTATCTTCAGACACTGAATAGAAATCTGAAACAGCAACTGGTCTGTTAGTTACATTAATTAAGACATTTGCTACAGATGGTGAGACACCTTCGGTTATATTACCGTCTTGTGTTATGTATGTAAATCCATCAACTCCCGCGTAGTCAGCATTTGGCTCATATGTAAAGGTACCATCATCATTCAGGCTAAGAGTACCATTTTCAACATCTTTAAACAATGTAGCAGTAAGTGTATCGCCATCAACATCACTGTCATTGGAAAGAACACTAGATTGATATCCTTCAGATGCACTATCAAGTTCAACAACAGCAAGAACAGTATTTACCTCTAGGAAGAAAGTATCATTTTGTGCAACTGGTCTATCATCTACTGCCTCAATATTAATAACAACATCTGTGATTTCTGTAATATTTTTTCCGTCCGATACGGTATATGTAAACTTATCTTCACCATTATAGTTGGCAATTGGCTTGTACGTAAAGGTACCGTCATCATTCAGGCTAAGAGTACCATTTTCAACATCATTAATCAGTGTAGCAGTAAGTTTATCGCCATCAACATCCTGGTCATTTGAAAGTATTCCATCATCAAGATTGACATAGTAGGCACTATCCTCCATAAAGTTATAGATATCATCATTTGCTAATGGTACATCATCGACAGGTAAGACTGTTATTCGAACGGTAGTTGATTCAGAGTTATTACCCGCAGTATCTGTAGAGAAATATGTAAAGGTATCTGGGCCATAGTAATCAACATTTGGTAGATATGTAAATGTTCCATCTGAATTAAGAGTTAACGTACCGTTTTGTGGTTTAGCATCAGATATCGCTTGATCTGAGATAGACATATCCTCACCATCAACTTCAACATCATTAGAGAGAAGTGAAGTAAATGTCGTCGAAGACAAGCTGATAATCTCCTCGCTATTCAAGACCCTATCATAGACTATAACGTCATCAATTGAACCTTTAAAGTATTTGTATAGAGGATAAGTATACACATAATCACCATTTTGGTTTGTATGAGCACCGATACTAAAGACCTTATCAAAAGTTTGGGTATTCATATCACCAATTGGATTACCTCCAAGCGTCTTACCATCATAATAGATTGTTAGAGTTCCCACACTACCAGTAGAAGCATCAGGCTCAGAGTAAGTGATTATGAGGTTGTGCCACTTATTATTAATTGTCTCACTATCATAAACATACTTAGATCTAAATCTATAATTTTCATTTAATGAGAACTGTCCTCCTGAAACCTCAAAACTATTTGATGAAGGAAGTGCTGGGTTATCAAAGAGCATACTCAAGGAAGGACCTCCATAACCAAATAGCTGTCTCGCGTTACCATTATTAGATCCAATGTCGTCACTATTAAACCATAGAGAGATAGTAAATGACTCGTTACCAGATGGGAAGTTTGAAGCATTACCAATCATGAAGTCTCTCTCACCATCAAAATAATAAGCTGAATTTAGCCTTCCAAACCTGTCTTTGGTTGGAGTTGGGCTACCATAAATTGTTAGAGGTATATTATTTGGTCCAGCATCATCAGTACTTCCATCAAATTTATACTCTGCAACTTTGCCAACATCAGGGACAACAATACTTATATTATCAGCTGATAATGTATCGTCTTCAGAGACAGTGTAGAAGTCATCATTACCAACTGGAGCATCGTCAACTGGGTTTACAGTTATCGTCACTGTTGCAACATCAGAGAATTGAACACCATCAAAAGCTCTATATTTTAATGTATTCACACCATTAAAGTTTGCAGAAGGCTCGTAGGTAAATGACCCGTCAGGATTTATATCAAGTACTCCTTCAATTTCAGTACCTGTAGGAAGAATACCGTCATCAACCCATAACCAACCGTCTAACGGTTCCTCGTAGTTATCGGCGTCTTTGTCTTGATAGTAACCAATCCAGTACTCAGAATTATAGGAAATATTAGATACAAAAATGTTTTCTGCATAGCTGTTAGGTATAAATAAATAACCACCAGCAGCCTTTGCAACCAAGTTTGCATTATCCCAATTTAGGAAGGTATTTGAAATAAAGTAGCTATGTCCATTCCACTTACCAAGATATTGTAAGTTAGGATCATTAGTTGAATTTCTAATTTCATTAAACTCGACGACAAACCTAAACTGATCATTATATCCTCTATCATCCCAGAAACCTTTATTATTTACAACCGCAAAGTCTTCATTATCTGAGTTGTCAGGCTGTGAATCATCCCAGTTAGTAAATGATTTATCAGAGTGATATTTATCATCAACAACCTGTATCACAGAAAGTACATCACCCTCACCATCAATGTCGTTACCAAGAAGACCATCTGCCTCTGAAACAACTAGTGTAATGTCTTCATCAATCTGATAGGTATCATCACCTGCAGTAGGTGGAGTAGAAATAGATATATTTACTGTTGTAGCATTAGATACATTATCATTCTCGTCCCTAACTCTGTAGGTAAATGAATCAGATCCACTGTAATCTGTAGTAGGTGTATACTCAACATCACCATTAGTTTGCAGCGTAAGCTCACCATTTGATACACCGCTAACTAACTCTGCAACAAGGTTGTCACCATCAAGGTCGATATCGTTGGCAAGTATGTTCTCTGTTTTGGCAACATTATAAATCTCAGTAATCTGCTCTTCAGAGAGTGCAGTGTTATAGATTAAAATATCATCAATCGATCCAAATAGACCATCCCAAGGACTATCAGGTGAATTACCAATGTAAAGATCCGATTCGGACTGAGTCTGGGTAAGCTCTCTGTCATCTTCCATAACTCTGACACCGTCTAGATACATAACTGACCTACTAGTTCCAAATACTGGAGTCTTCTGATATGTAAATGCAACATGGTGCCACAATGTATCATATATTCTTTGTGAGCCGTAGAAATCATTGAAGTTATATCTTAGTCGGACTCCAAACTGAGGGTCGTGCTCAATGTCCCAACCGACGTGCCCTCCTTTATGAATAAGAACAGACTTTTTATTTAAGGAAACAGAATCTAGTTTAAACCATAGTGATACTGCAAAAGAATTATCAGTATTTAGATTTAATAACTCATCGTGATCAACTCTTAGATTACTCTCGTTATCAAAATGTACTGCATTATTTTCTGTTTCAAACCTATCCTTATCAAATTCGATGGATATTTCAGTCTGATATTCTGAGGTACCAGGAATGAGTTGATATGTTCCGTAGGTCGAGTTATAACTATTCTTAAACTCAAAACCGGCGAGGATAGAAGTTTCCTCAGGGTAAGTGCTAATGACTATACTTGAGTTTCTTGGAACCCTTAGGTTGTCTTCTACACCTCTTGGTAAGGTACTAATTGTATAGGTTGTAGTAGGTAAACTCTGATGTCCTCTGACTGTATTAATAAGTCTAGATAAATCATTTTCATAATCATTATCAATTGCTGTCAATTCAACATTAAAGTTATTTACATCATCAATCTGTACCTCAGCCTCTGTTTCGTCTAAACCAGAAATATTAGTTACTGTAGACTCACCACTGTATAGGACGTAGCCATTTACATCTGATTCAATATTCGGATCCCAAGAAAGTTCGTAGGTGTTGAGTGATGTCTCTGTTACCTTTAGGTTAACAGGCGGGGATATTGGAGTTTTATCGTCAGGTATTGAAAGATTGTCAGAGAAGACAATTTCACCTCTAACATCAAAATTATCAACATAATCAAAGATAGAGGCACTTATATCATTTTCTGACTGAGCAGCTCCCCAATAATTACTTCTCATATTTATTTTCACATTCTCCTCATTATAGGAATCGCCATTAACACCAATGTCATACCTTACGCTATCATTAATATTTATATTTCCACTACCAACAACAACATTGAATTCATTATCAGAGCTTCCTATAAAGCTATTTCTTGAAAAAGTAGGGGTTGTACCTATCAGCACTACATTTGCTGTGAACCCACCAATTTTATTGTTTCTGATTGTATGGTTATTACCTAAGTTAACTAATAACCCAATTGTACCGTGGCGACCTGAGTAATCACCTAGAATATTTTGCTCTATGATAGTTTCTCCATGCGCCTCGATTGCAGTAGCACCTTCAATATTTCTTACTATGTTATTTCTAAATACAGATTGGTTATGTAAGAATACAGTTGGTTTGACACCTTGCCATCCAGGAACTTTCCAAGCTCTCTCTATAACATTTCCATAAACTCCAGATTGACTTGAATTTATAGCGTGTCCATATAATTCTCTTATCACAGAGTACTCCACAACAGAACTATCTCTCAACTCAACACCATTCATAACATTTTCAATAACAGAGTTGGATAATATAGAATTTCTTAATTTGACTTTATAGTCCCAATCCATTCCGCCTTCTCCCGAATCAGAAATATTTGCAAAGCTAATTCTTGAATCACTTCTCTTACTTACTATGTCTATATACTTCCAGTTATTACCAGTGAAATGTATCGAATCGGTAGGAGTACCTTCAGCAACTAATTGTCCATTTACTCTTAAGTATGTATTTGGGTTAAATTTCAGTTCCACCCCTGACTCAATAAACAATGTTACTCCCTCACCCACAACAACGTTACCACTCACAATATAAGGACTACATTCTCTGAACAATGTAAGGTTCTCAGTAATTGTTCCACTGATAGACTTATCTATGAAATTACAGATATTTTCTGTTATCGTAAGATTTGCAACCTTATTAACATCTCCCTTAACGAAAACACTTACAGTTTCATCAGATTCATCAATACTGTCTCTTACAGCAGTCAAGACTGCGTCAGCT
>MDTG01231649.1_pt1 | contig 10058 bp, 8 predicted proteins | sample 811421 | NCBI WGS metagenome assembly MDTG01 (sample SAMN05326645, study PRJNA326480) | marine metagenome | isolation source: seawater | place: Pacific Ocean: South East | collected 2011 | reverse complement strand
GTAAACTTGATCCATAATAGTCACAATTAAAATCATCAATTGAAAAGTCAAAGTGTCCAACACAATGTGCTCCATCTACCATCACTTCAACTCCATAGCTATGTGCCATCTCACATATTTTTTTGATTGGCAGTATTTGACCTGTAATATTTATCATATGACAGACCATAATTAGCTTTGTCTTACTTGTAATTTTACTTTCATACAGGGCTACAATTTCTTCATCATCTTTTGGGTGATTTGGAATAGAGATTATTTTATTTGTTACCCCATATCTTTTAGATATTTGTTCAAACATCTCTTTCATCGTTCCATAATCTTGTTTTGCATAAATTGCTTCATCCCCTTTTTTCCACGGGAAACCAGAAATTATAAGGTCAAGTGATTCAGTCGCATTTCTAGTTATTGCTATTTGATCAGGAGTAGACCCTACAAGTTTAGACAGCTCATATGTTACCCTGTCTTTATCCTTATTTAAGTTATTTCTCATATAATACGACCCCTCAATATTTATATGTTTAACATGGTTTAAGAAGTGATTTAAAATTGGATTTGGAATAATATTATAATAACCACTCTCAAGATTAATATACTGATCCTTTAACGTGTAATGTGATCTTACAGTCATCCATAATTCTTCATCATTTTTAATATATGGTAATTCTTCAGAGATTGATTCCTGTTTTCTAAATTCCCTGGCTGAAGCAAATGGAGAGATAGATAAAGTTCCTATAGTTTTTATAAAATTTCTTTTATCCATTCAATCTCTAATTATGTCTCAATTTAATAAAAATGTTTAATCAATATAGTTTTTATTTATTGATTTTCATAATGTTTCCCAGCTACTCAAGGCTCTAAAATATTTTTGATAACCAAATGAGATATCAACTTAATATCAAAAAAAATAGAGAGAATAATTACCTCTAGTAAAGGTTTATGTAGTAATTTATTTTCCATAAATTTATAAAAAAACCTTTTGTATTGAATCTAAATAATTATACCGATAATTTCTTTGAAGTAAATCATATAAATGGATTTCTTCCAAAAAAGAGTCCTTTATCAAAACTACCCGAAAGATATAATGAGCTTCAAAAATTAATTGAAGAGATGCCAATTAAAAAAGCAGATGGTGAAGGTGGACTACTTTCAAGAAATGGAGCAATTGAGAAATATGTAATGACTCTTACTAATTTTAAAGATGCTGTTAAAGATGAAGAGGATGTATTTGTAAATCAAGCACTGTTTAGAGCATACTCCTTTATTACAAGTGCATACCTTTTAGCACCGGCTCACTTTAACTATTTAAAAACAAAAAAGTATGGTAAAGCACACGGAGTTTTACCTGCCCAAATTGCTGAACCTTTTGCTCTAGTTAGTAAAAAACTTGATGTATATCCATTCCTTGATTATCATTATGCATATTCATTAGGTAACTATGTTAAAATTGATAATTCAAAAGGTTATGACTGGGAGAATCTTGAAATGGCTGCAAAATTTTCTGGTATGGATGATGAAAGAGGCTTCATAATGCTTCATGTAGATATAAACCAACATTCACCTGAACTTATAGGAAGTATATTTGACTATTTAAAATCTAATGATTCTAGAGGTGTCAATAAATCTCTAAATAAATGTCTTTCATCAATGAGAAAAATAAACGAAAGAAGACAAATAATGTGGCAAGCATCAAGATGGAAACATTACAATGATTTTAGGGTGTTTATAATGGGTATCAAAGGAAATGATGAAATTTTTGGTGATGGAGTAGTCTATGAAGGAGTTTCCGAAAAACCAGTTCAATACAGGGGGCAAACTGGTGCTCAAGATAATATAATTCCAACAGCTGATATATTCACTGGCGTTATTGACTACTATCCATCAAACGATCTGACAAAGTATCTACTTGATTTAAGATCCTACAGACCAAAGTGCATACAAAATTTTCTATCTGATATTAAAGAGGAAATGGGAAACACAAGACTCTTTAATAATTTAAAAGAGTCAAATAATGAAAAAGGTCTATGTTTACTGATCCAAATTCTTGATGAAATTTATTATTTTAGAAATGGCCATTGGCAATTTGTTCAAAAGTATATAATGGCCAACACAAAGTATGCAAAGGCAACTGGAGGTACTCCTATAATATCATGGATTCCAAATCAAATTACTGCTGTTCTTAATTTTATGAATGATGTAATTGACTTAATTCCTTCCAATACAAAATTCCTTGACAGTCAGGAATATAAAAATAAACTTATAAAAAAAAGGGATTTATTAGACAAACAATTAAATTTACTTCATGGCAAGGATTACAGTCCTGATGAGGTTTTTTCTTTAAATAAAAAGATGAGTCTTAATGATAATTAATTAAGATTTTGAATTAGTATTCCTCAGTAAAACTTATTTTTTAAATGAGATGTTTACCAGAATTTAATTGTTTAATTTAGCCAACCATATGTCAAGAATTTTACTATTTTTTCTACTAATACTCGGTAACTGCTACTGGACATATTCTCAGAAGATATATGAATTAAAAAAAACCAGCGAATCAAAAATTAATATCGATGGGAATATTTCAGAAGAGGAAATAATGAATTCAATAAAAACTAGTATTGATTATGAATGGGAACCAGGATATAATACTCCATCACAATATGAAACAGATGTATATTTAAGTTATACTGAAACTCATATATATGTTGGAATTTTTGCTTACGGTGATCCTGAAAATATAAGAGGACAGGTAAGGCCTAGAGACCAAATGGACGGTGACCTTAATGAGGATATTATTTTTTTAAGATTTGATCCATATAAAGATGCAAGAAGTGTATTTTTACTTGCATCAAACGCATATGGAAGTCAACTTGATTTAAGAGCAAAAAATGCTATAAATGATGAGGAAAGATATGATATGACATTTAATGCTCTTTATGAGACAAAATCGTCAATAAATAGTCAAGGATATGTTGTTGAGTTCTTTATACCCTTTAGTTCAATCCCTTATCCTAAAGGTGATGACCAAGAGTGGGGATTTAATATGATGCGTTTCTACACACTCAATGGAACTAGAGTAGCAAATATCAGCGACATATATGATAGAGACAATCCATGCAGAATATGTCAAATTACAGGAAAAATGATTATGAAGGATATTAAATTTAATGGTAAAACTGAATTTTTACCATATGTATCAGGTAATATTGTTGGTGACAGGGGGAATTCTTCAGAAAATTCTTTATTATATGGTAGGGCGCAAAATGAAATGGGTTTGGGGTTTAAATATGACCTTTCTCCATCGTCATCTATTGAATTAACAATAAATCCAGATTTTTCTCAAGTTGAAGCTGATGAAAGTCAAATAGATATTAATTCTGCATATGCTCTTCAGTATCCTGAACTAAGGCCATATTTTAACAAAGGTATGGATCTGCTTAACTTCTTAGATAATGCTTTTTATTCAAGAACAATAAATGACCCTTCTGTTTCATCTAAAATAACCTCCTCAGGAAAATCATCAAGATCAATCTTATTATCGGCTATTGATCAAAGCTCTCCATATTTAATTGGAGGTGAGGATAAATCATATTTTGGTGAAGGAGGAACTAGCTATACAAATGCTTTTAGACATCAGAAAATTATTAATGATGGCGCTAAGTATGGATTTTTTACCACAAACAGGTATTATGAAGGTGGTGGATATGGAAATCTTTTTGGAATAGATGGGTTATTTACCTTTAATAAAAACTGGAGAGTTGAATTTGAAATTATTAAAAACTTTAATGAAGAACCAATTGCAGATTGGATTGAAAGTGAGGATTCTTTTTCTAATAAAACAGTAAAATTAGACGGAGAAAAATTCAACGGAAGTGCAAACTACATTAGAATAAACAGACAAACCGAGAATTGGAACACATATTTTTTTTACAGGGCAATTTCAGCAAATTTTCGAGCAGATTTAGGTTTTGTTCCTAAGAATAATAGAAAATGGTTAACCTTGTTTCATGGGTATGACAAGATATTAAATAAGAAATTTTTAAAAAGATTCACCATGAGTTTCAAAGGTGACTTAACTCATAATTTTGATAACAAACTAAAATCAAGAAACCTAGACATAGACCTCAGTATTACTACACTAGCAAGAACTCAAATTAATTATAATTATGACATAAATTTTATAAGAAACTATTTAAATGTAAATTATAAAAATGTGGGTAAATCAGAATTATCAATTATTGGTTCTCCAACCAAAAATTTAACATTTGTCACTGAGTCAACATTTGGAAGAGAAATAGCATATAATGAAGATGTCCCTGAAATTGGAAGAGAAAATTCTTTTTTCATTTCAATAAAATATAAAATAGGTGATAATATCAGTCTTTCTCCATCAATTCGATACTCATCATTAAAAAAATTAGATAATTCAAGATTTTTTTATAGTAGTTATATTAGTAGGGTTTCAAGCAGGTATCAATTTAATAATGATCTTAGTCTTAGGTTAATTTCTGAATATAATGGGTTTAATGATACTTTCTATATTCAGCCCTTACTTCAATGGAATCCTAACCCCTCAACAATTTTTTACATTGGCGGCAATCAAAGTTCAATAAATGAATTTAAATTAGAGCCTGAGGATTTTGATCCTTTTAGGATAAACACTTCTCAATTTTTTATTAAATTTCAATATCTTATTGGCCTATAATATTGCCAAAAATTAAATTTAATTATGAAAATCAAAATAATAATACTTTTTAGCTTTTTAACTTATCAATCATGTGGTATACTTACAAAAGTTCAAGATTCTAGTGAATCATCAGTTGTAAATTTAGATAGACTTGATCTTGAATCGAAATTTATTGGAAAATATGATTTGGAAGTATTTAACCTTCCTGATGGCAGAGATGGAAAATTTAAAATGACTGTAAAAAAGGATGGTAATATTTTAAAGACAATATTTGATGATCCTTCATCTGCAGATGAATTTGACATTTTAAATACTGAGATTGAAGAAGGTATACTGTACATAGATGTTTATGTTAAAGACATTGGAGTGAATGTTTTCTTTGAAATTTATGTAGATGGAAACAATGTTTCAGGTTATTTAGCTGATATGTTTAAGCTAGAAGGGAAAAAAATAAATTGATTTCACAGAATTAGATATCTGGTTCTATTGAAAATCAAGTAAAAATTATATAACCTACTGGGAGACCTCATATTCAAATTCCCACAATGGATTATCCAGCTTATTAATTATATAATTTAGAGTAAGCTCTTCTCCCGGTAAAATATTTTTTTCAGATAAAATTCGAATGTGTTTAATTTTACCAATAGTTTCATGAGATTCAGCTATAACTGCCCTACAATTTGGCATTTCATGATGATTAATGAAAGCCCCCAAGGGTAGTCTTATATAATTATCTGGAAATCTATCGTCATAAACATGAGATATTCCTAAGTCGGTATTTGAAGGAATATCTTTGATAGCAAATACACCGAGCCCTTCTATTTTACTTTTCTTTATTGTAATAGATTCTGGCAAAGGTCTCCACTCACTTTCCTTTTTCATATTGTCAATTTTAATAAATTTTCAGATTAAAATCAAGTGTTAAAGATTTTCTTATACCAGTAATAACATTTAAAATCTTAATCGGGAAATTAATATTTTTTCGTTTAGAAATAGTTTTTATTTGAATGTTTGTTGAGCTATTTGGTGGGACTTTTAAGAACTTGGAATTTCTATGAAAAGTGAACTCTCCAAGATATTCTATATCAATAGGTATACTACTTAAATTAGAAATTTCAATCTCAAGCAATGTTGTTTCTCCAACATATCCATTACTTTTTAATTTTAGATTTGAATGTAGTATTGGTTTTATATTTTCCTCTCTTCCAATAAGTAAATCTTTGAACCAAACAAAAGTATTACCCTTAAATAATGATTCTTTTATAGAACTTATAGAATTATCTTTTGTTACTATAAATGTAAGTGGACGATGTCCTCCATTTGGAATATTAAAATCCCAATCAACAATACCATGAATATCAGAGGTTCCAAGGATTGTCAGATTATTTTTCAATGCAATTTCAAGTGCTTCCTCTGAGTAAGTATCTTCATTTGCAATTTCAATACCATGAATAAGATTCTTTTCGATAAGTTCTTCATGAACTTGATCCAATTTAGCAATTCCATCCATTCTTCCATCCTTTTTACTTGTCCAGTGAGGATGATTCCAAAAAACAAATGCATTCTGGTTATTCGCCTCAATTATCCCTGCAAGAGAATCACCCTTGACCAATAATTTATTAGCATCATTTATAAAAATTGCATTAAAATGTCCAGGAGGCATACTTCTAGTTATTTCAGACCCCCTTAAAATCATCAAATCATTTTCATTTACTGATTGTCTTGCTATAAAATAAGATCTATTAAGATCTGGATTGGGAATATCTTCTTTTTTTGGCTGATATTCTAAATGATCAGTAATTGCAATTATCTCAATACTTTCCCTTAATGCTTCTTGTGCTCTAATTGAAGGCCATACCATTCCATCAGAAAAAACTGTATGAGTATGTAAATCAGAACCTAATAATAAATAGCCATCAGGTGCTACAAAAAATTTAGATGAAGTTTGGCTAAATATACTTAGTGACAAAAAACAAAGTAAATATTTAATTTTCATCTTGTTAATTTAAAAATAATTGTTGAATTAATATTTGTGAGTTTTTAACTACAGACAATCTCGTAATCTTGCCAAGTTTTATCTGGAGCTGTATTTGGAAAATAAAAACATCTCTTTGTTCCATCAGGAAAAGAAACATATTTATAAAAAGCTGATGGCACATGTGCACCGGTATTCAAAATAATATGATCGGAAGAAAATTCCAAATAAATTTCAATACCAATATCACCCAATTCATCTGCCCACGACCTTACTTGATTTTCCAAATCAACCCATACCCCCCTATTTAGATCATCATATTGAAGTGCAACATTTAAGTATGTGAATGTTGAATATAAGTTTTCGTATGAATCATTGAATGATCCTGCAGGAGCCATATGGCCTCTGTCCCATCTATTAGAATAATAATCATTATCGTCTGACGTATAAATAGAGTCAACAGTATAAAAGTACATTCCATCCCTATCTGCATTTTTGACAATATCTCTAACTGTGTATTTAACCCAATTGGGCTGTTCAAAAATTTCATTGTATGAAATTTCAAAAATATTGGTTGTAACTAAAATTGAATCTATTCTATCCCTATTTAATTCTTTGGAAATCTCTAGTTGTACAAACTCTGATTCTTCAACTGATACCTTATCATTTTTTTTATTTTCCTCTTTCTGACATGAGCCAAAGACTATAAGACAAGACAAGAAATACTTATACATTTTTATTTCTTTAATTTTCTCATTAAACCTTCTTGTGCAACTGAAGCAATCATAGTACCATCTTCTTTAAATATACTTCCTCTAGCAAAACCTCTGGAGTTTGACGCGCTTGGACTTTTCATATCATACAAAAGCCAATCATTAATTGAAAAATTTCGGTGAAACCATAATGCATGATCTAAACTGGCATAATAAGCTCTTGTTTTAGCAATCTCCTTCCTGTGAGGTAGAGATGCAGTGGCAAGAAGTTGATAATCACTTACAAATGCTAGTAGTTGATGATGAAATTGTATTGACATATCAATATTATCTTTTAATCTAAACCAACAGTGATTGATTGGGAGTGCATTTTCTTTCCTTAAAAAAATGTTTGTCCCAACTGGTTTAAATTCAAACACTTTTGGATGAGCAGCTAAAAAAATTTGATACCTTTCTGCAAGTTCATCTTTAAACTTTTTAGCTTGCTCAAAGTCTGTCAGCAATAAATCAGGACTAAGAACGTTTGGCATTTGAATTTGGTGATCAAAACCTTCCTCTTCTTTTTGAAAAGAAGCAGCCATGTTAAATATTGCTCTGCCTTTTTGAAAAGCTACGACTCTTCTTGTTGTAAAACTGCCACCATTTCTAATATTATCAACTTCATAAATAACTGGTTCATTTAAATCACCTGGCAAAATAAAATATCCATGCATTGAATGAGCTATTCTATCATCAGGTACAGTCTGATATGCTGCATGCAATGATTGACTTAAAACTTGCCCTCCAAATATTCTACCCCAGGCTGTTTTATAATTTTGACCCTCAAATTTATTGTCTTCAATTTTTTTAAGTGTAACTATTGAAATTAATTCATCTAAATCCATAAAATTAATCAAACCTTTTGTAAACCCTTTAAAAATATGGGCTTGATAGAACAAAGTTAGTAAAGATTCATTATCTTTGCGAACCTTTAAACTAAATTAATTTATAAAAATGAAAAATATTTTTACATTCTTACTCACTGCTATTTCATTTATACCATTGTATTCACAACAAATTGAATTTGTAGAATATGACTTAGATAACGGACTTCACGTTATTCTTCATCAAGATAATACTGCACCCGTAATTACTACTGCTGTTTCATATCATGTAGGATCTAAAGACGAGGAAGAAGGGCGAACTGGATTTGCTCACTTTTTTGAGCACCTACTTTTTGAAGGAACAAAAAATATTGAGGGGGGTCAATGGTTCAAAATTGTTGAAGCTAACGGTGGATCTAATAATGCATATACAACAGATGACCAAACTTATTATTATGAAGTTTTTCCCTCTAATAATTTAGAGTTGAGTCTATGGATGGAATCAGAGAGAATGTTACACCCAGTTATAAGGCAAGAGGACAGAATTACTTTACAAGAAGGTGTAGTAAAGGAGGAAAAAAATTTCAGACTTAGAAACGCTCCATATGGAGCTTTTCTATATGCTGTTAGAAGTAAACTCTTTAGAAAACATCCATATGGAAGATTAACAATTGGATTAGATAAAGATCTTGAAGCTGCAAACATAGATGACTTTAAAAAATTTAATGCACTATACCACAAACCAAATAATGCTACACTTGTTGTTGCGGGTGATATAGATATAGATGAGGCTAAGATGTTGATTAAAAAGTATTTTAATGATATTCCTAGTTCTGAATTAATTAAGAAAGAATTTCCAAAGGAAGACCCTATAACTGAGACAATTAAGGCAACTTGGTATGACCCTAATGTTCAAGTTCCAGCACTATTAATTGGTTATTTAACTCCAAAAATGACTACCAGAGAATCTAGAGTTCTAAATTTACTATCCACTTATTTAAGTGATGGTAAAAGCTCTGTGCTTTACAAAAAGATGATAGATGAAAAGAAAATGGCTCTAGCAGTTCAAACTATTAATTTTGCTCAAGAAGACTATGGTTCATATCTAATGTTAGCTTTGCCACTTGGTGAATTTACTTTGGATGATTTGTTATCTGAGATAGATGAAGAGATTAGTAAAGTTCAGGAAGACTTAATATCAGACAGAGATTATGAAAAACTACAAAATATCCTTGAGTCTCAATTTGTAAGTAGGAATGCCTCAATCGAGGGAATCGCAAATTCACTCTCAGACTACCACACATTTTATGGAGATGCAAATCTAATAAATACTGAAATTGAAATTTATAAGAGTGTAACTAAAGAAGAGATAAGAGAAGTTGCAAGAAAATATTTAATGCCAAATCAAAGGGTAGTAATAGATTACTTACCGGGAGATGATAATAATAAAACAACTATAGAGTAATGAAAAATATTTTAAAAAGTTTAATTAACCCTAATGCTTTAAGTAAGGCATTAATTATAACTGGATTAATTTTTTATAATCCATTATACTCGCAATTAGATAGATCTGTAATGCCTGAATCTGGTCCTGCGCCAGAGATATTTTTTGGTAAACCTAATACTTTTAAATTAGAGAATGGTCTTACATTAATGGTGGTAGAGAATTCGAAACTACCAAGAGCTTCAGCTTCACTATCATTTGATAATCCACTTATTTTTGAGGGAGAAATTGCTGGAGTTAGTTCAATTTTAGGAGAAATGATTGGAAATGGAACTCAATCAATTTCAAAAGAAAAATTTCTTGAAGAAGTTGATTTTATGGG
>MDTG01159765.1_pt1 | contig 10058 bp, 7 predicted proteins | sample 811421 | NCBI WGS metagenome assembly MDTG01 (sample SAMN05326645, study PRJNA326480) | marine metagenome | isolation source: seawater | place: Pacific Ocean: South East | collected 2011 | reverse complement strand
TAATGCCATATTATACTCAGCTCTGAATTCCTTATCATCCATATTAAATGCAGCTCCAGCACAACCGATTGGAACTCCAGTAATAGGCATAACTAATTCAAGATTTGGATCATTAGTTTTGTTTAACAAGTCTTGTGTACCTAAACCTGATAAAGCAAAAACATCCACTCTTCCTTGTTGTAGCATTTTAATACCACTTGGAGGTGTATCAAAGTAAACAATTTGTTCAGCTTTAACTCCACGTTCTAAAGCGTATTTTTCTTCAGCACAACCAGCGCAAGTAACCATTTTTAAATCAGGTTGCTTAGCTATATCTTCATATGTAAGCAAATTATTCGGATTACCTACAGGAACTGCAAAAGCTTCTGCACCACATAAATCAGGTTCTGAATAAATTATAGATTCACATCTATCAGGCTTAATATAAAGTCCTGATGTAGCCATGTCCACTCTTCTAGCTTGAAGAGCTGGTATCATAGCACCATACATAATAACTTCTGCTTTTAAATCAGGTACACCTAACATATTTAAAACTGCTCGAGCAACATCTGGTGCAGCACCAGTTACATAACCATCAGTTTTAATATCACTATATGGTGGCTCATTTGCAACAGCTACAGTAGCATAACCTTGTTTTTTTAATCTTTTAAGAGTATCTGATTCAGCGAATGATACTGTTGCTGATCCAAATAAAATTAAAAAACTAGCAAAAAATAATATTATTTTTTTCATAGTTCCTCCTTAAAATTGTTATATAATCAAAAACTTAATCAGACATTAGTATTAAATACAACCATTAAAATTAACTAATATAAATATATATATATAATAATTTTATATAAATTTTCTTAAAAACGATTTAGTTCTCTCTTCTTTTGGATTTGAAAATAAATTTTTAGGAGATCCAGATTCAACAATCTGACCTGCGTCAAAAAATAGCACTCTATCAGCAAAGTCTTGAGCAAAATTCATCTCATGTGTAACGGTTAACATAGTAGTGTCTGAATCTGCAGCTAATTTTCTTAAAACAGCTAATACTTCATCTACCAACTCAGGATCTAATGCAGATGTCACTTCGTCAAATAACATTATCTTAGGGTCCATTGCTAAAGCTCTTGCAATTGCAACTCTTTGCTGTTGACCACCTGATAACTGATGAGGATAATGATCAATTTTATCACTTAGTCCAATCATGTTAAAAAGGTCCTCCGCTTTTTCTTTTGCTTCAATTTCGTTTTTCTTTTTTACTAAAATCTGAGGTTGTTTAACATTTTCTATAGCAGTTAAATGAGGGAATAAATTGAATTGTTGAAAAACCATTCCAATCTGATCACGCATTTTTTGTAAATGTTTATCAGTAGCAGGAACTATTTTATCATTAATTTTTTCATGCCATAAATATTCATTATTAACAGATACAAACCCATCATCAATCGTCTCTAATGTCATTAATATTCTTAAAATTGTCGTTTTACCTGAACCACTTGGTCCGATTAAGGCCAATTTCTCTCCATCTTTTACTTCTAAATTTAATTGATTTAATACTTTTAAATCACCAAAAGATTTTGATACCTTTTCAAATTTTATAATATTTTTCATAAAACTAGTTTTGTAAGTAATATTAGATTAAGATCAAGTATTTTCTTTAGAAGTTCATCTTTTAAAAATCATAACTTCAGCAATTTCTTCACTGTTTGCTTTTTTAATTTCTATCAAAGTTGTATGTGAAGTGGGTCCTTGACCAAGAGAAGAGGTGCCAATATCATTTGTGAGTACATTGGGATTACCATGCATTTCTATATTTAAATTGTAATTTGGATCAAACCATGCACCAGTAGACAAAACAACTACTCCGGGCATAACATCTTCAGATAAAATAGCTCCCGCCAAAACCTTTCCTCTGTCATTGTAAAGCATAACTATATCATCATTTTTAATGGATCTTTTATGTGCATCTGATAAATTTATCAAAACGGGTTCTCTATCTTTAATTTTACTTTTTCTACTCTCATAAGCATTATCAAGTTGACCATGTAAACGATGAGTTGGTTGATTTGATATCAAATGAAGTGGGTATTTATTTATTTTTCCTAACCACTCATAAGGCTCAAACCAACTTGGATGAGATAAACAATCATTCAATTTAAAATTTTCAATGGTTTTAGAAGAAATTTCGATCTTCCCAGATGGAGTTTTTAATGGAAATTTTTCTGGATCATTTCTAAAACTTTCAAACATAATTTTTTTTGTATCCATTGATGGTACTTCATAAAATCCTTTTTCCCAAAATTCTTTAAAATTAGGTAAATTAATTTTAAATTTTTTGGCAATTTTTTTACTTTCATCCCAAAGAAATTCAATCCACTCTATTTCATTTTTATTTTCAGTAAAAGCTGATTCAAATCCTAAGCGATTTGCAAGTCCTTTAAATATTTCAAAATCTGTTTTAGAATCAGCAAATGACTCCATTGATTTTTTATTAGCAACTATTGTTGGATCTCTTGGATTTAGCATTAGATCATTCCTTTCTAAAGCTGTATTAGCTGGAAATATTATATCAGCATGTCTTGCCTGAGCATTCCACCATATTTCATTTACGATTATAGTATTAGGCTTTTGCCACGCTTTTACTAATCTATTTAAATCTTGATGATGATGAAATGGATTACCTCCAGCCCAATAAACTAGTTTAACTTCTGGATATTTTAGTTTTTGTCCATCATAAGCAAAAGATTCCCCAGGTTTTTCAAGCATGTCTGTAATTCTAGCGACAGGAATGAAATCTTTAATATTATTTTGACCTTGTGGAAGACTTTTCCATGGTACTTTAGTGAATGTATCACCGGTACTATTTACAGCTGAGTAACCAAACCCAAATCCTCCACCAGCTGTTCCAATTTGACCAATCATACATGCAAGCGTAATACCCGTCCACAAAGGTTGTTCTCCTCTTGATGCTCTTTGCAAGCTCCAAGACATAGAAATCATAGTTTTTTTTGTAGTTAATTTTTTAGCTAAATTATTAATTTCTTTTATTGGTATATTTGTAATATTTGATGCCCATTCTGGAGTACATGGAGGATTATTTTTTTTTCCCAAAACATATGAAGCAAATTCATCAAATCCTACTGTATATTTTTTTATGAAATCTTTATCATAAGAATTATTAACAATCATTATGTAAGCAAGACTTAGCATCAAAGCCGTGTCTGTATTTGGTCTAATTGAAATATGCTTAGCTTTCAAAAATTTAGGGGAATCATTTTTCAATGGGCTAATATTGATAAATTTTGTTCCTCCATTCAAACATTTTTTCATACCTTTTTTTGTTATGTGTTTTCCAACTCCTCCAGATGAAACTTTTGAATTTTTTAGTGGCATACCTCCAAACATTACTATAAGTTCACAATTTTCCGATAAGGCATTCCATGAATTATGCTCATCTAATGTTGAATACAAATCTAAACCAATAATATGAGGCAGAATTGTTTGTGCTGCAGCATAAGAATAACTTTGATATGAAGAACTAAAACCACCAAACATATTAAAAAAGCGATTAATTTGACTTTTTGCATGATGAAATCTACCTGCACTAGCCCAACCATAAGAACCAGCATAAATTGAAGAATTACCATATTTATTTTTTGTTTTTAAAAGTTCGTTAGCAGCAATATCTAAAGCTTCATCCCAAGACATTGGAATAAAAATATCTTTACCTCTTTCAACATCACATGGCCCTCTATTCTTTAACCAACCTTTTCTAATATATGGTTGTTTTATTCTTAAATTATCTGTTGCTGCTTCAATTAAACCTAATCCAAACTTTGTTGGAGAAGAATCTTGTTCCCAATAATCTAATGAAATATTTTTATCTTGATCTTGATTAACTTTATATGTTCCCCAGTGTGTACTAATATATTTTGACATTCTTTAATCTATTTTTAACCCTAAACCTTTTTCTTCTGATATTTTAAAGGTATACCTTGCTATTGCTGTATCCTGAACACCTGTTCCTGTTAAATCTGCTACTGTGACATCATTATTATTTCTTCTCCCTAAATTTGGATTAATTATTATTGAACCAAGATCATTATATTTCTTTTCTGCACTTATTAAACCAGCTTTAATTGCGTGATTTAATTCTCCTAAAATAGAAGTTTGAGACTGACTATCTGGAATATATATATCGCACTCCTTAATAATTTTAGGATCTAATTCATTTTTCAACTCTGCATCTGATCCCATTGCAGTAATATGTAAACCTTTTTTCAACCATTCTGATTTAATAATTGCTGATTTACTTGGTGTAGTAGTTATTAAAATTTCTGAAGAACTAACTGTTTCCTCAGGTGATTTACAGACATTAATCTTAATATTAATTTTCCCTTTAAGATTTTCAACAAAAGTTTTGGTTTTTTCAAAGTCCCTTGACCACACATAAGCAGACTTTATGTTTCTAACGAGTAATAATGCTTCAAGTTGCATCTTAGCCTGAATACCTGCACCAATGATTCCTACTGTAGATGAGTCTGGGTTTGATAAATGTTTTGCTGCAATTGCACCAGCAATAGCTGTACGTACATCTGTTAAATACCCTTTATCAAGCAATACTGATTTTAAAATACCAGTTTTTGAATCTAACAAAAGCATTAAACCATTGCTAGATGGAAGACCTAATTTTTGGTTATTAAAAAAACCTGACGCAACCTTAATAGCATAACTGTCTAAACCTTCTATGTAAGCAGCCTTAACATCAGACTCTCCATGATATTTTTCAATATCAAGTCTTAAAACTGGAGGCATTGTTGTTTTTCCCAAAGCTAAACTTTTAAAAGCATCTTCAATAATAGGAATAAGTACATGATTAAATTCAACACAGCTTTTTATTTCTTTAGCATTTAGTATTATTGTCATGAAATTATTTTATTAAATAAACTTGTCTCAATATTACCTCCACATATCAAACAAATAATATTTTTTCCAAGATGAGATGATAAATTATCTTTTACTACCATAACACTGGTTGCTGCAGCTCCTTCTGTTACAATTCTATGTTCAGTAAAATTTAATTTTATACCTTCTGCAATCTTATCTTCGCTAACTAAAACAAAATCATCTATATTTTCCTTAGCAATATTAAAAGTATACTTATTATTTAGCCCTATACTACCACCTAAACAATCTGCGAGTGTTTCTAATTCCTCTACATCTACTGGTTTTCCTTTTTTAAGACTTTCATACATAGAGGGTCCTCTTTCCATAGAAACACCTATTACTTTAATACTAGGTTTTTGTAATTTTAAAGCAAGTGCAATTCCACCAATTAAACCTCCTCCAGAAGTAGGAATAATTACAGTATCAACTTCAGGAAAATCACTAAGCATTTCCAATCCTGTTGTCCCTTGACCTATAATTACATCTTCATCATCAAAAGGATGTACGAGAGTTATATTTTGTTTTTCAGAAACATCTCTAGCATGTAAATCTGCTTCATCACTATTTTGTCCTACTATTTCTACATTAGCCCCCAAGGCTTCAATGGCTAATTTTCTGTAATCTGGAACCATAGAAGACATATAAATAGTTGATTTTATCCCTAATAAACTTGAAGCAAAAGCTACTCCCTTACCATGATTGCCCGTAGAAACTGCAATAACCCCTTTGTTTTTTTGTTCATCAGATAATGATAGTAATTTATTAAGCGCTCCTCTTAATTTAAATGATCCTGTTTTTTGAAGTGATTCTAATTTTAACTTTACATTCCTTTGATTAGATAAATAATCAGAATGTATTAATGGAGTATAATTAATATGAGGTAAAATTTTTTTATGTGCCTCTTTAATTTTATCTAAAGAAATCATTTAATTCTTAAATAATTTACCATAACCTTGAACTTTAGTATTCAAATCTAATAATTTTAAGCAATCCCATATTATTGCCTGATTGCTAGAAATTACAGTTGTATTAAATTTTTTTTCAACCTGATCTAAAATATCAACTATTTTAAGAGCAGTACATGACACAAACAATCCATCTACTTTTTCTAAATCTATATTGCCTATACTTTCTTTTAAACTTTCTAAACTAACTTGTGCAATTTCAGAGTCATAATTTAAGTTAAACGAATTAAAAGAATCTACTGTTAATTGATTTTTGCTTAAGTAATCAAAAACTGTTTCATTCACATCCTTGGGATAGGGTGTTAATACAGCTATATTCTTTAAATTTAATTTTTTAAACGCTTTAATTGCTGCCGTTATAGGAGTTGTTACTTTAGATTCTGGTTTAGATTTTTTAACTTGATTAGATACATTATCTTCTCCTATAGCTATTGTTCCTGAAGTACATCCATAAGCAATAACATCAATTTTTTGTCCAGGTAAAATTTGCTCAGATACTTCAGGAATGTGATCTGCCATTTTTAAATAATTTTCATGATTTAAAGGATTAATAAAAGGTATCCTGTTAAAAAAAATATCTACAGGAAGATTGTGACATATTTTTCTAAAGTCTTGCTCTATTGTAAAATCAGTTGATAGAGTAATAACGCCAATTCTAGCATTGGTTGTATCTTTTATTATTGGCTTTAAATTATTTTGAATAAATTTACTCATTATTGGTTTGGAAAATAATCTTCACATTCACCTTCTCGATAAACATCTGTAGTTGCACAATGTAAACTTCCACCAAATGCGTAAACGTCTCTAAAAGGAACGGGCACAACATTCATACCAAAGCTTTCCATTTGTTTAATCATTTTTTCTTCAGAGGCCTCCACACATATAGTTGTTGGATTTAAAATTAATACATTCATAGATAACCATATAGAAGAATAGCACATTGGTGGTGGGCTATTATGAATAGATGGTGCGGCCTCACAAATTTCCCATTTATTATCATCAAATATCTTTCTTTGTTCATTTGATATTTTTCTATTTGGATTGATAATTATAACCCCAGGTTTTATAGGTGTAAAACAAGCATCAATATGAGTGGGTATTAAATCTCCTGGTAAATTAATTTGATGAACTCTATGATTTGAGAAGTGTTTTCTTAACCAATTTAAACCTTTTAAATTTGAAGTAAAATTATTATGGTAAAATAAATCTTTACCAAAGCGTAAAATCTCTGCTGCATCAAAAAGAGGTTCTATCTCAGTTAAAATCATATCTCTATTTTCAATTTTTTTATATCGTTCTTCTTCAGTAATTCCGTCTGGTAAATAATTTGATTTGTAAGTTGCTTTAGTAAGTCTAGGTTTAGGAGCAGATTCCCAACGCATGTTTGGATCTTCATCATAATATTTTTCCAATAGTGGTCTATAAGCTAGATATTCAAACCATCTACAACGATAAGACATTGGGGCTTCTAACATTTCATTACCAACTGTTAAAATTACATCTCTTGGAGGCATAGAACCAAATTGTCCTTCATTAATCCAATCAGGAGTTGAAATAGTTTTTGTAAAATCTATTGGAGTTGGTCGATCAACTTTTACTCCATTAGACTCTAAAATTTTTACAAAATTGTCTAATTGTATATTAGCTTTATTTTTAGACTCTTCTGATCTAGGTCCATGTGAACCTGCCATACCGCTATCTTGGCTAATCTTTGGCTCTAAAGCTGGTTCCATTGGTGGTACATTTGAATTTTCAACTGTACCTACAATAACGTGTTTTAAAGGATCCCATTCATTCCAAGAGTTAATTGTTGTCATACTTTCCTCTATAAATTAAAAGTTTAAAAGAGTAATATAGTAAACATAAAATAAGAGGAAATAAATATGGAACTTAAAAATCAGTCACTTTTTCAAGAAAAATGTTTTGTGGGTGGAGAATGGATCAGTAGTCAATCTGGTGAAGTTATTAAAGTTGATAATCCAGCAAATTCTAAAATTATTGGTGAAGTTCCAAAATGTTCCAGCTCAGAAACTAAAAAAGCTATTGAAGAGGCTCAAACTGCTTTTCTCAAATGGAGAGATAAAACTGCAAAAGAAAGATCTTTAATATTGCAAAAATGGGCGAGGTTAATTGAAAAGAACGTTGATGATTTAGCAAAAATTATGACAGTTGAGCAAGGTAAACCTTTGGCTGAAGCAAAAGGTGAAATTTTGATGGGTGTTACATATATTGATTTTTATGCTGAAGAAGGAAAAAGAGTTTATGGAGATGTCATTGCTGACCCAATGCCAGATAGAAGAATCATAGTAATTAAACAACCTGTAGGTGTAGTTGGTGCAATTACTCCATGGAATTTTCCAAGTACTATGATAACTAGAAAGTGCGCACCTGCTTTAGCTGTTGGATGTACAGTAGTAATTAAACCAGCAAGTCAAACACCATTTTCTGCTTTGGCACTTGGTATTTTAGCAAAAGAAGCTGGGTTTCCTGATGGAGTAATAAATATTATCACTGGATCAGCAAGTGAAATTGGAAAAGAATTAACTGAAAACCCATTAGTAAGAAAGATATCGTTCACAGGATCAACAGAAGTTGGCAAAATTTTATTAAAGCAAAGCTCTTCTACTGTTAAGAAAGTTTCAATGGAGTTAGGAGGTCATGCTCCTTTTGTAGTTTTTAATGATGCTAACTTAGATGATGCTGTAATGGGTGCTATGCAGAGTAAGTTTAGAAATTCAGGACAAACTTGTATATGTGCAAATAGAATATTTGTTCATGAAGATGTTTATGATGAATTTTTGAATAAGTTTATAAAGGAAGTTAATAAAATAAAAGTTGGAAATGGATTAGAAGAAGGAATAGTTTCTGGACCACTTATTGATCAACCATCTCTAATGAAAGTTCTTGATCAAGTTAAGGATGCTGTAAACCAAGGAGCAAAAGTTGCAGTAGGAGGTGATGTTCATTCACTTGGTGGAAATTTTTTCCAACCAACAGTACTTTCTAATGTTACAACTAAAGCAAAAATTACCTATGAAGAAACTTTTGGTCCAATAGCTCCTTTGTATAAGTTTAGATCAGATGAAGAAGTAATAAAACTTGCAAATGATACTCCATATGGTTTAGCATCATATTTTTATTCAAGAGACATTGGTAGAATTTGGAGAGTTGCTGAAGCGTTGGAATATGGAATGGTAGGTGTAAATACTGGATTAACAACAAAGGCTGAAATACCTTTTGGTGGTATTAAAGAATCTGGACTAGGAAGAGAAGGTTCTAAATATGGTTTAGATGATTATTTAAATATTAAATATATTTCAATGGCAGGTATTTAAGAAAGCCATGCCGCACCTCTAACTCCTCCAGAGTCACCATGTAAATTTTTTACAACTTTGGTATTGAAAGTATCACTAAAAATATACTTCTTAAGAGAATTATTAATATGCTTATAAATATATGGAATATTAGACATGCCTCCTCCTAAAACTATAATATCTGGATCTAAAATATTACAAACTAAGGATAATCCTCTAGCAAGATGATCTACATAATTTTTTAAAGCTTCAATTGCTCTTTCTTTATTATTGTTAAATTCTTCTAAAATTTCATGTGAATCATAATTAGTATTATGTTTTAAATTAAAACAACTTGCAAAACCTGGCCCTGAAACATAAGTTTCCATACAACCATTTTTATTACAATAACATTGTTTCACATATTTTTTTTCATCCTCTGTTCTATCAGGCATGTTAACATGACCCCATTCACCAGCAATATTATTTCTTCCATTAATAACTTTATTATTAATAGATATTCCTCCACCAGTTCCTGTTCCTATTATTACACCAAAAACTACCGGATAACCTTTGCCAGCTCCATCAACTGCCTCAGATAAAGCAAAACAATTTGCATCATTTTCCAAGTTAACATTTCTATTAAGTTCTTTTTCTAAATCTTTTTTAAAAGGTTTTCCATTTAACCATATTGAATTAGCATTCTTTACTAAAGCGGAATTTGATGAAACAGCTCCGGGCATTCCAATTCCAATTGATTCTGAGTTTCCAAAATCATTCTCAAATTTTTTAACAATTGAAATAATCCCCTGAATGGTTCCTTCATAATTTTTTTCAGTTTTGATTCTGTGTCTTGATAGTTCTT
>MDTG01156969.1_pt1 | contig 10058 bp, 8 predicted proteins | sample 811421 | NCBI WGS metagenome assembly MDTG01 (sample SAMN05326645, study PRJNA326480) | marine metagenome | isolation source: seawater | place: Pacific Ocean: South East | collected 2011 | reverse complement strand
ATGGTTCTTTGTTTGAACATGAATTAATTTGAATTTTTATCCATATAAATCAGTAATATAATTATAACAGTTATATTAAATTATTGTAAAATGATATGGGAGCTTAAAATTGATTTTGAATCCAGCTCTTTACTGAATTCCATCTTTCTTGTAGATCATTCTTTATAGACAGTCCGTCAAAATTTACTCGTCCTTCAGAATCTCTACCATAAATAAGCAAGCCAACACCTGTTGCGTGAATGGGATTTTTTACTACGTTTGATAGACCTTCGACATATTGTGGAGCACCCAGTCTAACAGGTACATGAAAGATTTCCTCAGCCAATTCTACTGCTCCTTCCATTTTTGAGCTTCCTCCAGTTAACACCAGGCCGGCGGGTATGGATTCTTCAAAACCGCTTCGTCGAAGTTCATTTCTTATTAAACTGAAGAGTTCCTCAAATCTTGGTTCTACAATTTCTGCAAGTGTCTGTCTTGCGAGACGTCTTGGTGGTCTATCACCAGTACTTGGAACTTCGATACTCTCATCAGGGTTTGCTAACTGAGAGAGTGCGCACGCATATTTTATTTTTATCTCTTCTGCATGCTGTGTTGGGGTTCTCATGGATACGGCAATATCATTAGTAACCTGATCCCCTGCAATAGGTATGACGGCAGTATGCTGTATTGCACCTCTTTGAAAAACAGCAATATCAGTTGTGCCTCCTCCAATGTCAACCAAGCATGATCCTAAATCCTTTTCGTCATCAGTTAAGACCGAATAACTTGAAGCAAGCTGTTCAAGCACGATATCGTCAACTTCTAGATCACACCTCTCTATACATTTGATAATATTCTGTGCAGCACTCTCAGCGCCCGTTACCATATGGACTTTTGCTTCCATTCGAACACCCGACATCCCGGTTGGATCTAATATGCCCTCTTGGCTGTCTATGATAAATTCCTGAGGCAATATATGAAGAATTTTCTGGTCATTTGGGATTGCTACCGCTCTAGCCGCATCTATAACTCTATCTACATCACTTGAACTTACTTCGTTATCTTGGATTGCGACAATACCATGTGAGTTTAGACTTCTTATGTGATTCCCAGCAATTCCAGCATACACAGAGTTTATATCGCATCCAGCCATCAATTCTGCCTCTTCAACCGCTTTTTGAATCGAGTGGACTGTCGATTCGATATTAACAACAACCCCTCTACTCAGACCTCTTGACGGATGAGAGCCTATCCCAATAACTTCAATCTCATTGTTGTCATCAACTTCACCAACGATAGCAACAACCTTAGAGGTGCCAATATCTAGACCAACAATGAAATTTCTTTCTCCATTTTTTCTCACTTATTTGATCCTCGCATCTATGTCTCACCTTTTAATCTTATCGCGAAACCATTGTCATATCTTAAGTCGATTGACTCAATTTCTTCTGTCTCATTCGATAGTATATTTTTTGCTATATCTATGAATAAATCAAATTTCTTTTCGACATCGCTTTTGCCAAAACTTATTGATGTTCCATCATGCAACTCTATTGTCCATGCTCCATTTTCACTTAAATTAACCTTGGTCACATTAATTCCAAGAGGAATCAATTTTTCTCTCAAAAAGAAGTATCTTTGCGCAACGTCGAAAGATTTATAATCTGGACCATTCAAATAAACAAGATCTGCTGGTATAAGGTTTGGGTTACTGATTTCACTAAACAATTCTCCACGATTATTTAGAAGATAGCTTTGCCCCCATCTAGCAACGGGTATATGCTCATGTATTTCTATCATCAACCTATCGGGCCATTTTCTTGATATGGAAATTGTATCTATCCATTCTATATTCTTCATTCTCTCATAAAGTTTGGATACGTCTAAATCTAATATACCGTCTTGTACTTCGGAAGAAATAGCACCTTTTATTTGAGCTTCCTTGACCTGCTGGAAAGAACTCTCTATCGATATATATCTGATGGGTTGATTTATTATAGTTATAATAAACTGATAGCAAAGCCAAAGAATAATCGCTAGCAATAACGCTTTGAATGTTTTATTTTTTAGCTCTTTATAATTGAGTTCTAATCTCTTCGTTTTCTTTCTATTTCTTAATCTAGCCATAGAGGAACCAAATGATTAAATACTTGTTTCAAGGATATTTAAACAAAGAGTATCGAAATCTATTCCTTGTTTTGCTGCTGCCTTTGGAACTAAACTCTTTTTTGTCATACCAGGAATTGTATTTATCTCAAGTATCTTCGGTGAATCATTGCGATCACATATAAAATCAACCCTTCCCCATCCTTTGCATTTCAACGAATTAAAAGCCTTTATTGCAAGCTCTGAATATAATTTTTCATTTTTTTTATCACTAAATCCTGGACATATGTATTCTGTATCATCAGATTCATATTTTGCTGTGAAATCGTAAAAATCTCTTTTTGTTATAATTTTGATACTAGGGAGCGTCTTTTCCTTGAGAATAGAAACTGTTATTTCATTTCCATGAATATATTCTTCTGCGAGTACAATTCCATCAAATTTAAGAACAGTTTCGAATGCATCAAGTAATTCATTCGATTGACATACTTTAAACATGCCAAAACTTGAACCCTCTGAAACTGGTTTTAATATCATTGGAAATCCAAGGTCTGTTTCTGCATCCTTAAGATCTTTCTTATCTCTCAATAATTTATAATTTGGAACAGGTAAGTTTTCTGATAAAAAGACTCTTTTACTCGTAATCTTATTCATCGCAATGGCTGATGGTATCACCCCGCTTCCAGTATAGGGGATTTGGTGCGACTCTAATAATCCCTGAATTAGTCCGTCTTCTCCACCTTTGCCATGCAATGCAATAAAAGCTCTATCTACTCCCTTTTCAAGATGACTCATAAGTGATTCATTTTTTGGGTCCCATCCAAAAGCATTAATTGAAAGAGCGTTGAGTGCAGACAGGATTGCGGCTCCACCCTCTAATGATATATCTCGCTCATTTGAGTGCCCTCCATTTATCACCATTACTCTTCCAAACTTATCTGGGTCAAATGTTTTTTTGAAATGAATGGAAGGCATTCTTATTTTTTACCAACAATTCTAACTTCACACTGAAGCTTTATATTAAATTTTTGATGAATTTCTTTTTGCACGTGGATTATTAACAATTCAATATCGCTTGCAAGAGCATCGCTATCATTGATAATAAAGTTAGCATGTTTTTCTGAAATCTTTCCGCCTCCAATTCTGTATCCTTTTAGACCTGCTTCCTGGATTAATCTTGCTGCATAATCTCCTTCTGGATTTTTGAATACAGAACCGCAACTTGGTTTACCTAGAGGTTGTGATATTTTTCTTTTAGAAAGCATCTCTCTTTGTTTGGAAATTGATGCAGATTTTTTTGGATCAAAAGCAAGTTTTGCGCTCACAAACCATTCATTTTCTGGACCTTCAACTTTTCTGTATTGCACCTTGTATGCAGAAGGATATCTTTCTATAAGCTCGCCTTTTCTTGTGATGACTTTAACAGATTCCACTGTATCCCATGTTTCATAACCGTATGCTCCAGCATTCATAGTTAATGCACCACCAAGAGAGCCTGGTATTCCTGCAAAAAATTCTGAAGGTGCCATACCCCACCTCATACATTGTCTGGATAGCATTGTACATGGGGTATTGGCACTAACTTCTATACAATGCTCATTAACTTTTATAATTTCTTTTTTTAAAAGTAACAACGAGATAACAGCACCTGAAATTCCCCGATCTCTAATTAGCAAATTACTTCCTCTTCCAAGCCAAAAAATAGGAACGCTTATTTCTAAATTAGATAAAAATAACTTTAGTTCATTCAAATCATAAGGCTGAAAAAATATCTCAGCAGGCCCTCCAACTTTCATTGACGTATATTTTTTTAAAGGTTCATTAAATAATAAATTTCCCTTAATTGATCCTAAATTTTTTATACTAAGACTATCCATGTTGCTTTAATAGATCTGGCAAATCACTGACAAAAGATCCGATATCTCCAGCACCCATCAATAGTAATATTTCTCCGTTTTTAACTTTTCTGTTTATTATATTGACTGACTCTTCAAGTGTGCTAACAAAAAATGGTTTCTTCGAAGACTTATTTTTTATTTCTTCCATAATTGACTGTCCGGTGATGTTATCTATCGGTTTTTCACCGGCTGCGTAAATCTCGGTTATTATTAACTGATCTACCTCACACAAAACTTCTACAAATTCAGAGAATAATTCTTTCGTTCTTGTATAACGATGAGGCTGAAATAGAAGAGTAATTCTTTTTGATCCCCAGCCTGATTTTATTGCATTTATAGTTGCTAAAATTTCAGTTGGATGATGTCCATAATCATCTATTAATGTAATCTCCCCATCTTTTACAGCAATATTCTTTTTTACTTGAAATCTTCTATTAATTCCTGAAAAATTTTTGAAGGCTTTAATTATAAATCTGTCATTGATATCAAGTTCGGTTGCTACTGCAATTGCAGCGAGCGCATTTTGGATGTTGTGAGCCCCAGGGAGATTTATTTCAACGCTAATTTTTTTATTCTTGTTTTTTCTGTATACGTCAAAAGAGGTCTTTGACTCACTGAAATGTATGTCTTTAGCATAAATATCTGCCTTATCTGTAATACCATATGTGATAAGTGAACGTGAAATTTTAGGCATAATTTTCTTAACACCTGGATCATCAATACAAACTATAGCTAAACCATAAAATGGCAGGTTATGTAGAAAACTCAAAAAACCAGAATATAATTTATTTTTATCATGTTCATAAGTCGACATATGGTCAGAATCAATATTCGTTATTATGGAAATCATTGGCTTGAGATGAGTGAAAGATGCATCACTCTCATCTGCTTCAGCCACCAAATATTCTCCTAATCCCAGTTTTGCGTGAGAATTAGAACTTTTTAGACAGCCGCCAATAATATATGTTGGATCTAGCCCACCTTCTGCCAAAAGTGTTGAAATTAAACTGGTTGTTGTTGTTTTTCCATGAGTGCCAGAAACAGCTATCGAGTAGTAGAAGCGCATTAATTCTGCAAGCATCTCAGCTCTCGCAACCACTGGTAGTATTTTTTTCTTAGCTTCGACAACTTCGCAATTATCAGAACTAATGGCGCTCGATACAACCAAGGCATCGGCTTTTTTTATATTTTCAGGTAAATGACCAAGAAAGACTTTCGCTCCGAGATCTTTTAGTCTCTCTAATTGCTCGCTCATTCTAATGTCTGAACCCTGTATCTTATAACCTAATCCTATCATTACCTCTGCAATACCAGACATTCCAGATCCGCCCATTCCAACAAAATGGACTGTTCTAAGTCTTTTCATTTTTCTATTCATCCTGACCCACATAGTTTAAACAGGTTTCGACAATAGCGGAGGTAGAATTAAGCCTGGCTTTAGATCTAGCTAGACAAGCTCGCCTTTTTAGAATATTCCGATCGCTTACCCAATCATTTAGTGTGCTCGTTAGTAAGTCATCTGAGATATCGTTTTCTGTTACAATCTCTGCCGCGCCAAGTTCTTGCATATATTTTGCATTTTGTGTCTGATGGTCGTCAGTTGCTTTTGAAAATGGAATAAATATAACAGGTAAACCTACTGCTAATAATTCGCTTACAGTCATTGCGCCTGCTCTACAAATTACAAGATCTGCCCATTTGTATGCATCAGCAATATCATCTATAAAATCAACTAAGTAAAGTCCTACAGGAACACCCTCATATGCTTTTTTAGCTTGAGATAGGGTTTTTTCACCAGCCTGATGAAAGACTTCCAATTTGTTTGATGATGCAACCTCCTTAATCGCTTTCGGAACAGACTGGTTTAAAACAAGAGATCCTTGGCTGCCGCCCAGAACAAGAATTCTAATCGGAAAATTCCTATTTTGAAGTCTAACTTCAGGATCCTCAATGAGAGCTATCTCATCTCTAATTGGATTTCCTATCGTTTTTGCATTCATCTTATTTGTGAAACTACCTGGAAAAGCCTCCAAAACAGATGATGCTATTCTTGCTAGAATTTTATTTGTTGTGCCTGGAACTGAATTTTGTTCATGAATAACTAGAGGATATCTCATCAGAAATGCTGCAATACCTCCAGGTCCACTCACATATCCTCCCATTCCAATCACTACATCTGGGCGATACTTCATTAGAAGATTGATAGATTGAAAAAGAGATTGAATTAACTGCTTCACTGCAATTAAGACATTCTTAAGGCTCTTTCCTCTCAAACCCATAACATTTATATATTCAATTTTAATATTAGCCTTAGGAACAAGCTTTTCTTCAATACCGCCCTTAGTGCCTATCCATGTGATATTACAGTTAGCATTCTCTAGTGCCTTTGCAATGGTGAGCCCTGGAATAACATGTCCACCTGTTCCGCCAGCCAAAATCATTATTCTCGCTCGACTCATTTATAACCTTTTTTGATTTTTTCTGTTTATTTTATAATTATAATTTGAATTAACTTCGTGATAAATTCTCGAAAGAATACTCAATGTAATTATTGTCATAATTATACTGCTCCTGCCATAGCTTATAAGGGGCAAGGTCAACCCCTTAGTTGGAAGTGCGCCCATGCTCACCCCAAGGTTTATTAATACCTGCAGTGCGATCCATGTGCCCGCACCAATACACAGATATGCTTCAAAAAAACGATCTGCTTTAGCTGACCTTATGGCTAACCGAAATATTCTCCAAATCAATAAGAAGAATAGAACTATTAATACAATTGATCCCAATAAACCAAATTCTTCCGAAAAAACTGCGAAAATAAAATCTGTATGTGCTTCTGGCAAATAAAATAATTTTTGTACACTATTTCCTAAACCAACGCCGAACCATTCTCCCCTGCCAATTGCAATTAGAGATTGAGTCAGCTGATATCCTGAATCATAAACCACATCTTTACCCCACGGATCAAGAAAGCCGGTGAATCTTCTCATAGTATAAGGAAGAAATTGTAATAAAATAGCAAGAACTGAAGAAGTAGCGATTAAGAATAAGACAAAATCTCTTATTCGTGCTCCAGCAACGAGCAACATAGACAAGACAGTTGCTAGCAATACTGCAGTTGCACCAAAATCTGTTTCCATCAATAGTAATAGAGATGCTAAACCTAATACAATCATGGGTCTTAAGAAACCAACAAATCCCTCTCTAAGCTGCTTGTTTCTTCTAACTAAATATCCTGCAACGTAAATCATGATACATAGGCGCGCAGGATCAGATGCTTGTATATTGATGATACCTGCAACTCTAATCCACCTTGTTGAGCCATTTTGTTCAGACCCAATTCCAGGCACCAAAACCAATATTAGTAGCGTTATACCCACAATTAATAGAAATGGGCCCAATTGTTTCCAGAAATGCATCGGCACAAAGAAACAAAATAATCCTGATATTAAACCAATGATGACAGCGACAATCTGTCGATTGAGGTAATAGAAGGGGGAGCCAGAAATATTCTCCGAAATTGAACTGGAAGCTGAGGACAGAATAATAAGACCCAACATTATTAAGAGTGAGACAATACTAAGAAACATCAAATCGATGCTAATTGGATTTCTGAGAGTCTGCCTCATATTATTTATGTAGTCACCAACAGTCATTTGATCACCCTATTTACAATCCTTATGAATTCATCACCTCTATGGGAGAAACTTTTAAACTGATCAAAGCTTGCACAAGCCGGAGACAGTAAAATAGTATCACCTGAGGTACATGAATTTTTTGCCTTGAGAAAAGCTTCCTCAAGAGATTTTGTATAGATTACCGGGTTATATTTTTTTATTTGCTCGCCGATTAGTTTTGAATCCTCACCGAACAAAACAGCAAGTTTTATTTTATTTTTTGTCGCATTTGCAAAATAATCAAAATCACCACCTTTTGATTGCCCGCCAGCAAGAAGAATTACTTTTCCACTCACAGAGTTTATAGATGCAATTGCAGCATCAACATTAGTTCCTTTTGAATCATTTATATAATCAACATTATCTTTAGAGGCAATCAATTGCATACGATGAGGTAAACCCTCAAACCTCATGGCAGCATCAATTACTAATGACTCCTTTAAATCCAGCAATAAAGTAACAGCAAAGGCTGCTAGAATATTCTCATAGTTATGTATCCCAAAAAGTTTCAATTGACTGGAACTGACTAACTCTTTTTCGTTATAAGTAAGTAAAATTTCGTCACCTTTAGATAAAAGACCGTATGAATCTTTTTTTGCTATTCCTGATCCAAAACTTATACTTGGTTTATTATTCAGGTAATTCAAAACTTCCGATATATCGTGATTAAAAACTGAGCTGGTTGCATCTTTTAAGATGCTAAATTTTGCTTGCCTGTAACTTTCCTCATCCCCATGCCAATCAATATGATCACGAGATATATTTAAAAGCACGGCAACGTTTGCTGGTAAAAAGGAACACCTATGAAGATGAAAACTTGATAACTCTAAGATATGTAATTCAGCGTCGTCATCAATAAGATCCAATGCTGGTATACCTAAATTTCCTCCTGCAGATGATTTGACACCAGCGTTATTACATAAGAATGAAACTAATTCAGTTACGGTGCTTTTACCATTAGTGCCAGTTATAGCTACAAACCTTTTGGTCGTATTCTCTACATATAAATCAATATCCGAAAGGATGGGGATGTTATTTTTTTTGAAAATTCTTACTAGATCATTGCAGTCGTTAATTCCAGGAGAGACTATTACGTGAGTTACTTCATCAAGATTCTTCGCCTCTATCTTTTCTAAAAAAATATTTTCTTTTTTAAATAATTTCTTAAAATCATCTAGTTGAGGAGGATTTTTTCTTGAATCAAAATAAATTGCATTTTCATTATTCCTTTTGAGAAAATTTGCAACAGATAGACCGGTCTTGCCCATTCCAAATACAAAATATTTATTTTGAATACTTTTCTGGAGAAGATTTTTCTTGTTCACTAAGTCTATCTTATTTTTAGGCTTGCTAAACCAATTAGTACTAATATCACAGTGATGATCCAAAATCTTACAATAATCTTTGGCTCTTTCCATCCTTTTAGTTCATAGTGATGATGCAATGGCGCCATCCTGAAAATTCTTTTTCCAGTTAACTTAAAAGAAGCAACTTGAATCATTACTGATAATGTTTCAGCAACAAATATTCCCCCCATAATTACCAGGACAATTTCTTGTTTTATTATTACTGCTATGACCCCAAGAGATGCACCGATAGATAATGAACCAACATCTCCCATAAAGACTTGAGCTGGGTATGTGTTGAACCATAAAAATCCCAAGCCAGCACCAACTAGTGCTGCACAGAAAACAAATATCTCACCAGCGCCTTCAACATAAGGGATTTCAAGGTAGGATGAAAAATTTATATTTCCAGTGACATATGAAAAAATACCCAAAGCACCGGCAACAAGAACAGTTGGCATAATTGCTAATCCATCCAATCCATCAGTTAGATTTACAGCATTGCTAAAACCAATAATAAAGAAAAATGAAATGATCAGGTGCAAAATACCTAGCTCAATCATTGTATTTTTTAAGTAGGGTATTAATAAAGATGTTGAATTCGAATCTGTATTAAATTTTATCAGAAGTATTATTGCTATGATTGCAACAAGAGATTGCCAAAAAAGTTTTACCGATGCTGAAATTCCATCAGAATTATTTTTGATTATTTTCTGATAGTCATCAATATACCCAAGAAAACCAAATGAAATAGTCACGAAAAGTATTATCCATATAAAAGGATTATTTATTTCTGCCCACATTAATGTTGCCAGTGAAATTGACATGATAATCAAAGCACCACCCATTGTTGGTGTGCCAATTTTTTCTTTATGACTTTCTGGTCCGTCATCTCTGACAGGCTGATTGAGCTGAATTAAGTGAAGCTTTGCTATCATCCTTGGGCCCAAAATCATTGAAATGATCAATGATGTTAATGCTCCCAAAATCGCTCTGATAGTTATGTAATTGAAAACATAAAAACTAGATTCAAATTGAGCTAAATAATTTGT
>MDTG01127116.1_pt1 | contig 10058 bp, 8 predicted proteins | sample 811421 | NCBI WGS metagenome assembly MDTG01 (sample SAMN05326645, study PRJNA326480) | marine metagenome | isolation source: seawater | place: Pacific Ocean: South East | collected 2011 | reverse complement strand
GGCAGCCAGGGCTGCCAGCCGAGCCGGCGCGTGCCGGGGCGGCGCTCGAGGGTCGGGAGGCAGGTCAGGCAGCCCAGGCCCATCGGGCGCTGGCAGGAGCGGCGACCGACCAGGGTGTAGCGGTGCCGCCGCGGGCAGGTCAGGTCGTGGTCGTGGACCATGACGGTGACGTCGACCTCCTCGGCGAGGGCGGCCACCAGGCGGGCGTCCTCCCACTTGTGCACGTAGACCCGGTCCGGCCGCGCGGCGAGCACCGCGGCCAGGGCGTCGGCGAGGGGCCGCTCCCCCAGGCGCTCGACCCGGGTGAAGGGCTCGCAGTAGGCGGCGTCGCGCCCCGCCTCCTCGTGGAAGAGGAGCAGCTCGTGGCCGCGGCGGGCCAGCCCCTGCGCCAGGTCCCGGACGTGGGACTCGATCCCGCCCCAGGGCTGGGCGTGGCGAGCCAGGAGCGCGATCCGGGCTCCCCCAGCGGGCGTCGGGCGCTGGCGCCGCGCGGGCGCGCTCGTCGAGCGGGCGCTCACGACGCCGCCCCCAGCGTGCGGCGCGCAGGCGGCGGGGGGAGCGTCGTGACCTCGCAAGGCTGGGCCGGGACTCCCGCGACCTGGGCTCGGGGAGGAACGTCTCGAGTCACGACGCTGCCGGGAGCGACCCGAGCGCCAGCGCCGACCCGCACGCCGGGGAGCAGGATCGCGCCGCGCCCGATCCGGGCCGCCGCGCCGATCCGCACCGGCGCCAGCTCCAGACCTTGGGCTCGGATCGGCGCGTCTCGCCGCTCGCAGCGGTGGTTGATCGTGCTGATCGCGACCTCGTCCTCGACCCAGGCCCCGGCCTCGATCGTCAGCCCGCCGTTGCCGTAGGCGACGACGCCCGCGCCCAGCCAGGCCTCGCGACCGATCACGATCTGGCCGTCGGTCGCCGCCAGGTAGCAGCTCGAGCCGATCCGGGCCCCGCGCCCGATCTGGATCCCCTCGGCGCGCTCGGTGTTGGCGATCAGGTAGGTCCCTGCGCCTACGCGCACGTCGTCGGCCAGGAACACCTTGCTGGGGTGAAACACTCGCAGGCCGGCGCCGAGGCGCAGGTTCGCGCCGCGCCCGCCGAGGCGCCAGGGGAGCAGGACTCGCCCCAGCCAGGCGCGCGCGGGGAGCAGCTCTTGGTAGAGGGCGCGCATCAGGCCGCCGCCGCCAGCGCGTCGGCCTGGGCGCGCTCGAGCAGGGCCTGGAGGTCGTCCACGTAGCGCTCGAGGTTGAGGTCGCGCTCGAGGGTGGCCCGCCCGCCCGCGATCAGCTGACGCCTGAGGTCCTCGTCGCGCAGGAGCTGGGCCAGGGCGTCCGCCGTCGCCTCCACGTCGCGCGGCGGCACCACCAGCGCGTTGTTGCGGTGGCGCAGGAACTCGCGGCAGCCGCCGACCGGGGTCGCCACCACCGGCAGGCCGCTCGCCATGGCCTCGAGGTGGGTCAGCCCGAAGGGCTCCTCCCACACCGAGGGGAACACGAAGAGGTCCGCCGCGCGGTAGATCGCGGACATGTCCTCCCGCGGCACGCGCCCCACGAACTCGACGGCGCCAGGGCAGACGCGGGCCGCCAGCTCGCGCAGGCGCGCCTGGTCCGCGGGGCTGCCGCTGCCGACGACGCGCAGGCGCAGGGGCGAGCCCTGGGCTCGGACCCGGGCCACGGCCTCGATCGCGTAGGAGACGCCCTTGTCCTCGTGCAGGCCGCCCGTGTAGAGCACGACGGGCGGGTCGGCCAGGGAGCCGGGGTCGGAGCGGAGCGGGAAGTCCTCGAGCGGGATCCCCTGGTGGATCACCTGCAGGCGCTCGGCCGGGAAGCCGTGATCGGCCATGTTGCGCTGCAGGGCGGCCGAAATGCAGGTCGCGTGGCGCAGATCCAGCCCGCGGAAGGTCAGCCGCGGCTCGAGCTCCTCGAACATCCGCCGCGCCCGCTGCCGCAGCGAGCCGTCCTCGGCGTCCGCGGGGGTGAACTGGCGCATGTGCTCGTCGTTGAGCGTGAGCGCGACCGGAAGGTCGCAGCGCTGGGCCTCGTAGAGGGGCCCGAGCGTGATCCGGTTCTGGTTCCAGGCGAAGACCACGTCGGGGCGCCAGGCGGCGAGCACCTCGCGCATTCGCCGCGCGTTGCTGCGGGTCAGCGCGCAGCGCCGGGCGATCGTGCTGCGCGGGTCGCGGTCGAGGGGCTGCGTCAGCTCCAGGCTCCGCCAGACGGGGTAGTCGCAGGGCTCAGCCGGACCCCCGTGGTCGCTCGTCAGCACGGCCAGCTCGTGCCCGCGCTGACGCAGGGCCTCGGTCACGTCGCGGCAGAGGAGCTCGTATCCCCCCAAGAAGTGCGGCGGATAGAGGTTGCTCAACATGAGAATTCGCATCGGGGTCGCTCCTCGGGGACTCGCAGGTCCAGGCGGCTGGCTCTCAGCATGAGAGGCCGTCGCCTCATGCAGGAGAGAGGCGCAATCCGCGGGCCACGCCCGGGAGACGGAGGAGCAGGGACTTAGCGAGGGTCCGCTCTTCCAGGGTGAGACCCGTGGCGAGGCTGACCACGACCGCCAGGAGCGTCACCGCGCCGATCAAGACCAGCCCGCTGAGGGTCGCGGGCTCGGGCACCAGGACCCGGGCCAGGCCCAGGCCCGCGGCCCACACGCTGAGGGCCTTCCAGCTGGGGCCCAGGGTCTCGCGCAGCAGCTCGCAGGGGGTGAGCCCCGCCCGCCGGCAGCCCGCGGGGACGAACAGGAACAAGTCCGTCAGGGTCACGGTGCAGAGGGTCCCCAGGACCAGCCCCCACACGCCGAGCTGCGCGGCGAAGAAGGCCGAGAGGGTCACGTCGAAGAGCGCGGTGACGAAGAACACCCGCGCCACCCGGGCGTGCTCACCGGCGTAGGCCAGCAGCTGGACTGCCTGGGCCTGCACCAGCGCCAGCACCAGCGTCCCCCACAGACCTGCCGCCAGGGGTCCAGCCGCCCGTCCGGCTGGCCCAACCCAGGCGCCGAGCAGCCAGTCGCCCCAGCAGGTCAGCGCCAGCCAGGGGGGGATCCCGAGCAGGAGCGTCCAGCGGCAGCCCGCCACGAAGAGGGGGCGGAGCGAGCTGAGCTGGCCCTGGGCTCCCTCAGCGCAGCGGGCGGCGACTTCGGGGCCGACCACCGCGCTGACCTGCTTGAGGAACACCGCGAGGTGGTGCGCGACCCGGTCCGCCAGCCGATAGAGGCCGGCTGCCGCGGGGCCGAGCAGCAGGCCCGCCAGGAGCACGCCCGACTGGCCCGAGAGCAAGACCGCGACGTTGATCAGGCCGAAGGCCCGGGCCGCGCCCTCGAGCTCGCTCAGGTCGGGCTCGGGGGTGTCCGCAGGAAGCGGCGGGGCCGTGATCCGCGCCGCCAGCCACAGGCCGAGGCTCGTCGCCAGCGCGCCCGCCAGGGTCGCGGCCACGGCGGCCTCGAGGGTCGGCGCCAGCTGGAGGGCCCCCAGGGTCAGCCCCGCCTGGATCACGCGACCCAGGACCGAGACCGCGTTGAAGAGCGGGTGGCGTCCGCGACCCTGCAGCAGCCCGGGGTCGAGGCAGAGGGGCAAGAGCGCGACGTTGGCGAGGGCCACCCAGCGCAGGGCGCGGGTCAGCCCAGCGACCTCCCCGCCGCAGGCGCGCGCCAAGGGCTCGGCCAGCAGCCAGGCCAGGGGGGCCACCAGGAGGGCCCGCCGCAGCAGCCGCCCGCGCAGCAGGCGGGTGGCGGCCGGCTCACGCCCCCTGGGCGCGTCGCGCTCCTGAGCCGCGATCTGGGTCGCCGCGCCGGTCGCGCCCAGCTCGAGCAGCTGGAGCACGCTCAGGATCGTCATGCAGAGGGCCCAGGCGCCGAAGCCATCGACCCCCAGGGCCGAGATCAAGAGCGGGGTGAGGACCAGGACGCAGGCGACGTTGGCCAGCACGCGCGCGGCGTGGCTGGCGGCCCCGAGGGCCAAGCTCCCGCGGGCCACCTCAGGCCGCCGCGCAGGCGCGCAGGGGGGCGCTCATCAGCTGGCGCAGGTCGGCCAGGCGGGTGACCTCGGGCTCGACCTCGTAGTTGCTCAGCAGCGCGGCCCAGCTGTCGGGGTGGTCGGGGGCGTAGCCGTGCATGCCCGCGATCGCGCGCCGACCCATGTCGCTGGGGACGAGCAGCGTCCCGGGCTCGACCAGCGCGATCAGGTCGCCGTATTCGCCGCCCGGGAAGTAGGCCCCCCAGGCCTCGAGCGTCTGGGGCTCGAGGACGAGGACCCCGGGGGTCCGCTCGAGCTCCGCCCGCAGCGAAGCGAGCACCCGCTCGTCCTCGCTCCAGTAGCGGGCCATGGTCGAGTCGAGGAAGGCCACGTAGTCGCGCCCCTCGCGGCAGGGCAGCGGCGCGAGCTGGCGGCGCAGGTCCACGGTCTGACGGCAGTTGGCCATGCCGTGGTCCGAGAACAGGGCCAGGCGGACCTCGTAGCCGAGGCCCTCCGCGCGGCGGACGAGGGCCTGCAGCCGGCGCGCGTCCGCTGCGATCCGCGCGCGGGGCGAGGCGTGCGGCCAGCCGTGACGGTGCAGCAGCCCGTCGAGCTCGGCCAGGTAGAGGAAGGCCCAGTCCAGCCGGCGCGGGCCGGCGAGGGCGGCCGAGAGGGCGTCCCAGCGGGCGGCCTCCGGCGCGCGCCAGTCGCTGACGTGGGCCGCGAGCTGCGCGTCGCGCACGTCGGCCAGGATCGAGCCGGTCTGGGGGAAGGCGTCCGGCGCGAAGATGTCCTCGCGCTCGCACACGTCGAACTCGGCCAGCCGCTGCAGCGGCAGCTGGTGGAGGGCGAAGTAGCCGCTCAAGCCCGCGCTCCGCTTGATCAGCCGGTTGACGGGGCCAGCCAGCCGGTTGGGCACGCGCAGGTCGCCGGGCAGGTGGCGCAGCCAGCGGAGGCGGCGGAAGGTCGGCCGCTCGGCGGGGCGATAGAACATGTTCCAGTGCCCGTGCTCGCTGGCCGAGGCCCCCGAGAGGATCGTCGGCAGGCAGGCCGAGCTGTAGCCGAACTGGGTCTCGAGGGGCCTGCGGGTCACGTCGAGCCCCGGGAAGGCCTCGGCCCACTCGCAGATCTCCCAGCCGAGGGCGTCGACGAACACGAAGAGGTCGAGGACGTGGCTCACGCCGCCCGCCAGCGCGAGAGGAAGTCCTGTCCGCCGCGGCGCTGGCGCAGCTGGGCGCTCAGAGCCAGGCCCAGCTCGCAGACGTCGCTCGAGAAGGGCCAGCGACGCCGCTGGCGCTGCACCCTGGCCAGGGCCACGTCGAGGGCCTCGCGATAGGCGGGCAGGAGCTGCTCCAGCGCGCGGCTGAGCGTCTCGGGCGCTGGCGGCGCTGAGAAGCCTTCGAGCTTGGCGCGGGCGGCTGAGGCGTGGCGCGCGCGCCAGAGGTCGGCCTGGGGCAGCTCGAGGAGCGGCTCTCGCTGCACGCGCGCGGCGCGCTCGCGCAGGAGGTGGTGGTGGCGCCCTTGCAGGAGCAGCCAGGCGTCGCCCACGGCGAGGCGCGCCTTCTCGAGGAAGCGATCCAGGCGCACCGCCGGCAGCGGCTGGCCCTGCGCCTCGGCCTCGGCCGCCAGGACCAGCAGCGCCCCGCGGTTCACCAGCAGTCGGATCCCCTCGGCGGGGGGCAGACCAGCGGGGTCTTCGCAGGGGAGCTCGAGCAGGGCCTCGCAGTCGCCCCACAGGCAGAGGTGGCCCTGGCGCAGGTCGTGGAGCATTTGGCTCGGGCGCTGGCGCATGAGCGCCCGCTCGCCGATCACGCCCACCTCGTATTCCATCGCCTGGCCGGCCTGGAGCTCGCCGATGAGCTGCCGCTCGACCCGCCAGCGCCAGAGGCGGGCCTCGAGCTTGCCGCCGCGCACGAGCGCGAACAGGTCGTAGTCGTTCTCGGGCGCCCAGCCGCCTTGGACCAGGCGCTGGCCGCCCTCGCCGCGGCCGTAGCCGCCGCCGAGGTAGAGGCCGACCAGCGCCGGGCCGAAGAAGCGTCGGCTGATCAGGCGCGCGCGCAGCAGGTCCTGGTCGATCTTGGCTTCGACCTCGAGGTTGGGGGTGGCGAGCAAGCGGCTCATGCTGATCTCCGGAGCACGTGGGTGGGTGAGTGCTCCGTGATCTGCAAATCGGATGCCCAATCGGAAGTGCCGGGCGCCGGCTCGGGCTCGCCTCTCACTCTGCGACCCTCTCGGAGGCCCTGCCAATATGCGAGGCGCTGCGTGACGCGATAGGAGAGGGCCAGGGGCAGCTCGCGCCAGGTGCCGCGCGGGATCAGCCAGGCCGCGTCGCGGACCAGCTCGGCGCCCGCCGAGAGCAGCGCGCGCCCGAGCCGGGCGTTGGGCGGCGGCTCCTGGGCGAAGATCCGCGCGTCGGCGCGCCCTTCGCCGCGGAAGCGCTTCCAGACGGCGGGGAGCGGGTAGTTGTGCGAGTGCTCGACCTGGGCGGCGGGGACGTAGCGCACGACCGCGTCCGGGTTGGCCTCGCGCCAGGCGAGGTCCTCGGAGTATTGGACCTGGACCGGGAAGGGCCGCTCCAACAGCAGGTCGCGCCGGAAGGCCGAGACCGCGAGCGAGAAGAAGTGGTGCCAGCCCGCCGCCACGCTCCCGTCGCCGAAGGCGCGCAGGTTGTCCTTGCGGACCAGCTCCCAGGCGTCGGGGCGCGGGTCCTGCCGACCGAAGGTCACGTCGGCTTCGCCGCGCAGGATCGGGGTCGTGAGCGCCGTCAGCCAGCGCCGAGCCAGGGGCACGCAGTCGCTGTTGAGGAACACGACCACGTCGCCGCGGGCCTGCTCGACGCAGAAGTTCAGCACCTTGCCCGGGCAGTAGCGCTCCGGGGGCAGGCTGAACAGGCGGTCGGCGAAGCTGGCCTGGATCTCGAGGGTCCCGTCGTCGGAGCCCGAGTCGATCCCGATCACCTCCACCTCCTCGCGGGTGGCGGAGTGGATCCGGCTCAGGGTGCGGCCGATCAACTCGGCGTCGTTCTTGGATCGGACGATCACGCTCAACACGGGAGACCTCACAGGGCTGGGGGCGCCGCCCCGGCCAGGGCGGCCCGGGCGGCGGCGAAGGTGGGGTAGAGGGGCAGGCGAGCGCTCAGCCCGCTGCGGTCGAGGGCGTCGCGCAGCCGGGGCGGGGCGTCCGCCAGGGCTACGCACACCCCGGGCCGGGCCGCCAGGTCACGGAGCGCTCGGAGCCCGACGGGAGCGGCGGCCTCGCATTCGCCCAGGTCGACGACCAGGGGCTGCTCCTGGGGCCAGCTCAGCCGCGCCAGCTCAGCGGCGGCGCCGCGGTCGAGGTCACCGACCACCCGCGCCCGCCGGGCGGCGCCGACGCGGCTGAGCTCGACGCGCCCTGACGGCTGCAAGCGGGCCAGCGCGTTCGCGAGCCACTCCCGCCAGCTCCGTCGGCCGGCGTCCGCCGCCGCGGCGGCGTCGGCGCTCCCCTCGAGCGGGATCCAGCGGCGCCCGTCGACCAGCCCCTCTCGCAGCTCGCTGCCGGGGAGGACCTCGGCGCCCGGGAGCAGGATCACGCGCTCGAGCACGGCTCCGGCGCCCACGCGCGCGCCCTGCTCCAGGCTGCTCTCGATCCACACCGCTCGGGCCTCGGCGACGACGTCTTCTGCCACGTAGCTCTGCTGATCTACCTGGCTGCGGCCGCGGACCAGGGCGGCGGCCGCGCTGCCGCCCTGGGGCTCCGAGTCGCGCCAGCGGCCGGCCAGGCCCTCCAGCGTGAGCGCGTGCAGGTCCTGCCAGGAGCGCAGCGCCAGGACGCGCGTCCGCCGATCGTCGCGCAGGAGCGCGGCGTCGCTGGGCTGGATCAGGAGCCCCTCTGCGGAGCGAAGGAACTCGCGCTGCTCCGCGAGCAACCCCTCGATCCCGTCCGGGAGCAGGCCGCTCGAGTGGACGACCTGCAGGCCCAAGGTGGCTCCGCAGCCGACGAGGCGCCGGTAGAGGTCGCCGCGACGCTCGGCGTGGAGCACGACGCGCTCGACCCCCCGAGTTGCCAGGTGGCGAAGCACCCGCAGGACCATGGGCACCCCGGCTACGGGGAGCGTGTCCCAGGGGCGGTCGCGGTCGGGGCCGCGGCCGCTGGCCAGCACCAGCGCTGCGCTGGGGGTGACCGGCACGAGGGGGCTGACGGTCTTCACGCGACCTCCGGCTGGGCGAGGGGACGGCGGGTGAGGAGGTCTCGCGCGGTCGCGAGCAGGAAGCGGGGGTTGCCGAGCACGTAGCGCCGCCAGAGGCGGGCCGGCTCCTGGGCCAGGCGGAAGGCCCACTCCAGACCGAGCTCGCGCACCCAGAGCGGCGCGCGGGGGACGACGCCGGCGTAGTAGTCGAAGAGCCCGCCGACACCGAGCAGCACCGGCGCCTCGAGGCGCGGGCCGACGCGCTCCAGCCAGCGCTCTTGCAGCGGGGCGCCGAAGCCGACCAGGAGCACGTCGGGGCGGGCGGCGTTGATCTCCGCCACGACCGCGTCCTCCTCCGCTCCGCCCCGCTGGAAGTAGCCGTCCCGAGCGCCGACGAAGCAGGCGCCGGGGTGCTCGCGCTCCATGCGGCGGACCGCCTCGGCGGCCACCCCCGGCTTCGAGCCGAGCAGGTAGATCCTGAGCCCGCGCTGCGCGGAGAGCTCGCTCAGCTCGGGGAACACGTCCGTCCCGACCAGGTTCTCGGCCATGCGCTGACCGCTCAGCCGCGCGGCGAGGCGCACCCCGATTCCGTCGGGGAGCAAGGCGTCGCAGCGGCGGAGGCAAGCGCGGTAGTCGCGATCCCCTCGAGCGAGGTTGACGCAGTCCGCGTTGACGAAGCACGCCCACCAGCGCTGCCGCGAGCGCGCCGCGCGCAGGATCAAGGCCAGCAGACTCTTCAGCGAGGCGTTCTCCAGGGGCAGCCCCTGCACGTCGACTCGACCCTGCTGGGCGCTGGGACCCTCGCCGAGGATCAGGAGCGGGAGCGAACGGAGCAGCAGCCCCAGGTAGCTCTTCACGCCCCAGCGGGCCGCCTGCTCGCGGTCGAGGGCAGCGCGCGACGTCCGCGCCAGGCCGTTGAGCCCGCGGACCTCGGCCAGGCTGACCACGCCCGGGAGGAGGGGCGGCGAGACCGGGCGCCCTTCGCGCCAGCTCCCGCCGCCGACCGCGGACCAGCGCCCCGCCGCGACCGCGAACCACAGCGGCAGCGCGCAGAGCCAGGAGGGGACCCAGGAGCGGGCCCCGAAGGCGTAGCGCCAAGCCCCGCGCGGGAGCTCGACGCGGCAGCGGAAGGGCGAGCGGCGCGCGGCCAGCTCCAGCGCGAGCAGGGCGGGGGCCGCCAGGGTCAGGACCGTCAAGGCCAGGCTCAGGTCGAAGGCCCGCAGGGCGCGCCGCTCCCAGGCGGGCAGCGGGCGGGTCAGGCGCAGCGGGGCGCTCATTAGAAGGCTCCTGGAGGGGTCGCGAGGTACTTCACCCGCGCCAGGCCCTCGAGCGTGGGCAGGATCTGCTTCACGAGCTCGTTCCAGCTGGCGAGGTTGGTCTTGGGCACGACGACGATGTCGCCGGGGGCGAGGTCCACGTCGGCGGACTCCCCGGCGAGGATCGCGTCGACGTCGATCACGTAGAGCTTGGGCTCGCTCAGGCCGCCGCGGATCAGGCGGACCTCGCTGCCGAGGGCCTCGGTCGCCATGCCGCCGGCGTGGGTCAGGACCTGCACCAGCGAAGCCGAGGTGCGGAAGCTGTAGGCCCGCGGGTTGACCACCGCGCCGAGCACGAAGATCTCGGCGTCGAGCGAGGAGGGAATGTGGACCACGTCCCCGGCGCGCAGGTAGACGTTGTGGCTGAGGTCGCCCTGGCGGAACAGGCGCGCGAAGCTGACCGGGAGGACCTTGCCCTCGCGAGCCAGGAAGGCCTGCGAGAAGTCGGCCAGCGAGACCGTGCTCGAGCGGTAGAGGCCCTGGCGAATGCCGCCGGCCATGGCCACGGCCTCCATCAGGCGCAGCGGGCGCTCGAGGGTGTAGGAGCCCGGGTCGTTGACCATGCCGACGACGGTGAAGCACTGGCTCGCGAGCTTGAGCGGCCGCACCGAGACGCGCGGATCACGGAGCCAGC
>MDTG01075166.1_pt1 | contig 10058 bp, 8 predicted proteins | sample 811421 | NCBI WGS metagenome assembly MDTG01 (sample SAMN05326645, study PRJNA326480) | marine metagenome | isolation source: seawater | place: Pacific Ocean: South East | collected 2011 | reverse complement strand
GGGCCCGTGGGGCCCTCGGCGCCGCGTGGCCGCGGCGTCACATGGGTCGGTTCTTCGTCGGTAGGCGAACGCGGCTCCGTGGGGCCGGGCTACGGGGCAGAGGTGGGGGCGCTCCCCCGACCGAGCCGGGGTGGCGACGGGGGGACGGTTGCGCTGCGCTGCGGAAGGGGGGTCGCTCGGCAACCTCGTTCGGCGGCGCTTCGGGGTGAGGCGGCGGCGGCTTCACGGGCCCGTGGGGCCGGGCTACGGGGCAGATGTTGGGGGGCGCTCCCCTTTGCAGACGGGTGGCTTCGCCGCTGTCGTGGCCGGAGCGCTCCTCGGCGGCGACGCGACTTCGCCGCTCTCGCGGGCGGTGCGCTCCCGTTCGCAGTCGGGTGGCTTCGCCGCTGTAGCGGCCGGTGCGCTCCTCGGCAGCGACGCGACTTCGCGGCTGTCGCGGCCCGTGCGCTCCTCGGTAGCGATCGCGGTTCGGGGCGTCTCGGCGCTTGCTCGACGCGACGCGAGCGCGGCTCCGGGGGGAGCGTCCCGATGGCGTGCGCCGCGGGTGGGCTCAGCTGCCGCGGTAGGTGCTGTAGCCGAAGGGGCTGAGCAGGAGGGGGATGTGGTAGTGGGCGGCGGCGTCTTTCACGCGGAAGACCACGGCGGCCTCGGGGTAGAAGGCGTCGGGGCCGAGGTAGGCCTCGGTGGCGAAGGTGAGCCGGTGGACGTCGGCGGCGAGCGCTTCGCCCGCCGGCAGCAGATCCTTCACGCGGCCGTCGGCGTCGGTCACGGCCTCCTCGAGGAGGCGCCAGCCGCCGCCCTGCTCGCGGCGCTCGAGCTTCACCGGGATGCCCTCGGCCGGGGTGCCGCGGGAGAGGTCGAGGACGTGCGTGCTGATGCCCATGGCGGGACTCTACCCGGACTCCACCCGATGCGTCCGCCCGATGCATCCGCCCGATGCATCCGCCCGATGCATCCGCCCGATGCATCCGCGCCCACGCGCGAGGTCGGCTCGGGCGCCGAGCTTGCGGAGGCGGAGGCGCGTGATCGGCCTATGCGCCTCGGCGGCTGCGGGGAGGGGCCGCGCGCTCAGGCGCCGAGCTTGCGGAGGCGGAGGCGCGTGATCTTCATCTGCTCCTCGGCGGCCACGCGGAGCTCCCGCGAGGGGCGGTTGTCGATGCGCTCGCGCAGGATCGCGAGCATCTCGTCGGCGCTCTTGCCGGTCGCGCACACGAGGAAGACGTGGTCGAAGCGCGCCTCGTAGGCCTCGTTCTCGTCGGCGAGGGCCTGCAGCGTCGCCTCCGACGCGCCGCTCACGCCCGCCTGCTCCGTCTCCGACATGGACGCGCTCCGGCCGTGCTTCGCGCGCAGCGCCTCCACGTCGCCGCCGATGCGCGGGTGGGCCGCGAAGGCCGCCAGCCAGTCGTCCCGGCCGAGGCTCCACCAGATCCGCTCGGCCATGGCCAGCACCGAGGCCTCGTCCGGGAAGGGGCGGGCGGCGACCATGCGCGTCACCCAGCGCGGGGCCGCGCAGCAGCTCCGGAGCGCCTCGGCGGCCTCGGCCTCCTCCAGCGCGTTCAGGTGCTCGGCCAGGCTCACGTCGCGCCCCCTTCGAGCATCGCGCCGCGTCGCCGCGGGGCGAGCCCGCTCCGCCGATCGTAGACGCGCTCGCCGCGCAGCCAGGTCGCCTCCACCCGGCCGCGCAGGCGCTGGCCGGCGTAGGGCGTGACGTCGTGGCGATGCTTCAGCTCGCGCGCGTCCACCTCGATCTCCGCGTCCGGATCGAACACGACCAGGTCCGCGTCGAAGCCCGGCGCGATGGCGCCCTTGTGCTTCAGCCCGGCGAAGGCGGCGGGGGCGCTGCTCGTCCAGCGCACGACCTCCTCGAAGGGCACGCGCCGCCGCAGCGCGCCGGTCCACGTCGCCGAGAGGCTGAGCTGCAGCCCCGCGATGCCGCCCCAGGCCTGGGCCACGTCGCCCTCCTCGAGGTGCTTGAGCGCCGGCGCGCAGGGCGAGTGGTCCGACACCACGAAGTCGATGCGCCCGTCGCGGAGCCCCTCCCAGAGCCCCTCGCGCTGGTCGCGCTCGCGGATGGGCGGCGCGCACTTGAAGCGCGGGTCTCCGTCGGGGATCTCCTCGGCGGCGAAGGAGAGGTAGTGGGGGCAGGTCTCCACGCTGAGCGGCGCGCCACGGAGCTTGGCGTCGCCGATCGCGTCGAGCGCGTCCGCGCAGGCGAGGTGCACGACGTGCGTGCGGCACCCGGCCTCCTCGCCGAGGGCGATGAGCAGCTCGATGGCCTCCTGCTCCCAGGCGCGCGGCCGCGAATCGAGCCAGGCCCGGTAGCTGCGCGGGTCCGGGCTCGTCGGCGGCTCGGAGACGGGGAGCTCGCAGTGGGCCAAGAGGGGCAGGCCGCGGCGCGCGAGGTGGGGGAGGGCGGCGCGGAGGTCGCCCGCGTCGACGTGGGGGAACTCCTCGACGCCCGAGTCGATCAGGAAGCACTTGAAGCCGAGCACGCCCGCGTCGGCGAGGGGCTCGAGGGCCTCGGCGTTGCCGGGGACGACGCCGCCGTAGAAGCCCACGTCGACCTGGAGCTGGCCCGCGGCGGCGGCCCGCTTGGCCTCGAGGGCGGCCACGTCGGTGGTCGCCGGGATGCAGTTCAGGGGCATGTCCACGAGCGTCGTGATGCCCCCGGCGGCGGCGGCGGCGGTGGCCGTCGCGAAGCCCTCCCATTCGGTGCGCCCGGGCTCGTTCAGGTGCACGTGCGTGTCCACGGCGCCCGGCACGAGCCAGGCGTCGCCCACGTCCACGAGCTCCACGCGCTCGATCGGGAGCGCGTGGGGCTCGAGGGCGGTGATGCGGCCGTCCTTCGTGAGGACCGTGGCCGCGCGCGTGCCGTCGGGGGTGACGACGCGGCGGCTGCGGAAAGCGCGCTCCACGGGAGCCCTAGAAGTCCTTCTCGTCGTAGGCGGCCAGCGTCTCGAGGTGCGTCGCCGCGTCCTCCAGATAGAGCTGCTTCGTGATGCCCCCGACGATGCGCCGCACGCTGTACTTCATCCCCGAGATGCTCGCGCCGCCGAGGCCGAGGCTGAGCAGGCAGCCGAAGTTGTAGTTGAAGAGCCCCTTCAGCCAGGGCGCCGCCTCGGGGTCGCGCGCCGTCATCTCGAAGCTCGGGCCGAGGTAGGGGTGACGGAGCAGCTCGGCGATGGCCTCGCCCTCGGGCGGCGTGAAGCGGTCGGCCCAGCGCGCGATGTGCTGCTCCACCTCGCTCAGCTCCGGGCGGCTCGCCAGATCCGTGCGGAAGCCCGTGCCGCAGATCACGTAGTCGTGCTCGAAGACGCCGTGCGGGGTCCGCACCTTCACGACCTCGTCCTCGACCCAGGTCTTCTCCCACGGCGAGCCCGGGTGCATCTGGAAGGTCTCGTGCTTGGTGGCGCGCTCGAAGGTCGGCGCGGGCGGGAGCTGGCCGGCCGTGAAGAAGCGATGGATGAAACGGTACTTCGTCGCGTCGTCGAGGTCCCCGTGGTGGTGCAGGAAGCCGACGAACTCGGCCCAGCGGTACACGTTGACGCGGACGAGCTCCTCGCGGCGGAAGTAGAGGTCGACGCTCGCCGCGCCGTTCTCGAGCGCGACCGAGGCGTTGTCGAAGGCGCTCGCGCCCGCGCCGAGGACGGCCACGCGCTTGCCCTTCAGGGCGTCGAAGTCGATGCGCTCGTGCGTGTGCGCCCAGCGCGTCTCGGGCAGGCTGCCCTTCACGACCTCGGGCACGAACCACTGCCCCGAGCCCTCGATGCCGGTCGCGAGCACGACCTTCCGCGCGTGGAGCGTCTCGGCCTTCGTGCCCTCGTCCGTGCGCGTCTCGACCGGCACGTCGAAGCACTGGTCGTCCTCGTTCCAGCGCATGGCGCCGACCCGCGTCTCGCTCCGCACGGGGATGCCGAGGAAGTCCCGGTACCAGCCGATGTAGCGCGCCCAGGTCTCGCGCGGGACGAAGCCGACCGCCTCCCAGCTCCCCGGCCCGTGCTGCGCCTCGTACCAGGCGCGGATCGAGAGATCGGGGATGCCCTGGTCGGGCCCGAGCACGTGCTTGGGCGTGCGCAGCGTCTTCATGCGCGCGAAGCGGAGCCAGGGCCCCTCGCGATCGCGCGGCTGCGCGTCGACCACGAGCACGCGATCGACCTTCTCGCGCATCAGCCCAAAGGCCACGGCCAGGCCGCCCTGCCCACCGCCGACGATCAGCGCGTTCAGGATCGGCTCCCCGCTCCGCGTCGTCCGCGGCGGCACCCAGGGGCGCGCCGGGTAGTCGAGGATGTCGAGGTCGCGGCGGAGCTTCGCCTCGAGGGCCCCGAGGCCTCGCGGGATCAGGTCGAGGCGCTTCGGAGGCGCGGCCTCGGTCTCGGTGTCCGCGGGGTCGAGCTGTACGGCGGCGTCAGCCATCTCGGGTGTCTCCCTCCCGGGCGCTCGGCGGGTTCTCCGCGAGGGCCCACATGGTCTCGGCGAGCACGGCGGCGCCCTGGGCGATCTCCTCCGGGGCCGTGTACTCGTCGGGTCGGTGGCTCACGCCGTCCTTCGACGGGACGAAGATCATCCCGGTCGGGGCGACGCGCGCCATGAAGAGCGTGTCGTGGTAGGCGCGGCTCACGAGGCGCTGGCTGGCGAGCTCGTGGGCGGCGGCGGCGGCTTCGACCGCCTCGACGATCCGCGGCGCCGAGACGGCGGGCGGGTCGGCGTTGATGGTGCGGACGTCCACGCGGACGCCGCGCTCCCGGCGCACCGCCTCGATGGCGGCCTCGATCTCGGCGAAGGCCCGCTCGCGGGAGGCGAGCTCCGTGTCGCGGAGATCGATCTCGAGGTGCACGCACGAGGGGATGCTGTTGATCGCGCCTGGGTGGACGCGGCAGACGCCGCAGGTGCCCACCGTGTCCGGGCTGCCGCTCTGCTTGGCGGCGCGCTCGACGGCGAGGGCGATCTCGCAGGCGGCGGCGAAGGCGTCCTTCCGGCGCGGCATCAGCACGGCGCCCGCGTGGCCCCCCTCGCCCTCGAGCTCGAGCGCGTAGGAGGCGGGCGCGGCGATGGCGGTGACGGCGCCGATGGGGACGCCGGCGGCCTCGAGGCGCGGGCCCTGCTCCACGTGGAGCTCGACGAAGGCGGCGTAATGGCCGGGCGCGAGGCGCACCTCCTCGAGGGCCCCCGTGAAGCCCGCGGCCTGGCGCACCTCCTCGAAGGAGCGGCCCGCGTCGTCCTCCAGGGCGCGCACGGCGTCGGGGGCGATCGCGCCGGCCATCAGGCGGCTGCCGACGCAGCCGAGGCCGAAGCGCGTCGGCTCCTCGGAGGTGAAGGCGACGACCTCGAGCGGGCGCGCGGGCACGCGGCCGGCCTCCTTGAGGGCGCGGAGCGCCGCGACGCCGCCGAGCACGCCGACCGTTCCGTCGTACTTGCCGGCGTTGGGGATGGCGTCGATGTGCGAGCCCGTGCCGATGGGCGGGAGGCTCGGGTCGGCGCCCTCGAGCCGGTAGAAGGCGTTGCCGACCGGGTCGACGCGCACGGCGAGGCCGGCCTCCTCGGCGAGGCGGCGCACGTAGGCGCGGCCCGCGAGGTCCTCCTCCGTGTAGAGCACGCGGGTGACGGCCGGCGCGGGCAGGGCGCTGATGCGCGCGAGGCCCTCGAGCTCGTCCCAGAGGCGCGCGGCGTCGATGGCGATCGGATCGGCCGTGGCGGAGCGGGGCGCGCTCATCGACGGGGCTCCGTCGCCGGGTCGCGCCAGACGTCCTTGTAGTAGAGGTACTTCGCCGGCGTCTTGCCGATGCAGCCGAACCACTGGGGCAGGTAGGGCGCCATCCAGATCGCGTCGCCGGCCGTGACCGGGTACCAGCTCTCGCCGAGCCGGTAGACGCCGCCGCCCTCGAGGAAGATCAGCCCGTGCTCCATCACGTGGCTCTCGACCATCGGGAGCGAGGCGCCCGGCTGGAACGCGAAGCTGTTCATGGCGAGGTCGAAGCCGGGCTCGTCCGGGAGGAGCGGCCGCAGGATCGCGTCCGGGTCGCCGAGGAAGGGCTGGCCCTCGACGTCCTGCTCGCGGCCGATGACGACCTTCGGCGCGTGCCCGTCGAGGGGCCGATAGACCTTCTCGAGCAGGAAGAGGCGGGCCGGCGCGGCGGCGCGGAGCACGTGCTCGGCGCCGGGGGGGAAGAAGGCGTAGCCGCCGGGCGCGAGCGTCGTCGTGGCGTCGGCCTCGAGCGTCACCTCGCCCTCGAGCACGAAGAGGAAGCGCTCGACGCCCTCGCTCGGCGCGCCGCTCGCGGCGCCGGCCTCCATGGTCACGAGATGCTGCGTGAAGCCCGCGCCCATGACCGGCGCGATGAGCGTGATGGCCTGGCTCTTCTCCCAGCCGACGAGCGGCGCGGGGACGTGGCTCTCGGGGGTGATCAGCGCGTGGTCGCGCGCGACGCGCGTGCGGGAGAGGGCGGTGTCGATCTTCATGCGGGCACCTGCATCAGGAGGTGGCCTCGGCGCGGCCCTCGAAGCGGGCGGCGAGGCGCTGGAGAAAGGCGACGGAGACCTCGAGGGCGACGGCGACGTCGCCGGGGAGGACGCTCTCGTCGGGGTGATGGCTGAGCCCCTCGGGGCTGCGGAGGAAGAGCATCGCGCTCGGCACCAGCGGCGCGACGATGCGCGCGTCGTGGCCGGCGCCGGAGGGCATCTCGTGGACGGGCTGCTCGGCGTCGCGGACCGCCTCGACGAGGAGCCCGCGGAGCCCCGAGTCCATGCGCACGGGGGCCTGGTCGAAGTGGAGCTCGGGCTCGAGCTTCAGATCGCGGCGCCGGGCGATGCTCTCGGCGGCGGCGCGCAGATCGAGGAGCGCGCGCTCGAGCCGGCCGGCGTCGGGGCTGCGCACGTCGACCTCCACGGCCGCGTGGCCGGCGATCACGTTGTTGCCGCCCGGGCGCGCCTCGATGGCGCCGACCGTCGCGACGAGATCGGGCACGTCCCGGCCGAGGGCCTCGACGGCGAGGGCGAGCTCCGCGGCGCCTGCGAGCGCGTCCCGGCGGAGGTTCATGGGCGTCGTGCCCGCGTGGCCCGCGCGGCCGGTGAAGTGGAGCGTCTGCCAGCAGTGGCCGGCGATGGCGGTCACCACGCCGACGGGCAGGCCCTGGCTCTCGAGCACCGGGCCCTGCTCGATGTGCAGCTCCAGGTACCCGAGGGCGCGCTCGGGCTCGAAGCGCGCTTCGGCGAGGGCCCGGCGCGGCGCCCCGAGCTCCTCCCCCCGGGCGGCGGCGAAGCGCGCCATGGCCTCGTCGAGGCGGACGCCTTCGTCGTCCTCGAGGGCGAGGTCGGCGCCGGGGAAGGTGCCCGTGAGGGCGCGGCTGCCGAGGAAGGGGCGCGCGAAGCGGACGCCCTCCTCGTCGGCGAAGCCCACGACCTCGACCGCGTAGGGGAGGGCGAGGCCGAGCTCCTGGACGGCCTCGAGCATGCCGAGCCCGAGGACCACGCCGAGGGGGCCGTCGTACTTGCCGGCGTCGCGGATCGTGTCGAGGTGCGAGCCGATGTAGAGCGTCGGCGCGTCGGGGGAGGCGGGGGCGGGGAGGCGCCCGCGGAGGTTGCCGATGGCGTCGACCCGGACCTCGAGCCCGGCGTCCTCCATCCACGCGCCGAGGCGCGTGTGCGCGTCGCCCATGGCCGGGGTGAGGCAGCGGCGGAGCAGCAGGCCGGGCGCCTCCGTGCAGGCCGCGAGGGCGTCGCAGCGCTCGAGGGCGCGGGCGGCGTGGTGCTCGGCGCGGGGGCGGGGCAGGGCGAGGGGCCGAGGCGTCGGGGCCGCGACGCGGGCCGTGGTCCGCTGGCGCATCGAAGGGTCACGCATGGTGGGTCCCGGCGGATCCGGGTGCTGGAGGATAGCCGCGGGGCAGGGCGCGATCGGGCGAATGCGCTGGTTTTTACGGGGTAGAAATGCGTTCGAAACGTGCCCGTGGGGGTGCTCGAAACCTGGGCGGGCGGCGGCGTGGCGCGAAGGGGGCTTTGCGGTGGGGCTGCGCAACGCGCTTCGCGATCGAGCAGGGAGTCGCGCGAGGGTGACCGAAAGGTCACGGTTTCTTCCGGTGGCACGGGCGCTGCTTCGAGCGGAGGCCATGTCCCCTTCGCGACCCTCTTCGCGCCTCCTCTTCCGTCCGGCCTGCGTCGACGGGCTCGAGCGGCGGCTCGCCGAGCGCTCCCCGCTGGGGCCCGACGCGCTCTCGATCGCCAAGCTCGCGCTCGTGCTGCCCACGGCGACGGTCCTGGCCGCGCCCCGCGCCTGGGCGCTCCCGGCGGCGCTCGGGCTCTTCGCGCTCTTCGCCGTCCTCGACTACCTCGACGGCGTCGTCGCCCGCGGGCGCCGCGATCCGGCCGACGCGCGCGGCGCGCTCCTGGGCCGCGTGCTCGACCGCCTGACCGACAGCCCGATGCTCCTCGTCCTCGGCGCCCACGCCGCGCGGGTCGTGCCGCTCGAGGGGGTGCTCGCGCGCCTCGGGTTCGACCTCGTCCTCCTCGCGCTCTTCGTGGCCGGTCGGGGCAGCACGGAGAACCGGGTGCGGACGGCGCTGAGCTACGCGCTCCTGCTCGCGCTCCTCTTCGTCGGGCGCGGCTGGGCGCCGGCGTCGATCACGCCCGGGCGCGTCGTCGCCCTGCTCTGGGTGAGCGTCGCGTTCAACGCCCTCGTCGCGCTCCACAACCTCGGCGTGCTCCCGAAGCGGCGCTTCGCCGACGCGCTCTCGGCCGCCAACCTGGCCTGCGGCGGGGCGGCGATGGTCTTCGTCGCCGGCGGGCGCACGGGCGCGGCCATCGCATGCCTGCTCGGGAGCGCCCTCTTCGATGGCCTCGACGGCGCGGCGGCGCGGCGCTGGGGAGGCTCGCGCTTCGGGGTCTGGGCCGACGACGTCGCCGACGCGCTGAGCTACGGCGTGGCGCCCGCCTTCGCGCTCGGCGCGCTGCTCGGCGGGGGCGTGGGCGTGGCGATCGGCGTGGCCTACGCGGCGAGCGTCTTCGGGCGCCTCGCCTACTTCACCTGGACCGGCGGCGTCGGCGCGGACGGGAGCTTCCGCGGCGCGCCGAGCACGGTCGGCGCCGTGCTCGTCTACACCTCGCTCCACCTCTTCGGGGACGCCCCGGCCCTCGTCGGGGCGTGCGTCGGCGGCGCGGTGGTCGCCATGAGCGCCTTCGACGTGCCCTATCGGCACCTCGGCCGCGTGGTGGAACGGGGAGCCGCTGCGCCGATGCTCTGGGCGGCCGTCCCCGCGGCGGTGGTGCTCGCGGCCGTCGCCGCCGCGCGCTTCGGGCCCGATGGCCCGGTGGGCCTGCTCTTCGGGCTCGCCCTCGCCTACGCGCTCCGCCCCGCCGCGCGCCGCTTCGGCGAGGCCTGGCGGAACCGGAGCGTCGGCGGCGGTGTCGGAGGGGCATGCGAGATGACGCCGCGCCGCCCCCCTCCCAGCGCCCCGACCCCCGAGGAAGACGCCCCCGAGGAGGAGGTCCCCGAGGAGGAGGCCCCCCTGGAGAAGACGCTCGCCCCGGAGAACGCCGCCACCCCCGCAGAGGCGTCGAGCCCGACCGATCCGGCCTCCGGCTGAGCGCCGCGCAGCGCGCCCTCGTCCGGCGCCGCGTCCGGCGCGCGCTCGAGGACGCCGACGCGCCCTCCCCCGAGCGCGACGAGCTGAGCATCGTCCCCTTCCTCGACGTCGTCGTGAACCTGCTCGTGTTCCTCATGATGGCCATGGGCGCCGTCGGCGCCTTCAGCGAGGTCCACGCGCAGCTCCCGAGCCACGGCCCGCCCGGCGAGGAGGCGCGCTGGCGCCCGACCGTCGTGCTCACGGAGCGCGGCGCCTTCGTCTCGGACGGCGCGGGGACCTACGCGGCCGGCTGCGAGGCGCATGCGCCCGGGGAGGCGACCGGGTCGAGCACCGTGTCCAGCTCCGTGCCCAGCTCCGTGTCCAGCTCCGTGCTCAGCACCGTACCGAACGTCGCCGGGGCCCTCGACGCCTCCGGCCTCCGCCTCTGCGCGTCGCGCCTCGCCGCCGCGCATCCGCACGCCGAGCGGGTGACGCTGACCGCCGATC
>MDTG01061806.1_pt1 | contig 10058 bp, 8 predicted proteins | sample 811421 | NCBI WGS metagenome assembly MDTG01 (sample SAMN05326645, study PRJNA326480) | marine metagenome | isolation source: seawater | place: Pacific Ocean: South East | collected 2011 | reverse complement strand
GAGCAAATCTACTTTTAACTTATGTTATAAAAGCTTAGAGAAAGTATTAAAAAAATTTAATGCTAAAACAAATAGGATTAAAGCGATAATTGCCGTTGACCTATTTGGACTTCCAGCTAATTATAAAAAATTAAAAAAACTAGCTAAAGAATACAAAGTAAAAATAATTTCAGATGCTGCACAAAGTTTTGGAGCTTCATTTTATGAAAAAAAAGTAGGAGCTATCAATGATATCACTTGTACTTCATTTTTTCCTGCCAAACCTCTAGGCTGTTATGGTGACGGAGGAGCAGTGTTTACTCAAAGTAAAACCATAAAAGATAAGATTATAAGTTTGAGAGCGCATGGTAAATCAAAAGATAAATATAAGATTATTGACATAGGACTAAATTCGAGATTAGATACTTTACAAGCTGCAGTCTTATTAGCTAAGTTAAAAATATTTTCTTGGGAATTAAAAGAAAAAAATAAGATAGCTAAACTTTATTCAAAAGAACTAGAGGAATATTGTAAAGTTCCGCTTGTTCCCCATAAAACTTTTTCAGCCTGGGCCCAATTCACAATTCAAACAAATAAAAGGACAAAAGTATTGAACTATTTAAAAGAAAAAAATATACCAACTGCAATTTACTACCCTATCCCAATGCACTTACAGCCAGCCTATAAAAAGTATTATAATAAATTTATTGATATGACTAATTCTATAGAGTTATCAAAAAATGTCTTTAGCATACCTATACATCCTTATTTAGAGGAAAATCAAAAGGAATTCATTATAAATTCTATTAAAAATGCTTTGAAGCATGTATAGTTTATGCATAAGCGGCTAATTAAGATATGATCATTTGGTTAACAGGCATTTCAGGTTCAGGTAAAACAACTGTTGCAGAAAAAATAGTAAATAAATATAAGGTATTTCTTCCAAATCTCATTAATATTGATGGAGATATAATTAGAGACTTTTTTGATAAAAGTTTAGGGTATGATATTAACGCTAGAGTAAGTCAAATAAAGAGAATACAGAAAATATGTAAATTTTTAGAAAAACAAAAATTAATTATAGTTGTTTCAGCACTTTATTCTAATGAAGAATTGATGAAATGGAACAGGGTTAATTTTTCTAATTATTATGAAATATATTTAGAAGCTAGTTTAAATTTAGTAAAAAATAGAGACCCCAAAGGTTTGTATAAAAAATTTTCAGAAGGCAAAGAAAAAAATATAGTTGGTTTTGATATACCATGGTATGCACCTACAAATTATGATTTGAAAATAAGTATGAGTAAAAATAGTAAATTAGATGATGTTATAGCAAAAATATCTATGAATATTAAAATATTTAGAGATTTAGAAAGAAGTAATGAAAATTAAGATTAATTTAAACACTTATTTGGAATTAGAAAAAATTGCAGATAAGGTTTTTTATCCACTTAAAGGTTTTATGACAGAAGAAGACTTTTTTTCAGTAGTCAAAACTATGCGATTAAAAAACAAAAAAATTTTCCCTTTGCCTGTATTATTACCTATAACAATCAAAGAAAAGCAAGATATTAAATTAAATAATGAAGTATATTTAGAGTATAAGAATATCACTGTAGCAGAAGTTTATGTTAGAAGTTTATTTAATATTGACTTTGAAGAATTTATTTACCCTTTGTTTGGTACAAAAGATCCTGAACACCCTGGTTATATTAATCTAATAAAAAATGGAAATAATTTTATAGGAGGCCCAATAAAATTTTTAAACAGAGTAAAATATAGCTATTCTAGTTATTCTCTAACTCCAGAAACTATTAAAAAAAAAATAAAAAAATTGCGCTTAAAAACAGTTGCTGGTTTTCAAACTAGAAACGCTCCCCATAAAGCTCATGAGTATATTTTAAGAGATGCTCTGAAACAAGTAGATGGACTGTTAATTCATCCATTAATAGGTAAAAAAAAATCAGGAGATTTTTTGCCAAAAGCAGTATTATCTAGTTATGAGCTATTGATTGATTCATATTTTCCAAAAAATAAAGTTCTTCTGGCAGGTTTAACTACTTCTATGAGATATGCAGGACCTAGAGAAGCAGTTTTTCATGCAATAATTAGGAGAAATTTTGGTTGCACTCATTTTTTAGTAGGAAGAGACCATGCAGGTGTAGGTAATTATTATGAGGAGTATGAGGCTCAAAACCTGTGTATAAAATTAGAAAAAGAGCTTAATATAAAAATTATTAAAGTCAGAGGCCCTTTTTTTTGTAAGTATTGTAAAAAAATCACTACAGATAAATTATGTAAAAAACTAAAATATAAGGTAGAAGTAAGTGGAACTAGGATAAGGAATGCATTGTTGAAAAATAAAACTATTAGTAATAAAGTTATGAGACCGGAAATTGTAAAACTAATAAAAAAAAATAGTATTTTTATAAGGTAAAAATGAAAAAAATAAAAATAATAGCAACTATTGGCCCTAAAACAGCCGAACCTAGTGCACTAGTACGTTTATTTAATGCAGGTATGTCTATAGCTAGGTTAAATGGAGCTCATAATACTCTAGATTGGCATAAAAGAGCTATAAAATTAATAAATAAAAATTTACCAAATGTTCCAATATTAATAGATATTCCTGGTAAAAAAATTAGAACAAAATCATTAATTAAAGAGCCTAAGTTTAAAAAGGATGACGTAATAACTCTTACTACTGAGCAGAATTATAGAGGCACACAAAAAGTAGCAATTAACCACAAAAGTTTACATCAACTTTTATCGAAGAATGATAGAGTATTTGCAGATGATGGTTCTTTAGCTTTTGTTGTAACAAAAATAAATGCTAACGATATTTATTGTAGAGCTGAACATGCTGGACAGTTGAAAAGCACAAAGGGAATTAATGTGCCACATGTAGATTTAGGATCAGATAAATTATCAAAAAAAGAAAAAACTTATATAAACTTTGCTATAGAAAATAAAGCTAACTTTATTGGAATTAGTTTTGTTGAAAGTGAAAAATATATTAAAAAGATAAGAAATTTATGTAAAAACAGCAATATAAAGATCATAGCAAAAATAGAGAATCAAGGAGGCTTAGATAATATGCTATCAATTATTGAAGCTGCAGATGGAATAATGATTGATAGAGGTGATCTTTCTATAGAAACAAACATTGATAGCATTGCTTTATTTCAAAAAAAAATAATAAATAATTGTTTAGAATTAGCAAAGCCAGTAATAGTTGCAACAGAAATGCTAGACTCAATGATATATAAACCATTTCCAACAAAAGCCGAAGTTTTAGACATTTCAAATGCAATAATTGATGGAGCCTCCTGTGTTATGTTATCTGGAGAGACAGCTGTAGGAAATTATCCCATTAATTCTGTAAAAGTAATGAATGATATTAGTTTGAAAGTGGAGAAAAATATTAAGTTTAGTTTTAATAAGCAGGTTGAATCAATACCAAGTGCCATAGGGAGTTCGATTTACAGTCTTTGTAAAAGTTTGCCTATAACTAAAGTTATTGCTATTACATTATCAGGATATGCAGCTAGAGTTATATCAACTCAAATGATAAAACAACCTATAATCGCTATTAGTAATAATAAAGATAATGCTAAAAGCTTTAATTTATATAGAGGAACTCAAGGGGTTTTTGCTAATATTAAATTTAAAAAAAATAGTTTAGATCATTTGCCTGAATGTTTACTACATTTATGGAAAAATAAACTTATCAGCTCAAGTGATGTAATACTAGTTACTGCAGTAGGATTTCCAGCAGCAGGAAATAGAATGAATTTGATACAAACTCATCATGTAAAAGATTTAAAAAATACCTTTAAGTGGAAAAGTTAAAAATATAAATGAAAAGTGTATATGAAAAAAAATACTCTAAATCAATATTTCTTATTATAGATGCCTTAAGATATGACTTATTTGATAATTTAAAAAATAGCAGCTTTCTATATCCCACACTTTCAAAATTAGCAACTAAAGGTCATATTAGGAAGGTAGTAACTAATGCTCAATCAACTCAGTTTGTTCTTCCTTCCTTATTCAGCCTTACTTACCCACTAGATTATGGAGGATACAATTTTGGAATAAGAGACAGAAAACAATCATATGTTGAGAGCATTAAAAAAAATAAAAAACACTTAACATTATTAATGTCATCTTGCAATCAAATGAGTGTAGGACAAAGTTATGAAAGAGGTTTTGACAAGATATTAACAACACATGATTTCAGAATATTATTAGAACAAAAAATAACAAGAATATTTAGTTATGAGTTAAACTTATATAAAAATAAAGAGGTATCTGAAAATTATATAAAAAAGTATATTGAGAAAGAATTCTTAATAACTTTACAGGAATTACAGAAAAATTTCAATTATCATGAAAATTCCTTATGGCCTTCTAGACTAAAAAATATAAATGACAGAGTAGTTAAAGGGATCTCTGATGAAATAAAAATTCTTAAAAAAGACTCTCGTATTATTATTAATAAAATGATTAAGGTGCCAGCTGGTGCATATTGGTATACCTTAGGAAAAGAAAAATATTTAAGTAGAGGTTATTATTTTGAAAGAATAATGGTTGCTTTAAAATGGAGAAGTTTAAAGATAGCTTCTAAGTTTTATATTCTTCCTATATTACTTCTTCCTCATTATCACGTTATTTTTGGTCAAATACTTAAAAAAGTTATTAAAAAACTTTCTTCTATTAAAGATAAAAACTGGCACATTCATATGCATATAATGGATGTTCATGACTGTCGTTCAATAAATCATTTATTTCATTTTCTACATAGGATAAAATATTTACCGAGATGGCTTATTGCTAAAATTACAAAAAAAACTAAGCATCATTTTATTTACTGTTCTGCATTAATGTATGTGGACGAGTGTCTTAAAAAGTTATTCCTCAAAATGAAACAAGATAATATTTTCAAAGATACTTTAATTTTAGTAACGGGAGACCATGGAAATCAATTTGCTGAAAGTCCTAGAAAAAAAGATGAAGTAGGAAATAGAACTTATTACGAAGACATTCAAGTGCCTATGATTTTATCAGATAAAAAAGATAGGATAGATAAAGAAGGAATGTGCGATAGTATGAGCATGTCTGCAACATTTTTAGATCTATTAGATGTTCCTTTGCATAAAACTTACAAGGGAAGAAGTATTTTTAAGAATGCCAATAAATTTGTAATCTCTGAAAACTGTGGATCTGGTAATGCTGATATATTTAAAAGAGATATATATTTTACTTTAACAACCAAGCAATATAAATTAATGGCTGTACTTCGAAAAAAAATATTGCAAGTAACAAAATTATTTTGCTTAAAAGATGATCCTCAAGAATTAAAAAACATAGTTCAGAATGGTAGGCACGAAAAACTAATTCATCATTTAACAAAAATTTTATATTTAGAAAGAAAATATTTATTTGATATAAGAAAAATTGATAAGTTAAGAGTTCAAATATAAATATTATTGATACTTGAATATTGTTTTATTGAAAATAAATGAATTTCTATTATTATTTTTTTATGAAGAGCAGTTCTACTAATCTTAAAGCCAAAAATAAAGAAAGTTTTCTTTGTTTTTGTAATAAGGTAGAATATAAAATCGTAAAAAACTTAATTATTTCAAACCCTTCTAGTAATTTAAACACAATTTGTCTTAAAGGTAATTTGGCAAATAAATGCGCAGCATGTATTCCTAACCTAGAAGATCTTTATTTTTCTTTAAGAAATAGTAAGTCTTCTGATGATTTTATTTACAAAAAAGATAAGTTCAAAGTTTCAATTAAAAAACATTTTTTAAACAGTATAGATAACATATTTGGATTTTCACTAACAAAATTAAATGGATACCTTCCTATGTTAGATGGTAAAAGAATTGATACTTATTTAGTAATGTCAAATTATTGTCCAAAAAGTTTAAAAACAAAACCAACAGATTTTTCCTTGTATGTTTCTATATACAACTCTAAAGGCATTAAGATAAAATCATTTAATAAAAAAGTTAAAAAAAATAGTTACTTAAACCTTTGCTTAAATAAATATGTATCTAAAGCAGATCAAACTGTAGAACCATATTATGTTCAAGTAGCCAGAAAAGGAAATGATAAGGGTTATAGAGGATCTACAAGAATTCATTTTTTCTATAAAACAAAGTTCTCTATGGCTAGTTTACATGTGCAAAATGGGGCTAAAAAAGAAATTAAGCTTGAATTAATAAGGTGTAATAAAAATGAGAAAAAATTTATTTTTTTAATGAATACTAGCAAAAAGGTAACAGAGTTTAATTACCATTATAGTAGAAATACTAATATTAATGGAAAAGGTTTTATTGCTTCTAAAGGATGCCAATTATTAGAGATTCAGAATTTTAATAATTATAACTCTGATGTTTTTAATATTTCTTCAAAAGAGAAAATAAAAGCTTATATTATTATATCAAATAAAAATATTAATAAACTATCAGTAGATCATTTATGAAATATAACTACATATTACCAATTATACATTTAGGGCCAATTGGTGGTTATAAGTATAATCAATCCTTGCCATTAGATGAATTAAAAAAAAATATAATAGGTAATTATGCTAAAATAGAAGTAGTAAGAAATGTGATTAGAAATAATAAAATACTTACAGCTAATTCACAAATTTTAAAATATAAAAATGGAACTTGGTCAGGCAAGAAAAATGCTAGGTTTGAATTCAAATCTAATTCTAATGATGAAATTTTTAGTTATATCGAAACAAATTTAAACTTACTCGAGGGCAAAGGTTTTTTTTCTCATTTTTTCCCTACACATTATGTGAATTATACACACAAGAAAAAAAAATCATATCTCAGCTGTGGAGTTTATAAATATGGAGATCCTAGGGTTATTATGCAAATGGAAAGTTTTAATAAATGGTTAGATGGTTACCCAGCAATTAATATTAATAAAAAATCTGAATTAACATACTCCTTAATCATAATTAATCCTTATGTAGGAAACAATCAATATAAATTAGAACTTAAGAATCCTAATGTAGAAAAAAAAATTATAGTTAAGTCTCGATCAGTTAAAAGTGTAAATTTAATTGATAATATAGATAAAAACAACTGGACTGGTCAAATTTATTTATCAGGTAATAAAAAAGCAAATCTTTTTTTAGTCCATCATGTCAACAGTAACCTTAAAGACATTATTACCGTAGAACACTCTGATCCTTTCAGGGCAGAGTTAACTTATATACCAAACTTTATGATCTTTAGAAATTTTATACATAAACTTTATAAAAGGTTAAAAAGTTTGAGTTTTATCTTCTAAATTATGATAAAACTACTTTAATTTATGAAGTTAAATTTTAAAAAAACTCCAATAATATTAGGTACCGCTCAGATTTTAGAAGATTATGGGATTACTAATAGAAATATTAAAACTAAGCACGAGGCAATACTTTTCATAAAAGAAATAATTAAACTAGGAATTAACGTTTTTGATACAGCAAAAATATATAGAGGAGCTCATGAAGCTTTACAAAATAGTATTAATAAAGATTACAGAAAAATCAGTATTATAGATAAAATATCTAAAAATGATATCCTATCTTTAGATAAAAATTTTTTTGGATATTGGGACTGGGTCAGTGAATTTCAATCTTTAGGAGGTAATTTTTGTCTGATGCTACATAACGGTGTTGATTATTTAGACTTAGATTGTAGAAAAAAATTACAAGGATTAAAGGAAATAGGTTTGATAAAGTATATAGGTATATCTGTTTATGAACCCATACATTTGAAGAAAGCTATTCATTTAGGTGGTTTTGATATAGTGCAGTTTCCTATGTCTTTGGCAGATAGGAGATTTTGTGAATTAAGCTTAGTTAATAAACTAAATAGAATGAATATAATATCACATGTAAGAAGTATATTCTTACAAGGTTTATTATTATCAGGAGTATCAAAAAATTTTTTTTATTATAAATATTTTCAAGAAGTTTATAAAAATTATGATAAAAAATTTCCTTCGTATCAAAAAAAAATTTTTTTAGCAATACAATCTGTTATTAATGATATACAAGCTTCTATTATAATAGGAGCAGAAAATATAAATCAAGTTAAGGATATTATTAAAGCTTATTATAGCAAAGATAGCCTAAGTAAAAATGATTTATTGTGGTCTAGGAAAATATGGAGTGGTCTTCCTAGGGATGCAATAGATCCAAGAAAATGGTAAATAGGAGTTAATTTGAAAAGTTTATTTAAAAATTCTAGTGTTTTGATAACTGGGGGCACAGGGTCCTTTGGAGAAAAAGCAGTTCATTATATATTGAAGACGTTAAAACCAAAAAGATTAATTATTTTTAGTAGAGATGAGTTTAAACAATTTAATATGGAAAATAGAATATCAGAAAGGCTTAAAAAACAAGTGAGATTTTTTATAGGTGATGTTAGAGACAGAGAAAGGCTTACTAGAGCAATGAAAAATGTTCAATATGTAATTCATGCAGCTGCGATGAAACATGTTAATGCAAGTGAATATAATCCGATTGAAGCTATCAAAACTAACATCATAGGGGCAGAAAATATCATCAATGCCTCTTTAGATTGTGGGGTAAAAAAAGTAATAGCGCTTTCTACTGATAAAGCAGCTAACCCGTCAAACTTATATGGTGCTACAAAACTTTGTTCAGATAAATTATTTATTGCTGCAAATAATATTGCTGGTGGAGAAATTACTAAGTTTTCTGTAGTTAGATATGGAAATGTTTTAGGATCAAGAGGTAGCGTTGTGGAAGTATTTAAGGAAATAGTAGAAAGTAATAAAAGTTTTATTCCTATAACACATCCTAAAATGACAAGATTTTGGATTACTTTGCAGCAAGGAATAGAATTTGTATTGTCATCTTTTTCTGACATGTCAGGAGGAGAAATATTTGTTCCAAAAATTCCTAGTATGAATGTAATAGAACTGGCAAAATGTATAGCGCCTAATTTAAAGCATAAGATAGTTGGTGTTAGGGCAGGAGAAAAATTACATGAGGTTATGATTACTAAAGAAGACGCAATGTCTACAGTTGAATTTGATGACAGATATATAGTTCTTCCTAATAATGTTTTAAAATATAAAGATAGAGAATATAATTTCAGAAATAAAAAAGGTAAAAAAGTTAATGATGGTTTTGAGTATACTTCTGATACCAACAACATGTGGTTAAATAGTAAAGAGCTAATAAGAATGTTAAAAGAAAATTGATGATTAAAGTTTTGATAACTGGATTTTCTGGTTTATTAGCTCCATATGTATTTAATCGATTAAAAAATGACTTCATTGTTGTTACTAGTTCAAGGTCATCTGGTGATTATAAATGTGATATTACCAATTCCAATCAGGTAATTCTTATGTTAAAAAAAGTTAGACCTAATGTTATAATTCATTGTGCAGCCTTAACTGATTTAGAGGTAGCAGAAGAAAATCCAAAACTAGCATTCTTAGTTAATGAAATAGGAACAAAAAATTTAGTTGAAAATATTGATGATAAGGTCCATTTCATCTATATTTCCACCGATCAAGTATTTCCAGATAAACCAGGACTTCATCTTGAGGGCACCGAAAAACCTATAAATGTTTATGGAAAATCTAAGCTTAGCGGCTCTAATGTAGTAGAGAGCTTGAGAAAAAAATATACAATATGTCAAACTAATATTTTTGGCCCAGCAATAAATACTACTGCTAAGAGTTTCAGTGATAATATAATAAAAAAACTTTCTACAAGGCAACATCTGAATCTTTTTTCAGATGTTTATTTTTCTCCATTACATGTAGAATCATTTAGTGATATAATTGTAAAAATAATAAGAAAAAAAATTATAGGAAGATACAATATTGGATCTAGATTAGGCATGAGTAAGAAAGATTTTATAATTAAGCTTGCAAATCATTTAGGCTTGTCTCTTAAATTTACAAAGACTATTAAAACAAAAAAAATTCAAAGAAAAGTAAAAAGAACGTTTGATTTGAGATTAGATACTAAAAAGATAGAGGAAACTCTTAATAATAAAATGCCAGATCTAGAT
>MDTG01013436.1_pt1 | contig 10058 bp, 11 predicted proteins | sample 811421 | NCBI WGS metagenome assembly MDTG01 (sample SAMN05326645, study PRJNA326480) | marine metagenome | isolation source: seawater | place: Pacific Ocean: South East | collected 2011 | reverse complement strand
TCTTCAAAGGGCTAAAAAGTTTCACAATAAAATAGATAAAATTATTTCGGCTAAAGATAGAGGAATATATGATGCAATGAATACTGGTATTAAAAATTCATCAGGAAAATATATAGGTTTCTGTAACAGTGGAGATATTCTCAACAAAAACTCATTAATAAAAATTACTAAATTTCTTAAGAAAGATATAGATGTTCTTTTTGCAACAGTAAAAAGGAACTATTTAGGTGCTACAATTATAAAAAGTGGCTTTAATCTATGGAGGTTAAATTATAATTTTGATTTTGCTACAGCTCACTCAACGGGTTTTTATATAAGAAAAAATTTTCATGATAAAATTGGTTTTTATAATTTAAACTTTAGATGTTCTGCGGATTATGATTTTTATTTGAGATTATTTAAATTAAAAAATTTAAAAATCGTAAGTACCAATTATAATGAAATTATTGGTGAGGTCAAAAGTGGTGGATTTTCATCAACACTTTCACCTATTCAACACCTCAATGAAGAGACAAAAATTAGATTTAAAAACAATCAAAATATTTTAATGATAACCTTGATATACCTTAATGCTTTAGTAAAAATTTTTACAAAGTTTTTAGGAAAAATACTATTTAAAAAAACATAAGTCCATCTGTAAGGTTTTACCATTTATTTTATTTGTAAATCCCCTATCAACTGACCATAATTTAAAACCAAAATTTTGAACAAAATCAACAATTTCTTGCCATTTTTTTTGATCCTCATAAAGTTCAACAAGTGATACTTCGACAAGAATACCCTTGAATTTATCTAAAGTTTTTTTTGCACCCTCTAGAACTTGAAATTCATATCCCTGTGTATCTATTTTAAGAAACAAATTTTTATTTTCTATCTCTAATTCATGAAATAGATCATCTAATTTAATCTCTTCTGTATGTTGTTTATCAATAGTTTCTGAGTCAGGTGCATTCTTGATGTGTTCCTCATTTATATTTAAAAGGCTAGATGATACAGAATTTTTTGAAATATTTATTACAGTCTGCGAATTCTTATTTCCCAAAGCCAGAGGTCTAAAAACTTTCCAATTGGCATCGTTGACAGAATTTTCCAAAAGTTTTTTATGAGCTTTTAAAGATGGCTCAAAACTCAATGCATCATGTTTGTAACCATAATATCTTAAATTCTGGATAAATTGTCCTTCGTTCGCACCTACGTCTACAACATAATCAATCTTATTTTCTCTAAAAGCTAAGTTTAAACGGTATGAATTATCAAACTGATCAACAATTTTTATTAATTTCAAATTTAAAATTTTGAAAAATCTATTAATGATATTTTTAATTAATTGTGTCATGTATTAATCCTTTTGAAGAGCTTATCATAATCATTATGTATTTTAGAATAAGAAAATCTTTTTTTAATTTCCTTAATTGAATTATTTGACAATCTAAAATAGTTATTCTGATTTAAACACCATCGAATAGATTTATTCATACTTGATATATTTTTGTTATTAAGTATCCATCCATTTTTTTTGTGTTGAATAACCTCATTTATACCACCAACCTTTACTGATATATTGGGGGTTCCACAAGACATGGACTCTAACATGGAGTATGGAATATTTTCATATCTTGATAAGCAAAAAGACAAATCTACTGCATTATATAATTGTCTTAGTTTTTGATTATTATCATTAAAATTTACAAAAAAAGTATTACTCAAAATTTTTTTATGTTGTTGACCTAATATTATAAAATTAATTTTATCCTGATTTGTGTTTTTTAAAATTATTTTCTCAAAAATGTCTCCTCCTTTTCTGTAGTTATCAAGGCCACCTTTAGCAACAAACAAAACTAATTTTTTTTTTAATGGGAGATTAAATCTCTTTCGACAAGTGGCTTTATTTAACTTCTTCCAGTAGACGGTATCCACAGGAGTATTTATCTTTTCTACAGTATGATTTTTTAATGTTACACTTGAAAGTGCTTGTTTTTTTAACCACTCACTAGAAGCTATGAAGATAATCTTTTTATTTTTTTGAAGGTAATTTTTCTTAAATTTCCAAGAAAAATAATTTACAATTTTATAAATATTAAAAAAATTTAACTCTAAATCTTTTTTAAAAGAAGATTTGGTAAAAAAATGTTTTATTCCTCCAAAAAACCACATATCGTGAATAAATACTACTGTTGGTTTTTCAAACTTAATAATATCTTTTATAGATAAAAATTCATAAATATAATTTATTAAAATTAAATCGTAATTAAAATTTTTATGTTTAAAAAATTTAAAAATTTGGGGTAAAGTATTTGTTATTTCATTATGCTTACCAAAAAAAGGGTTGATGTATTTATTTAATGTTTTAAAAATTTTTATTTTTACATTTCCCTTAATACCTTTAACTGCGTCTCTCTCTGAAAAAAATTTCACATTATTTTTTGAGGATTTTTTTAACACTTTTTCTAGTTCGGTTGCAGCTTTATGTGCGCCTCTTAAAGACTTATTTTGACTAATAATGAGAATTTTTTTCATTCGAAAAATATTAATATTGAAATAGCATATATTAAATAATTTTATATACTTAATTTATCTGTTGATTCTAATGAAAAAAAAAATCTTAATTTTGGGCTTTTCATCATTTGTTCAAAGAAGAATTATAAGATCGTTAAAAAAAATCAAAAATTTGGAGTTTTTTATATGCTCCAAATCATACAAAATTGAGAGTTCGAAAAGAATTTTTTTTAATGACTATCAAAAAGCTTTAAAAACAAAATCTTTTGATTATGTTTATATTTCTTTAACTAATAATCTTCATTATAAGTATGCAAAAATTGCATTGAACTTGGGACATAACGTAATTGTAGACAAACCAATAACATTGTCATTCGAACAGACAAATAATCTTTTAAAAATTGCAAAACAAAAAAAAGTTTTATTGTGTGAATTAATGATTTTTAACTATCATAAAGTTTATGAAAAAATTATGAAAATAATTGGTGGTAAAAAAAAATTAGACAGTGTAATTGCAAATTTTAATGTACCCTTAACCAAAAGTTTAAAACAAATTAGTAAAATTAATGGTGGTTGTAATTTTGATATGGGGCCATACGCGGCGGCGATCGTTCGTATTTTTTTTGAAAATCAAATTGATAAATTTATAATTTTAAAAGATAGATTTAATAAACCTTATAAGAACGTGATAAAAGAATTTTCGATATTATCAAAACATAAATCAAAAAAATTTATGGCAAATTTTGCGATGTCTAAAGAATATATAAGTGAACTTATTTTCATTGGAAATGAAAAGATAATAAAAGTCCCATCTCAGGCTTTCGCACTTCCGTGTAATAAGAAAATTAAAATAAACATTAAATCTAAAAATAAAATATACTCAATAAGTATAAATGATGACTACATTAAGAGATTTTTTCAAGGTTTAATAAGATCAAAAATAAACTTTAATTATTATTATGAAATGATAAATGCAGATAACAAATTAAAGAAAAAACTAGAATTATTCAATTAGATGAATTTAAAACAATTAAGAAAAAAAATTAGAGAAAGTGAAAAAATAGAGAATAAAGATATCAAAAAAACTTTATCTTGGTTTAAAAAAAAAGTTAAAGAGGACAAAACAATAGTAAAAAAAATTACTATTAACCAACTTAAAGATTGGAAGATTAATTCTAATGGAAATATTTTTCACAAAAGTAAACAATTTTTTTCTCTAAAGGGTGTAAAAACTTCAAATGCAACTAATAGAGAAGTGCATAGCTGGGATCAGCCACTTTTGTTTCAAAAACATGGTGGAATTTTAGCAATTCTAGTAAGAAATAATAATGGTATTATTGAATTTTTACTAAACGCAAGAAGAGAACCCGGTGATGGAAAAGGACAATTAAAGTTATGTCCTTCATTTTCAGCAACACAATCTAATATGAATTTAGCTCATGGAGGAAAAAAAACTGATTTAAGTGAGTTAGTTTTAAATAGTTCAAATATTATCGGCAAAACTTTACATTTTGAAGAAGGGGCAAGATTTTGGAGAAAACCAAATAAAAATTTGTTGATCTTCTTAGAAAAGAAAAATTATAATAAAATAAAAAAAAAAAATTTTATATGGCTAAATTTAAGTCAAATTAAAAAATTAAACTTAGTTAATGGAATAATAAATCCTTTTGTTAAAACAATTTTGTTTATGATTTAAAAATCATGAAAAATATATTTAAAATTTTTTATCAAAAATTCCTAAATCTCTTTTTACCAAAAGTTAAAAATTCAAATTTTAATATTAAACATTATGGAACATTTTATGGTGGATATGATATTGTTGATGATATTAAAATTGAAAATGTTATTAGTTGTGGTCTTGGAGAAGATGCATCTTTTGATATAGAGATTATTAATCAAAAAAATAGTGTGGTTTACGCTATAGATCCTACACCAAAGTCAATAGATTATTATAAAAAGATTAAAGAGAGTTTTGGTTCTGAAAAAACTCAAGATTATTCTCAAGATGGAAATCAATCCATAAAATCATATAATTTAAAAAATATAAATAAAGATAATTTCATTTTAATAAATCAAGCCATTTACGATTCTAGTAAAGAGGAAATCAAACTCTACTTTCCAGTAAATAAAAATTTTGTATCAACATCAATTAAAAAAAATAAAAATTATTCCGAAGACTTTTTTTATGCAAAAACAGTTACATTAGATCAATTAATTTTTAAATTTTCGTTAAAAAGTATTGATTTATTGAAGTTAGATATTGAAGGAGCTGAAATAGAAGTGATAAATGATTTTCTAGGGAAAAAAATTTTTCCTAAGCAGATTACTGTCGAATTTACTAATCTCAAATCTTTCAATATTTTTGAAAGACTTAAAATATTTGTAATAAATAAAAAATTAGAAAAAAATAATTATATTTTGGTATTTCAAAATAAAAAAGGTGATTTCACTTATTTATTTAAAGACAGATAAAATTTTCATTTTTAAATTTATCCATTTTTTTTGATTCATATATGAAATAATCTTACTTCTAAGCTCTAAATCTTCCTTAATAGAAGTAGGAAAATTAAAAGATTTGATTTTTGAAGGTTTAAATACTTTTGCCTTATCAATATTAGCGTTTATACCTGATCCATCCATACCAATATTATTTATCATAGAAATTTTTGGATTAAGACAAAGCCCTTTGTAGTAAAAAATAGTGGCATTCCAATATATAGCCCAAGTTTCTAAAGTTTTATTTTTATTTCGAATTATTTGAGACCAGTTATTAATAGAATTTGATAAATCAAAATTTTTAATTTGTTTTTTGTTCATTTTTTTATAAAAAAAATTTGGATCTAAAATTATTTTATTCCAGCGATTTTTCCATGTTCCCCATCCCCAACAATTCATATTTCTTATAAAAAAGGCATCTTTGTCATCCCTATTTATTTTTTTTAAACCCAGATCATAATTCCATCCACTTATATGCCAAATTTTTTTTTTATTAGCATAAAGGGAAAGACTTTGATTCATATAATTTAAAAAGTATTTAGTCACAACAATATCATCTTCCAAAATAATAACTTTTCCATGTTTATTTACTATTTTTGTAACACCGTTTAGAATATTTTTTTTAAGTCCGATATTTTTCTTATAAAAAATAATTTTTTTACTTTTAAAATTTTTTGTATTTTTAATTATTTTTCTGACTAAATTAATTTTTTTTAATTCTTCTAAAGTGCCTGTTTTAGGGCCATCAGAAAAAAAATAAATCATTGACTCTTTGGATAATTCATTTTTTTTAAGTGAATTTAGTGTTTTTTTTAGATGTGTTGGTCTGTTATATGAGAAAATGACTATCGGTGCTAATCTCATTATTTAAAATTTTTCTTATAAAAATTTTTTATCAAATCAATAACAAAATAAATTTCTTTTTTAGTATGTTCTTCAGATATTGGTAAACTTATTATTTTTTTTCCAAGGTTCTTTGAGTTTTTCAAAGTTTTCTTTCCTTTGGCATCATCAAAAATATTAAGTTCTGAGAGCATGTAATGATAATGTATCATTGTTTCAACTCCGTTTTTTTTTAAATAATTTTGTAGAGAATCTCTTTTGTTCAATCTAATTACAAACTGATGATAAGCACATTTGTTATTTTTGTTATGAATTGGTAATTTTATTGCAGTTAAATTTTTAAGTTCTTTCAAATAATATTTTGCATTTAAATGTCTTTTTTTTAACATTTTACCATAAGACCTCAATCTTATATTTAGTACAGCACATTGAATGGTGTCTAATCTAGAATTTCTACCTAATATTGTATGATCATATTTTTTTTGTGCTCCATGGTTTCTAATTCTTCGACATAAACTTGCATATTTAGAATTATTAGTAATTAAACAACCTGCATCACCAAATGCTCCTAAATTTTTACCTGGATAGAAGCTAAATGTACCAATATCACCAAAGGTTCCAACATGTTGATTTTTTATTTTGGCTCCATGTGCTTGAGCACAATCTTCAATAATTTTTATATTCTTTCCTTTAACAATTTTTTTTATTTTTATCATATTTGAAGGAGTTCCGTACAAATGTACTGGAATAATAACTTTAGTATTTTTGTTAATTTTTTTTTTTAGATCTTCAATATTGATAGAGTAATCCTCAAGATTTATGTCGCAAAAAACTAAATTATATCCATTTCTTTTAACAATCTCAGCGGTAGAAATCCAAGTATTTACTGGTACAATTATCTCAGAACCTTTTTTAATGTTTAAAACCTCCAACGCTATTTCTAAAGCGTCTGTACCATTTCCTACACTTATGCAATTTTTAGATTTGACAAAATTTGAAAAATTTTTTTCAAATTGCAAAACCTCTTCACCACCAACAAATTTATTTTCTCTTATAAAATTTATAATCTTTTTTTCTATTCTTTTTTTATCTGTTAAACCTTTGTATATATTGTGGAATTTAACTTTCATTTTTATAAATTTATAGTGTTCCAACATTTTTAATAAAATCCACAAAAGATCCACTCGAACTGTCTCTTTTAGAAATTATTGGTTTTTTTGTTGACCATCTAATCTTGAGTTTTTTGTCCTTAAAATTTATACCATCTTCATTTTTTGCATCTCTATAATTATCTAAATGATATAAAATTTGACATCTTTTTGTTAAACACTCATAGCCATGCGCAAAAAAATTTGGTACAAATAAAATATCTCCCTTTTTAAGAATAAATTTATAAACTTTTCCAAAATTTTTGGATTTTTTTCTTAAATTTACTGCTATATCTAATATTTTTCCATCAATTACATGAATAATTTTTGTCTGTTTATTTGAACGCTGAAAATGCAGACCTCTAATCACATTTTTTTTTGATTCAGCTAGTGCAGTGAAGATTATTGGTGTCTTAAATCGTTTTTTTAATACACTTTCTTGAAAAAACCCCCTTTTATCAAAATATTTTTTTTGTTTAATTATAAAAGGTTTGTTGATCATAATTGATTTATAAATAAAAATTTTCGATAAATTAATATTTAATTTTTTTTAAAATTTTACTTAATTTACTTATATTTAAAGAACTATCAATTGGGAAATTGTTTTTTTTACTTACGAATGTAGCTTTAATTTTTGGGTTCTCTTTTTTTGCAAAATTAAAAATTGTTTGTCTCAAGCCACCAATATTTAAAACTCCTGTTTTTTCCAAAAGGTGAGGTAAAATTTTTGCAAAATCTTTATTATACACAAAAGATGAATGAGCATTTTTAATTGCATATTCATAACTAAACGGGTAATCGGTAAGAGCAAGTCTTAGAATAAGAGAATTTTTGTACATCTGTACAGCACACTCTCCACCAAGTTTAGACCAAGCATAATTATTAATTGGTAATAGTGGATCTGTTTCTTTATATCTCCCCTTCTTACATGGGTAAACATAGTTAGTTGAAAAATAAATCATTTTTACTTTATTTTTTTTGCAAGCTCTTACAACATTTGCTGTTCCAATAATATTTGTCGTAATACTTAAATCTATGTTATTTTCGTGTATTGTCATTGGTCTTGATATAGCTGCAACATGAATGAAAATATCAATTTTTAATTTTTTTATTTTTTTTTCAATTTCATTAAAATTTGTCACATCTAAATCTTTTTTATCACAGTAATAAACATTTTTATGACTTAAGTTTTTTTTTAAAAATTTACAAAATCTACTGCTACCACCACTTATCAAAATTCTTTTTTTTTTATTAATCATTTTTCAAATCTAGTTAAATTTACACCAACTGTTGTTTTTCTATTTTTTTTTTCATGACTTTCCAGAATACTTAAATTCAAAAACGAACGACCATTTATCTTAGCTTTATTTTTTTTAGAGCCTTTTTTTAAAAATGTGGGTTCTACCCCATGAATCAATCCATTATAAAATAAAATTAAATCACCACTATTAACTTTATGATCAACAAAAATTTTTTTATTTTTCGAATTTAAAACATAAAAACCACCATAATCATAATCTAATTTAAAAGAAGTAACATAAATACCACAAGTAACTTTTGTAATATTTGTGGGATCTTTATGTGCAGATATATGACCACTATTAAAAGGATAATGCATCAGATGGAATCTTTGAACTATACCATCCTTGGGAGTATTATTTTTGATAGTTTGAATATTAAAATCATTAAACAAAATAACCCTATCAAAATATTTTTGAACTAATTTTACTAATCCAAATTTATCTTTGTTCCATGGAAAGAAATACCAGGAGTAATCATTAGTTGAATAGTTTCCTTTACCAGAGTAATTTGATTTATAGAAAATATTCTTAATGCCCTCTTTCATTTTTGTGTTTTTAGAGATTTTTTGGGATTTAAGGAATATTTTTTTATAAATTTTTCTCAAAGTCTCTTTTCTAAATGCAGATTTTAAAATTAAAATATTTCCTTCAGTTACAAGTTTTTTTATAGTCTTAATTTTTTTGTTTGAAAAAAAATCCTTTTTTGAAATATATATAATTTTTTTGAATCTATTTTTAATCATCTACTTTTTTATGAAAAACAAATTTAAACTATTTTCTATTCTATATTTTTTTGGAAAATTTTTCATGTTTATTTGACCAACTTTATTTAATCTCATTGTATGTGAATAAGAGCTTGATACTAAATGGAATTTCGCACTTACTAGATTAAGAAATTTATTTTTGTTAATAAAACTATGAGGTACGCTACTTTCATAATGTTTTTGATTTGTAAAGAAAGTTGTACAACTTACTAAATACAAATCTATAAAAATCAAATATTTAGTTTTAATCTTTATAATTTTTTCTAAAATTTTAATTGGATTTTTAAAATATTGTAAAGATGATCCAAAAAAAATTATATCAAATTTATTTAATTTAACTTCATTCAGATCCTTAATATATCTCAATTTTTTACTCATAAATGGAAGTTTTTTTTTAAAGTATATCTCTCCAATGTTACAAACATTATCTAAGTCATAATTGTAATAATCTATATTTAAAATTTTTTCTTTACTAAATGACTCTAGAATATTTGCATATCCCACACCCCATCCGCCTCCTATATCTAAAATTTTGATGCTTTTTTTTTTAAGAAGAGATATAGAATTAATAAGATGCTGTGTGTGTTGTTTGTAAAAACTTGGAATTTGTTTTTTTTTGTTTAAACAATAAATTATCTCTTTAATTATTTTTTTTTGTTTATCTTCATAATTTTTTTCTTTGTAAAAAAAGTTTTGATTTTTTTTTAAACATTGATCATAATTCTTAAAAATACCATTATATATATATTTAAATTTAGAGTTTTTTTTCATTAAAGTTAAGAATAATTCTATACACATTTTTTTTAAATGTTATAGTAAATTGTTCAATAAGCTTGTTTTTCAAATAGTTACCCTTATGAAAAAAAAATTGTTAACAAAAAATGAATTTCTTAAATTGAACATTAATACAAGTAAAAATCTTTTTTTAAAAAAAGAGATCTTTAATTTATATAAAAAATTTTTAATAAGCACTCTCAATAAAAGAATCGCTCATCAAACAAAGTGGTTGG
>MDTG01433079.1_pt1 | contig 10059 bp, 10 predicted proteins | sample 811421 | NCBI WGS metagenome assembly MDTG01 (sample SAMN05326645, study PRJNA326480) | marine metagenome | isolation source: seawater | place: Pacific Ocean: South East | collected 2011 | reverse complement strand
TATTTTTATAATTAATTTGAATAGACATAAATTTTAAATACACTCTATGCGTGTTTCTGCTATATATGTTCAAAATTATTAAATATCAATGGAAAAAAAAATTTTTAAAAAGCTTTTTGTAGAAATATTTGTAATTTTTGTGCTTACATCAATTACTCTTGGCCTTATCATATGGATTCTTCAGGCAGTTAATTTCTTAGATATTATATCTGAGGACGGACACAGTATTTTAACATATTTTTCTTTTTCAATTCTTAATTTGCCTAAAATACTTAGCAAGGTAATTTTGCTATCTTTCTTTCTATCATTATTCTATGTTTTGGTTACTTATGATGAAAAAAATCAATTATTGATTTATTGGTCAAATGGAATATCAAAAACCAAATTTCTAAACAAAATATTTTTATTTTCATTTTTTTTTATAATCCTATCTTTATTTCTATCTTTTTCTGTTGTGCCATTTACTCAAGATAAAGCTAGATCATTTATCAGAGACTCAAATTTAGATTTTTTTCCATCTTTAATCAAACCCAGAAAATTTATAGATACTGTTGAGAATTTAACAATTTTTATTGATTCTAGAAAAAATCAAAAAATTGAAAATATTATTTTAAAAGACTCAAGCGATAGAAATAATGTTCAATTAATAATTGCTAAAAATGGAGAAATAATAAGTCAAGGAGAAAATAAATTTTTAACTTTATATAATGGAAAAATAATTAATTCTAATTTTGGTAAAAGATCAACAATTTTTGAATTTAAAGAAACAAATTTTAATTTGAATAAGTATAAGACTAAAACAACAACATCTACTAAAATTCAAGAAATCAATTCTTTAAATATATTAAGTTGTCTTTTTAATTTACAAAATGAATTTTCAAAAAGATTTGAAAATTTTTTATGTGAAAAAAATATCGAAATTGAACTTTCAAAAGAACTATACAAAAGAATTTATTTACCATTCTACATATCTTTAATTTCAATCATTGTTACTTTCTTAGTTTTAAATAATCATAACAATCATAATTATGGAAAATCAAAGTTAAGAGTTTTTTTAATAGGTATTATTTTTATAATTTTATCTCAAATCTCTGTTAACTTTATTTCTGAAAAACTATTACTTAATATATTTATTTTATCAATTTTACCAATTTCTATAATTTTACTATTTTTTATATTTAATATTAAGATAAAGACGGCAAGCTAATTATGATAAAGATTTATCAAAAATATATTATTAAAGAATTATTAAATAAAACTCTTCAGGTTTCTTTTGTTTTTTTAATTTTGGGATTTATTATGGGAATTTTAGAAGAATTAAATTTTTTTTCAAGTTTGGATGTAGAGTACTATTACCCATTTTTTTTAGTAATGCTAAATTTACCATCATTAATTTATGAATTATTTCCATTTATAATATTGATTAGTGTACAATTATTACTTATCAAAATAATCGACAACGGAGAATTAATAACATTTAAAAACAACGGCTTAACAAATATTAAAATAATCAAAATAGTTTCACTAACTTCTCTTTTGATAGGATTATTTGTAATAATAATTTTTTACAATTTTTCAGCTACACTAAAATTTAAATATCTTGATATTAAAAAGAATTATACAAATGATGATAAATATTTAGCAACAATTACTGAAAACGGTCTGTGGATAAAAGATCAGATAGATAACAAGATAAATTTTATAAATTCAAAAAAAATTGGACCTAATTCACTTATAGATGTTGAAATTGTACAATTAGATCAAAATTTTGTTTATTTAAAAAGTATTCAATCAAGCAAGGTAAATATTAAAAATGATTTATGGATAATTGAAAATGCAACAATAATAAACAACGATAATTCTTTTAGTAAAGAAACAAATGTTGCTTTCGAATCAAATTTCAATTTTGAAAAAATCAATAATCTTTACTCAAATCTCTCATCTATAACTATTTGGGGGCTTTTTGACTTAATAGAAGATTATTCAAAAGTTAATTATTCTACTGTTGAAATTGAATATCATTTACAAAAAATCCTGTCTTATCCAGTATATTTAACAATTATGTCAATTTTATCAGTCGTTTTAATGATGAATATAAAGTTTCAGAGAAACAAGATAGTTTTCATTGTATTAGGGATTTTATTATCTGTATCAATTTATTATATAAATTATTTTTTTGGCGTAGTTGGAAAAAATGAAAGAATTCCTTTAGAGATAGCAATTTGGGTACCCTTGATAATATTATCAATTATTTCAACCATTGGACTACTAAGAATTAATGAAAAATAAAATTTTAACATCTATAACAACTATCTTAATTTTTTTTATTTTAATAATAGAATTAAAAGCTGAGAATGATTTTGTTTTTGAAAGTAATTCATTAGAGATAAGTGGTGATGGGAATTTAATCACAGCTAAAAATGGAGTTACAATTAACTCTAATGATGGTCTAAAAATAACCTCAAATGAGTCTAAATATTTCAAGATTGAACAAAAACTCTTTTTGCAGGGAGATGTTGTTGTAATTGATGCTGCTAAAAATTTGATTATTAAAAGTAGTGAAATTGAATACGACAGAAATATAGAAAAAATTATTTCAAAAAACGAAACTTTTATAAATATAGATAATAATTTTTTAATTAACACATATGATATAGAATACTTGAGATTAGAAAATATTTTTAGTTCAAATAAAAAAACTACTCTTACTGATAACTTTACAAACAAAATTGAGACAAATAGTTTTAAATATTTTGTAAATCAAAAAGAATTCAAATCTAAGAATATTTTACTTACAGATAAATTCTCAAATAGATATATCTCAAAAGAAACTTCCATCGATTTAAAAAAAAATGAAATCGCCGCCAAAGATATAGAAGTATATTTTTCTAATTCAGGTGGCTTTGGAGAGCATTCAAGACTTAAAGGAAACTCAATGATTTCAAACAATGATATCTCAATAATCAAAAAAGGTATTTTTACTTCATGTAAAGAAAGGGACAGTTGCCCACCATGGTCTTTGCAAGCTAATGAGATTAAACATGATAAGAACAAAAAAATTATAGAATATAAGAATGCTTTACTAAAGCTCTATGATATTCCAGTTTTATATTTTCCAAAATTTTTTCATCCTGATCCTACTGTAAAGAGACAATCTGGATTTTTAATACCATCGATAGTAAGTTCATCAAACTCTGGTGACTCTTTTAATATTCCTTACTTTTTTGCTATAGCTGAAAATAGAGATTTAACATTTACACCAAGAATATTCATGAATAATGAAATTTTATTACAAAATGAATATCGGCACGTAGAAAAGAATTCAAATCATATCGCAGATTTTAGTATAAAAAAATTAGATAAATCTACAAAATCTCATTTCTTTTCTAATTCAAAAATATCCTTTGAAGAAAGTAATTTTGATACCTCAGAATTAGAAATAAATTTGGAAAAAACCTCTAATGACACTTATCTGAAAACAGACAATATTAAGAGTGAAACAAATTCAAATCAAAGTTTATTAAATTCATATGTTAAATTTGATGCGAGTAAACAAGACCTGAGCTTTACAGGAGAATTAAGTGTTTACGAAGACTTATCTATAGAGAAAAATTCTGACAAATTTCAATATATTCTTCCGAATCTAAAACTTTCAAAATTTATTGAAACTGATCCAAGTTTTAGAGGAGATTTGATTTTTGAGTCATCTGCTTCTCATCAAAAAAGAAATACAAATGTTTCAGAAAGTCATTTAATTAATGATTTAATTTATAATTCAAACTCAATAATTTCTAAAAATGGTTTATTAAGTAATGTTGATTTAAATTTAAAAAATGTCTCAAAAAAAGGAGAAAATTCAAGTGATTACAGCAATAATTTTGAGTCAGATAATTTTATTTCAACAATTTTGACTACATCGTTTCCAATGAAAAAAATCTATGAAAATAAATTTGAAAGTAATCTTACACCTAAAATATCAGCGAGATATAGTCCTTTTAAGTCTGAAAACCTATCAAATCTTGACAGATCTTTAAACATAACAAATTTATTTTCTAATAATAGATTAGGAATATCAGATTCACTAGAAGGTGGTCAGTCTCTCACTATTGGATGGGACTATGATTTATTAAAAGAGAATAAAGAGAAATTATTCTCTTATAGTCTTGGTCAAGTTTTTAGAGATATAAATGATGATAAACTACCTTTATCATCTACAATGCAAAGTAAAAGTTCAGATGTTGTTGGGCGTATTGAATTAAATCCAAATGATTTTTTTGAACTAAATTATGATTTTTCAGCTGATAATAATTTAGATACAATGAATTATAATTTTGCTGAGGCTAAATTAAAGATTAATAATTTTATAACATCGTTTGAATTTTTAGAAGAAAATAACAATATTGGTTCTGACAGCTATTTTTCAAATGATATAATTTATAATATTAATAGCAATAATACATTAAGTTATAATACAAGAAGAAATAGAAAAACAAATTTAACTGAGTTCTACAACTTAATCTATGAATATAGAAATGATTGTCTTGTTGCTGCCATTGAATACAATAAGGACTACTATGAGGACCGAGATATAAAACCGAATGAAGAAATATTTTTCTCTATAACTATTACTCCATTCGCATCGATTGAATCTCCAAATGTAAACAAATGAAAAAATTTTTAATATTTATTATTTTATTTGTAGGCATTTCTTTTACGGCACTATCCAACGAGATGACAACAAAAATTTTATTTAAGGTAAATAAAAATATTATTACAAATGTTGATATTATTAATGAAGCAAATTATCTAAAGGCTTTAAATAAAAATTTACAAAATATAGATGTTAAGCAGGCACTACTGTTTGCTGAAAATTCTTTAATTAGAGAGATAATCAAAAAAGATGAGATTGAAAAATTTTATAGTGTAAATTATGAGTCAAGTGAAATAGATATTTTCATTAATGAAATTATAAATAATCTCGGTTATGATAATGAGATTGAATTTAAGAATTATTTGTCAGAATATGGAATTAAAATTGAAGATGTTAAAAAAAAAATTAATAATTGAGAAAACTTGGAACCAATTAATTTATGAAAGATTTAAAGATAAAATTAAAATTGACAAAAATGAAATATCAAAAAAGCTTGACGATCTTTTAGAAAATAATTCTTATCAAAAATCATTTAAATTATCTGAAATTGTTTTTTCAGAGAAAGACAAACAAAAGTTTGATAAAAAATATAATGAAATTTTATCATCAATCAAAAACGTTGGTTTTAAAAACACCGCCGTTATTCATAGCATTTCTGATACTTCTAGAAATGGTGGAGAAATTGGATGGATTAATAAAAATCAATTATCAGATAAAATTTATTCAGAAATAAAAAATTTAAAAAAAGATGAATTCACTAATCCTATCTTAACTGCTGGAGGAAGTATAATATTACAACTTAATGAAATTAAAGAAGTTTTAGTCAAAGAAATTGATAAAGAGAAAGAGCTTAAAAATATTATTAAAGTTGAAAGAAATAGGCAGCTAAATGAATTCTCAATAATATATTACAGAAAATTAGAAAATAAATCTTATGTCCAAAAACTCTAAGCCCATTTTAATTGTTGCTGGTGAACCACTTGGTATTTTTTTTGAAATTTTTTTTAAGTCTTTAAAAAAAAAAAGAAAAAGTCCTTTAATTTTAATTGCCAACAAAGAACTTTTGCAAAAACAAATGAAATTATTAAAATTTAATATTAAAATTAATACTCTAAAAAATTATAATAATTTTAAAGAAAAAAAACTGAAAAAAAATTCAATAAATTTAATTAATGTTCATTTAAAATTTAATTCACTAAAAAAAATCAAAATTAAAGATGCAAATTTATACATTTCAAAAAGCTTTAAGATCGCTTTGGAGTTATTAAAAAAAAATAGAGAATTTAGACTTATAAATGGACCAATAATTAAAAAGAATTTTTTAAAAAAAAAATATTTAGGAATTACTGAATATCTAGGAGATAAAACAAATAGATTAAGCAAAATTGTAATGTTGATTTATAATAAAGATCTTTCTGTAAGTCCAATCACTACACATATTCCAATTAAAAATGTGCATAATTACATCACAAAAGAAAAAATCATTAATCACGTAAAAACTATCAATAATTTTTACAAGCATACAAAAAGAAAAAAACCAAATATCGCTATAACAGGATTAAATCCTCATTGTGAAAGTAATTATGATTCTAGTGAAGAAAAAAGAATCATAATTCCATCGATTAAGATATTAAAGAAATTAGGATATAAGGTCTCTGGTCCGTTTCCAGCTGATACAATATTTCTTAAAAAGAATGTAAAAAAATTGGATGTGATAGTTGGAATGTATCACGACCAAGTTCTTACACCTATAAAAACATTATTTGGATTTAAGGCTATAAATATAACTTTAGGACTTCCTTTTATCAGAATTTCACCTGATCATGGTCCTAACCTAGATATGTTTGGAAAAAATAAATCTAATCCTCAAAGCTTATTCGAAGCACTCAATTTTTTAGATAGATAGGTGATTTTTAAACCAAAAAAAAGTTTAGGACAAAATTTTTTGATAGATCAAAATATAATAAAGAAGATTGTTTCTATCACAAAGATAAAAGATAAAGAGGTTCTTGAGATTGGTCCAGGATCTGGAAATTTAACAAAGACTATATTAGAAAAAAATCCAAAGAAATTTTATGTAGTTGAAAAAGATAGTTCTCTTTGTGAAATTTTAAAAAATAAATTTCAAAATAAGATTGAAATTATAAATAATGACATTCTAGAAATTAATGAAAATAATATATCCAAAAATGAATTATTGGTTTTTGGAAACTTACCTTATAATATTTCTACCGAGATATTGTGCCGTTGGATATTAAATTTAAAATCAGAATTTTGGTTTAGTGAATTGGTTTTAATGTTTCAAAAAGAAGTTGCAGATAGAATTTTAGCAAATAAAAATCAATCAAATTTTGGACGTCTAGCTATAATTTCAAATTGGAAACTTTCAATTAAAAAAATGATTGATATTAAAGCAAATTCTTTTTTTCCTAAACCAAAAATTGACAGTACCTTATTACACTTCATGCCAAAAAAAAATTATAATGAAATTAAAGATAGTAAAAATTTAGAAATAATTACAAGAGTTTTTTTTAATCAAAAAAGGAAAATGATTAAAAAACCAATAAAACAAATATTTAAGAATCCTGAGAAAATTTATAAAAAATTTAATATAGATCCAAATTTACGGCCACAAAATTTATCATTAGAGACATATTATGAATTGGCAAATGAATATGAGATTTTAAAACGTTAATTTGTCAATATGTTTTCTTACATAATCTAAATCATAATCTTTATAACCATTATTAATTTCTGCGTTAATTAGATTATTAATCTTCGCATAACAAGTATCTAAATCATCGTTTATCACTATGTAATCATAATTAATCCAATGTAAGACGTCTCTAGAGAATTGTTTCATTCTCTCATCGGCTATTAATTTATCTTTCATATCTCTGTTCGATAATCTTTCAAATAAAACTTCTCTACTAGGTGGTAAAATAAAAAATGTAATCAATTTATAATCAAGTTTTTTGTTTTTTATTTGGTCTGCACCTTGCCAATCAATATCAAAAAGTACATTTTTTCCATCATTTAACTTACTTATAACTGGAGATCTTGTTGTGCCATAATAGTTATCAAATACTTTTGCATACTCTAAAAATTCTTCATTTTTTATGAGCCTTTTAAACTCATCTTCATCTACAAAAAAATAATCCTTATCAGGAACTTCGGTGGGTCTTGGTTTTCTTGTTGTGTGGGATATAGAAATTTCAAAATTTTTCAGTTTTGACAGCAAACTGACTAACGTTGTTTTACCTGCTCCTGAGGGAGAAGATAAAATTATCATAATCCCATCTTTTTCTATGGGCATCTAAAAAATTAGTTCGCTTTTCCTTCAATAAATTTAACAGCGTCACCTACTGTTAAAATTTTTTCAGCTTCACTATCTGAAATTTCAGATCCAAACTCTTCCTCAAAAGCCATCACTAGTTCAACTGTGTCTAAACTATCTGCACCTAAATCATCTATGAAGCTTGACTCATCTGTCACTTTTGCTTCATCAATACCTAAGTGATCTGCAACTATTTTTTTAACTTTACTTGAAACATCATCTGACATATTGATCCTTATTGTTTTAAATTCTTAATAGTTTAATTACTTGTTTTGTCAAGCCATATACATGCCTCCATTAACATGTATAGTCTCTCCATTAATATAATTCGATTGGTCTGAGGCTAAAAAAAGAACAGCATTTGCAATATCTTCTGGCTCTCCTAACCTTGCAGATGGTATTTTTGAGATAATCAGCTCCTTAAATTTTTCATCAATCTTATCAGTCATAGCCGTTTTAATAAAACCAGGTGAAATACAATTGATGTTAATATTTTTTTTTGCATATTCTATTGCTAAGCTTTTTGACATTGCTACGATTCCAGCTTTTGAGGCTGTATAATTTGATTGTCCTAAATTTCCTGTGTGACCAACAACTGAGGTAATATTAATAATTTTACCCAACTTATTTTTAATCATTTTCTTAATTGCAAATTTACTCAATAGAAATGTTGATGTTAAATTTATATCTATTACTTTTTTCCATTCTTCAAGGCTCATTCTTATTGCCAAATTATCTTGAGTAATACCTGCGTTATTTACTATACAATATAAATTTCCACCAAGTTCTGTATTTGCATTTTCAATAAATTCTTCAATTTTATCTTGTTGAGAAATATCAAATTTTAAAGTTTTAATATTCTTAAATTTTGATTTTAATTCCTCCAATTTTTCAATTTTTGTACCTGAGGCTAAAATATTCGCTCTACAATCATTAAGTTTTTTAACAATTGAATTTCCTATTCCACCTGATGCACCTGTAACAATTATATTTTTATTTTTTAAATCCATCATACTTGTAAATCTTTTATATCAATCTCTGTATTAATAGTATTTATTTTTACGTTTTTGTTAATTCTTTTAATTAAACCTGATAAAACCTTTCCAGGACCAATTTCTATAAATTGATCAACACCATTGTTGGTCATATAAACAACGCTTTCTCTCCATCTTACGCTATTTTCAATTTGATCAATCAACAATCTTTTTATTTCATCTTTATCAAACATTTCATTAGCCGTAACATTAGAAATCAAAATATTTTTTGACTCATTAAATTTCAATTCCTCAATTTCTTTTTTCATTATTGTTGTTGCTTTATTCATTAAGCTACAATGAAATGGAGCACTTACAGGTAACCTGATATTTTTAATATTATTTGTTTTAAGGTGATTTATAAATTTTTCTAAATCAACAGTTTTACCACTCAAAACAAGTTGTCCGTCAGAATTATCATTAGCAATTTGAATTGTAAAATTACCCTTATTTTCATTCAAAATTTTTTTAATTGTCTCAATATTTTCACCTAAAACAGCTACCATTCCACCTTCGCCTTTTGGCACCGCATTTTGCATAGCATCACCTCTTTTTCTTAAAAGTTTTATTGTATCGGCGAAACCCAAATAACCTGCAGAGGATAAAGCAGAATACTCTCCGAGAGAATGTCCAGCAAAATATTTTGCTTTATTCAAATCAATGTTGAATTCTTTTTTAACAACATTGAATATTGAATAACTAACTAAAAAAATTGCTGGTTGAGTATTCGCAGTTAAATCTAATTTTTCCTTAGGACCTTCTAGGATTATTTTTGACAAACTAAACCCTAAAACATTATCAGCCTCTTTAAATAAATCTTTCACTAATTGATACTTGTCAAAAAACTCCTTTCCCATTCCTATTATCTGCGAACCCTGGCCAGGAAATATGACTGAAAACATTTAAAAAAACCTTTTTTTTATTTATTTTGCTATTGTAATTGAAGATTTATAATAGTATATCCTCACATTTTATTAAAGAATTTAAATGAATTTATACGAACATACAATTATAGCTAGACAAGACACTTCACCAAG
>MDTG01290484.1_pt1 | contig 10059 bp, 8 predicted proteins | sample 811421 | NCBI WGS metagenome assembly MDTG01 (sample SAMN05326645, study PRJNA326480) | marine metagenome | isolation source: seawater | place: Pacific Ocean: South East | collected 2011 | reverse complement strand
CTCCCCCCTCCCCCCCTTTTAGACTCATTCGCGCAAGCTGCCACATAGTAGTATATGACTCCGTGACTCAGGCTTTCGGCCCACTAAGTAACAAAACGGACGCTCACGGGAAAACCGGTTCGTTAATCGTTTAGATGCAACATGAGCCGAAAGTGAATTATATCGAGACCGTGACTGTGGCAAGTCTAACCGCCCGAGTCACAGTGACCATGTAATTATATTAATGCCATGATTTACGCTTATATTATATTTTAATTCACGGTTTTTTTGCCTATTCCTGCATAAGCGCATCACTCTTATACCCGATATTGTCAGCCTGAGAGCAAGAAAAAGAGTCCGAGTCACGGTCTCCGAGACTATGACTTGGAGCGACGGGAAAAGGGCATAATCATTGGGCCCAAAGCGCACAGGCACTAGCAAGGACCGCGACTCCACAACGGCCTCGCCTTCCACCCCAGGCTGGCCTGCCCGGGCCAAAGCCGCGGCCTGGCAGTGAGTGGTCCGAATTGATTTTGGGGCCTCCGCAGTATTTGCCAGTGATATCGTGGTACAGCACCGATTGCGGCTGCTAAAACGGGCTAAAACGGGCTCATTTGTCCAAAAGAGTCGTCGAGATGGACCCATTCCCGCGATACCTGACCACGTTTGGTTAGATACGGTTCGTTACGCCGAACTTAGAATTCCGAGTCGCCTCCGACTCGGAGTCGCCACCGTGACGCTGAGACAGACTGTATCTTCGCCCGGTCGTGCCGGAGTATCAGCCGCGGGGTCGCTTTTGCGCACGCCCAGCGGGTATTCGTCGGTCGCTCGGAGCTCGGGAAAGAGTATGATTATACTTAAGTGTGATTATACCTAAGCGTGCGCAGTACCAGTACCTACGGTATGTACCGTAGGTACCTACCGTAGGTACGGTACTGTGGGTACCTACGGCAGTATCCCGTAGCCAGCATGAAATCCATTATGTTGTATTAGAACTATCTGCCTCCTCGCACTCCTCTATTCGTGCCTCGTGTAGTCTGTACGCAGCATCATGTCGTGCAGCAAAAAATTTTCTATCAAGCTATTGCAGTGTGGCTTTTTGTGAGCTTACATTGCCTTGTACGTACTACTCTCAGGCCATTTCGGCCACATTGTCAGATGGATGCACATAAAGCGAATGAGATATGGAAGTCTCTTAGTCGGGCAATGTGTGAAATATACAACAAGAATGCTTCGGTTCTATCCTTTGAGGAATTGTACAGGTGTACACATGAAGTCGTGCATTCTTGCGATGTACTGACTATAGGAATGCTTACAATCTTGTGTTGCATAAGCATGGAGATTTATTGTACAATGGTGTTCAGGAGATGGTGGAGACTCACCTTCATTCAGTACGTCTCAAGTGCTGTCTTAGTATGTGAGTTTATCTTATTCAGGTGGCCAAGTTAGTGGCAATGAGCTCAGATGATCAGCTTCTGAGCCAAATGTGTAAGCAGTGGAAAGCGCACCAAGTTACGATGGTGATGGTGCGAGATATACTTATGTATATGGACAGGACGTTTGCCCTGCGTTGGTGACCACGATCCTCTAGATTCTAGCCGCGTAGGTATGTACCTCAGAATAAAAAAGTAGCGATCTACGAACTAGGCCTGCGGGCTTTTCGGGAAATAATTGCACGTCACGATCATGTGAAAGAGCGATCACGGGTTCTCCTCTTGGAAAATATACGAGGCGAGCGGCTTGGTCGACTAATTGACCAAAATTGCATGAAATGTGCGCTACACATGCTTGCCGATCTTGGGCTTGAGAGTAGTAGTGTATATGAGGAGGACTTTGAAACATATTTTCTGGAAGGTACTCAAGCATTTTATAGAAACGAGTCTCGTTTGTTTCTCTCTCAAAATTCATGTCCGGATTATCTCAAGAGGGTCGAGCGCCGCATATCCGAAGAGATGGCGAGAGTACCTAATTACTTGCATTCGAGCACTAAGCCAAAACTCCAGCTTATCATGGAAACTGAGCTGATATCTACCCATGCCCAAGCGCTCATAGAGTCGAAGACCTCTGGACTCGGTTTGCTTCTTGAGCAAAGCAAGGACAGGATGGATGACCTAAAAAGAATGTATGAACTGTTTTTCCGTGTTCCATCAGCAATGCGACTGTTGCAAGATGCTCTCTATGAACATGTTCGAGCGGCGGGTACATCCCTATTGGACGATGATACCAAGGTTAAGCAACCAGTGGAATTTTTACGAAGCCTCCTTGCGCTAAAAAATAAATATGACGCTGTGGTTTGTTGTGCGTTTCAAGGGGAGAAGATTGCGCAAAAGAGACTCAAGGATGCCTTTGAGTCCTTTATCAATTTGGATACGCGCTGTGCATCCTGCCTTGTAATATACATTGACGAGTTGATGCGATCTGGCTTCAAAGGTACAACAGAAGGCGAGATGGAGTCAGAATTGGACAAAATTCTTGCCATATTTCGGTATCTTCACGACAAAGATATATTTGGAATGCTTTACAAGCAACATCTTGCAAAGAGATTACTTAATCATAGGTCCATGTCCTCAGAAGCTGAACGCCTGATGCTGGCTAAGCTCAAGGGAGAATGTGGGTATCAATATACCACCAAGCTTGAGGGCATGTTTTCTGACATCAAGTTCTCCAGGGGTACCACAGAAAAATACAATGCATGTCGTAAGAGAGCACCGCATGAGTATTCGCCTAGTTTCAAAATTGCATGTAATATTGATGTCACGATGCTCACTGCTGGCTATTGGCCATTGCAGTGTATGTCGCCCTGTTTTCTCCCGGATGCCGCTAAAGCCGCCACTGAACTGTTTGAAGAATTCTACTTGGGCGAGCATTCAGGCCGGAAACTGACCTGGGTCACCAATTGTGGTTCTGTTGAGCTCAGGGCGACATTATCTGAAGATTTACGGCACGAACTTTGCGTGTCCACTTATCAAATGTGCATTTTGGTGCTCTTCAACACCCATCACCCAGATGCTGGGCTCCCCTTTGAAGAAATTGCACGTGCAACGCAAATTCCCAAGAGCGAGCTCAAGCGCCATCTAATATCAATCTGTACACCCAAGCACCGGATCCTACTCAAAAGCACAAAAGGAAAGGGTATTGCTGAATCGAGCACTTTTAGAGTTAACGTAGGATTTTCAACAAAACTCAAACGGGTCCGTGTGCCACTGGTTGCAATGAAAGAAATTGGTGCTCGTTCAGACTGGCATCACGATCAACAGCCTGATAGAGTGAAGGAAGACCGTCGCCATCTTTGTGAAGCAACAATTGTCAGAGTCATGAAGGCTCGTAAGGTGATTACACACAATGAGCTCATTGCTGAGGTGTGTGTGCATCTTCAAAACATTGATGAAATCCTTCAAATAGGTCACACGTCAGCTTCGTCATCTTTTTTTTCCCCAGCCCCAGTCCATCAAAAAATCGATTGAATCTCTTATTGAACGGGAATACCTTGAGCGCGATGCGAACGATACTCGTGTCTACACGTACCTTGCATGATCCCGCAAACAAAAGTGATAGTAAAATGTGTGTCAGACTTGCTCACCTGCCTTTTCATTGCAGGATACGAACTGCAAACCACCTGCCTTTTTATTCGCGCGCCTCTCGCCGGCAAGTTGCAGGAGACGCCCGCGGTCCAACTTTCCGTCTGGCTCAGAGTTAGCCCATGAAGCGATTCTTTATTACCATACGAGGCCGCACCGCGCTTGTCCCTCGGTAGTATTGGAAGTAAAAAACAAAGAAATCGAGGATGAGAGGCGCAAAGGCCCGCATCTCGCCACTTAGTTGTCTTCGCCCGGCGCCACCAGTTTGCCTTAACGTTATCTTCGATTTTGGGCTATCCTTTGGGCCCTATATATATATGGAAAGATAGTATATAATTATGTAATCATGGTTCAATTTATACGTCTGCAAGTACGTCTGCAAGCCCGAGGCGGTTTTTGGGCGGGTTTTATCTGGGCCACTGGCTACCAAACCCATCATTTATCATTCGGAACCTTCCCTCCATTCGACCGGCGCGTGGCTGCACGCAGATTGCGTCAAAACCATTCAACGTCGCATAGTATATACTATAGTAGTAATACTATAGTAGTACTTAATCCCCGGGGCCCGGGCCGCTAGTACCGCTTAACCCTGGGGCCCCATGAATCTCAAACTTGAAGTCTCCACAGCGCAGTATTAGGATTTTTAGGCAGGGCGATTTTTAGGATGGGTCGAAAGAAACCCGACTCGGAGTCGGGACCCGGCAAGGGGCTGGTGTGGTCCACGTACCCCCCCCCCCCTTAGCCCTATTTGCACGACGCCACACATGGAGCCAGAGCGCAACAATGGGTCATTGAGCCCCGGCGGCGCATAGATATCGGGAAAACGCCTTGATGTTAGATTGCAAGTCTTGCTGGTTCCTGCTTTCTATCAAGCAAACATACCAGCGGCCACACGGCCCCTCCTCCTCAAGTAAGTACCCCAGAAGATTTTGAATTTGCCACAAAAGAGCGATGGTTTTTTGTATTAGAGAAAGCAAGAGGAAGGATTAACGCGCAAAACTCCGGGGCCATGCTCTCCATCCAGAAGAGGAATGGCCTTTGACGTGAAGGAATCTGTCAATATGACAGGTAAATAAATTACTAAGCTACCAAATCCAAAAAAGTCTGTCCACAGTACACGAGGGAGTGGGCTACTCAAGGGGACGACGTGGAATTGGGTCAATCGAGCGATCCACCTACCAACTAACATTAAGAGCGGTGCGTTCTCACCGTGGCTTAAATGGTGCTGCAAAGTCCAGGACAACAGAGATGAAACTCGAGTCATGGTAAGAAGCAAGCTACTGTGTGCACGCTGCAAAGAGATAGCATGACATGCATCTAGCGAGGTTATCAGCTCAGCTGCCACACTGAGCAGCAAGGAGCACATATGACCAGTCAATTGGCCGTGAGCGGATCTAAGAAGCTCCTGAATCAAGCAGAGAATAAATGATTGGCGAATATCAGCTGACATGGAGAGTAAGGCCCCAAGGCCCAGGATCCGCAATCTTGTGTCTTCATGACGCGCATGGGACAAGCAAACTGCACTTTTCAATACCATCAGAAGCTGGTCGTGCCGCAAACGACGTATGTTTGATAGTGGTTTCAAGTGAAGTGCGACCATCGTCAATAAAGCAGGGCCACCTATTTGTCTGCACGATTCGATTGATGCGCAATACGCACCAAACTCAGGTGAAACCCTACACAAAAGATGTACTGACAAAGGTACCTTGACACAGCAGGTGAACAGAGCTCGTGCTGGGTACACAGAGGTAGGTCTGCAATATGCTGTCTGCACGATGCACATGATTAGATCTCATGGGGTGGATAAGGTACGACACCGCAAAAAGCGATGATGGCACATGTTGCTTGAGATATCACAAAAGTACAATTTCTATGCTGCAACGAATCGCACCTGAGGCCAAGCAAGTGATATGTGTAGGAAATTTAGGGCCCCATACTCGCATGCCACATCTTACAATGCCGAGTAGTTCAGGTGGCGGCCGGAGTGCATGACATTCAATTCTAGTCAGCAGACTTGAACGTTGTTTAGAATGGTGTATAGATTGCCTTGGACTCGCCCCGTGAATCAAACGAAGAGGAGCCTAGGGGCAACAGCAACCATGATCTTGGGCTAGAACAATAAATGAAACAATCTCGCCGGGCTAAGCAAGATGAAGGGTAGCAGGCAAGAAGATTGTGGCACTTGGATTCCTAAGCAGCAGTGCAAGCACGGCACAGCGGCCTGGAGGACTTGCTGTCTGTGCTTTATGGAATAACAGGAAACTGGACACTGCGCAACATATTGACAGCTAAAGCTAGAGCTTGCACTATTGCGATTATTTGTGCCGTTTCTTGGAGAAGAATCATTGTTTGATAGCATCACAGATTTGTAATCAAGCCTCTTGAAGTTGTCGTGAGGTATGGAAGCAAAGAATAGGTCACCAATAGGAGTTGATACGTGAGTCAACAAGTTGCGGATGGCCAAAATGATACCACGAGAAAAAGCAATGTGCGCTGTACTGGAAGTGACCAGGCAAGCGAGGGCGATGAAGCCTGGACGGGCTTGCTCCCAAGCATGTAAGCTAATGAATCCACGAGGCATGCAGCAGACGCGGGCTACGATTATGTTTATCTCTTCGAGCTGGTATTTACACCAGTCAACAGTGTCAGCAATAGCCAAAGCCCGAGACATTGTCGAAGCAGCCACTGAGCCGTCAGCGCGATATTTGAACAACAGGTTGAGTTGCAGTTGATCTAAGGCACACTGTGGGCTTGTGTAAAGCAGTCGGCAAAGCAAGCGCAAGGTGATGATCGGTACCTGGAGTTCACAATAGCCTTAACGTGCGATGTCCCATCGATAGTGTGAATTACCATATTTCCCATCGATAGGCGCTCCTGTAAGAATCAAAATGAAGCTGAGAGAACTTAAGAAAAATTTGAGCTCTGGGTCGGCAAACATAAGTCGTGACATTACACAGAGCCTAGAGCGGAAGGAATTGTATGCATCAATGTGAGTAATAGGGGCTCTGCGAAGTAACATAGGATCCAGCACTGCCAAAGTTCTTATCCAGTAGCCACCTGCGATTGATTATTTAAAAAGAGATCATATTTCTGTTTTTGCTGGCTTACTCAACAAGCATGCAGGCGTGGTCTGGAACTGCTCTTGCTGACAGGAAGGCTAGGTGAAACTTGCAAATGTTAGTCACCAACTTGTAGCTCAGCCCATCAAACATGGCTCCATCCAAAAGTGTACCAAACAAGAACTACGAGGGTATGTGTGGACTTTCTCTGCTTGGTAACTTGTGCACTGCGCACTACATGCCTCACTTTATTGCTAGTGCTTGGGCTTCCAAGAGCATCGGCGGTGATTTGATGTACTTGGAGAATATTGTGATTAGATTGCACGTCAGGTTGAGAATGTTCTAGCCAGAGAAAGACTGCCATCTGAAATACCTTTTCAGTTGACTCTGGTCTACCTCCCATATTCTGATTGCTGCCCAAAATGGCGCATCTAGTTCGGATTTCCAGGAAATATATAGCCAAGCGCACAGCTTTAGTACACAATCCCATGCTAAGAGTGTATTTGGAATCATTATCAATGTATTGTGTAGCGATGGATGATTGCAAAGCGCTGCAAGCATCGATAATCTGCGAGAACACTATGGATGCGGAGCATTTTTCCACGACTCACTTTTTCAACAAAATCTTTATCATTGCCAAATTTCTGCAGTATAGTCATGCACATAACATCACAACATTGCACGTAGGAGTGGTTCATGTTGTTCAACGAGCAACTGGCCACAGAGCTAGATTTCCATTGGCACACGGCATCTCTAGCGAGTTTGCAAGGGAGATCTTGGATGCAAAATTTTATGGAAGACAGTAGATTCATAAAAGTTAGGTGCCTTTGAAGGGGGTGATGATGCGGCGGCAGGCAGGCCAAGAAGTCAATTGTGTTGAGCATGAATTCAGGAAGACTACCCCCATTGATATGCCTGTGTCCTTATATAACAGCGTATGCACTGAGACGCAGCTATAGTTACGATCGGGCAAGAGCGTGAAGAGTGTGGTGGACAAGAGTACATTTACTTAATATACTATGCAACGTATTAAGTAAGTCCGCATGAAAAGCCACCCTATGCAAGTTAATTGTATTTTTGAGACTGCCAAGCAAAGGGTCTAATGGTTGAAGCAGTTTTGCCGCCCCGCGTGATTTTCTTGTTATCTCTGCAAACAAACTTGCTTGAATTTTGGTTAGATTCGGACCCACTATCTTTCTCGAATTTTCAATTAGAAAACAGATCGAAGATGAAGGTAAGCGATGAGGCCCAAGGGAACGATGTGCCGTTTTCACCGACTTTGACTGCCGTGCACAATTGCTAAAGAAACGGAGAAGCTGCAATATGTTGAGAATCTGCTCGCCATCAAGGTAACTAGTACGCCTTAAAGCACAAAATAGAGTAGGAACTCCCCAGAACCTATAATCACTCTAGTGGGGAGGTATGCAGCACCAACTGACATTGCATTACGTGTTCACAGATCGCAGTACTTCTGCTTGTACTGCGGAGGTATTCAACTTCAATTTGTTGAGCAATAGTATTAGTGAGGAGCCTTGTATATGGGGTTCTCTGAAGAGTATGACAAGGATTGCCTCTTCTAGCAGCCAATATAAGGACTTGTTTGAGGATGAGGTCACATCACTTTTTATTAACAGCGACCCAACAAGGGTTGGCTCTATTGCCAAGGGCGTGGACTTATACCGCATTGCTGAGAGGAATGATCTTAGAATGTCGCTTAACTTTTCTTCCATGCAACCCAAGGAAGAATTTTTGCTCGCATGTAAACGAGTGCTCATCACTCGAGCTAAATCAGAATGTTCACAGTCTGAGCAGGGCGGCGCAAAGTAGAGAAGACGCAATAGCTGCGGTACGTCTGGCTTCGTTGGGGCCGGATTCCTGATTATCACTCGTTCCCTGCTCATCACTGGTCTGGCCCCAGCTGTAACCCGGTTGAGCCCGGGGGTTTGACCTTCTTTTGACCCAGCGGATTTCAGCGGCCGAATTGCCTCACGAAGCCAGTAAGGGATTAATCCGCCTCACGGTGCCCACGGTTATTGTATAACTCACTGAACGGAGGTCATTAAGTATGGCCGGCCGCATCTGCCCCGAAACCTGCTAAAAATACTAGGCGGGTGCCTAGAGTGCTCTGACTGCTTCCCCGAGGGTGCCAGACCCCCGTGACTGCTTACCCCCGGCCCACGCACGTAAACGGGGGGCTCGCCGCGGCGATTCGATGGCAGTCTCGGGTAGACAGTCTCGCGCCGCGGAAGGAGCCAAAGCCGTCGGGAGAAGGCTGCCCTTTCACACTGCACTGCCCGCCGGCGTCGCCCTTTTCCTGCACAAAAAGCTGGTATGTTGGGGTCCGGGGAATGCTCTGGCCGTACGCCGGTTTTCGTACATATAGGTTTTCAAGGGGCCGCGAACGGACGCCCTCAGTTCACGCCACTGCCCCGCACGAGCCCCCATGTCTAGGAATTAACAACAAGGACTAGTAGGATAGGAATAGGCGTATTTTTCTAGAATCTGCGGCACTGGCAAGTGCCCAAATACCTTTCTAGGTCTCGCTTGTTTTTGTGGGACGGTGCATCAGCCCATTCGCCTCGCCGGCGAGTGGAATCGACACGGGGGGGACTTCACCTAGACCAGCCCGCATCAAATGCCAAGCGCATTTGCCTCTTCGTGTAATCCATGGGGTGCTCGGGCCGGCACACTCCCGCAGCCTCCGCATCCAGCCCGGTGTGGCGCACACGCGGCTTCTAAATACAGGCTACGGCGCCATCTAAGCGTTTTTAGGGGACGGAACACTAGAATCAGTCCGTTGCGCCGGGTTTGCGATCGTACCAATCCCAGATCCAATTCCCACGAAAAGTCGAAGGGCGCTTTTGTCTCGGGGGGGGGGTTGCCAATACTACAAGGTGCCATATGTGTCGCTTTCGTGCTGTGGAAGGAAGCGAAAAAATGAGGTCCCCCCCCATATCGACACATATGGAGATAGGCCCGGGGGGGTTTTATCCTAGAGTTTGTACGGCGCACTTGGATGGCAACATGTGCCGCCCCGTAGCATGCAACGAACCCACTGACAAAGAACGGCCATACTAGCCGGACTACACAGGAACAAACGTACAGCATTGGACCTCGTCTTGCCTAGAAAATGGCCCCAAACCACGCATGACGCGGTGCTCGAATCGCCGACGGGACCCGCTGGCGTCGCGCCAGAGTGCGGTGTGCGCCGGTTGAGGCACAAAATTGGGCTGTGCGCTCGCGCGCTGGATAGCGGGCCGTTTGCGAGCAGCTGCATACGCGGCGTGCAAATTGGCTGCGCACGCGGCGTCCAAAGTCCGTCAAGACAAGGCCGGGGGGGGGGATCGCTGCGAGCCAAAGGACGTCGCTAGTGGGCCCGGGTTGGTTTTATGCTGAAACTGCGGCCCGGACCCTCCGAGGGCCCAGCGCTGGGAACTAGTGTG
>MDTG01263013.1_pt1 | contig 10059 bp, 15 predicted proteins | sample 811421 | NCBI WGS metagenome assembly MDTG01 (sample SAMN05326645, study PRJNA326480) | marine metagenome | isolation source: seawater | place: Pacific Ocean: South East | collected 2011 | reverse complement strand
TTCTTATGGTTACTTTGGTGGTGGTGAGGCACCACCTCAGGTTACTACAGTAGACCGTATTGATTTCTCTAATGAGACTACATCGGCACCAGGTAATAATTTAACTCAATCAAGACGTGAATTGGGAGCAACCCAAAGTAGTTCTTATGGTTACTTTGCTGGTGGTGAGTCACCTAAGCGTAGCACAATAGACCGTATTGATTTTTCTAATGAGACTGTATCAGACGTAGGTGATTTATCTCAAGCAAGAGATGAATTAGCAGCAGTCTCAAGTAGTTCTTATGGTTACTTTGGTGGTGGAGGTACTCCTAGTATACAATCAACAATAGACCGTATTGATTTCTCTAATGATACCACATCAGTGCCAGGAAATGGATTAACTCAAGCAAGAAGTGACGCAGCAGCAGTCTCAGGTAGTTTTTATGGTTACTTTGCTGGTGGTGATGCACCTAGTGTAACAACATTAGTTGATCGTATTGATTTCTCTAATGAAACTACATCGGCACCAGGTAATAATCTATCTCAAGCAAGAAGACAATTTGCAGCAGTCTCAAATTAATTTATGAAACAATTTTATTTTATGTCTGGTCTTCCAAGATCAGGTTCGACTTTATTAACTGCATTACTCAATCAGAATCCAGAGATACACGCATCTACAAACTCTCCTCTTTTAGATACAATTCATTATACTGAAGAGTATCTTTTATATAATTCAGAACAATATAAAGCAACACCAAACCCCGAAGGTGCTTATAAGGTATTATCTTCTATACCTTATAATTATTATTTCAATACCCCTCAAGATATTATTATTGACAAGTCCAGAGGTTGGGTCAATCAAATACAACACATTCAGGACTACATTACAGATGAACCAAAAATTATCTGTCCAGTAAGAAACATTCAGGACATTTTATCTTCATTTTTAAATCTTATTTGCAACTCAAAGACTACATCATTTATTGATGAAAATTTAATTCGGAATAATATAGAAATCTCAAATGATAATCGTTGTGATTATTTGATGTCTTCACAAGGAATTATAGGGCAATCATATAATGCTCTATTAGAATGTTTTAGAAAAGGAAATAATCAATACTTATTACTCATTGATTATGATGATTTGGTAAGAAATCCTCAACACGAACTCAATCGTATCTATGAATTTATAGGGTTATCATCTTATTGTCATAGTTTTGAGAATGTTTCTACTAAACAAGATGAGAATGATAATGTTTATAATTTAGAAAATATGCATAGTGTCAGAGATACAGTGGAAAAAATACATCGTGATAATACAAAGTATCTTTCGGGGAATATTATGAATAAATATAATCATATGGAGTTCTGGAAAAAACAGAGAACTCAAAAGTATTCTGTCTTCGGATTATAAATGGCAATATTTTCTCTCAACGAAGTTAGAACAGAACAGATAAAGAATATTGCAAACGACAACTTTGAGAGTTGGCCAGAGAGTGCTACTTATGGTTACTTTGGTGGTGGTTATGCTCCATCTGATTTTAGCACAGTAGACCGTATTGATTTCACTAATGAGACTACATCAGCACCAGGTAATAATTTATCTCAAGGAAGAAGTTCTCAGGCAGCAGTCTCAAGTAGTTCTTATGGTTACTTTGGTGGTGGTGGTTTTCCTACTGTTAACACAGTAGACCGTATTGATTTTTCTAATGAGACTTTCTCATTACCAGGTAATGATTTATCTCAAGCAAGATATTATTTAGCAGCAACCTCAAGTAATTCTTATGGTTACTTTGGTGGTGGCAGAAATCCACCTCCTGCAGTAGGTTATAACACAATAGACCGTATTGATTTCTCGAATGAGACTACATCGGCACCAGGTAATAATTTAACTCAAGCAAGAATTAGTTTAGCAGCATGTTCAAGTAGTTCTTATGGTTACTTTGGTGGTGGATCTAATCCAACTGAAGTTACCACAGTAGACCGTATTGATTTCTCGAATGAGACTACATCGGCACCAGGTAATAATTTAACTCAAGCAAGAGATGGTTTAGCAGCAGTCTCAAGTAGTGCTTATGGTTACTTTGGTGGTGGTTATGCCACTCCATCTGATTTTACCACAGTAGACCGTATTGATTTCTCTAATGAAACCACATCAGCACCAGGTAATAATTTATCTCAAGCAAGATCTAGTTTAGCAGCATGTTCAAGTAGTTCTTATGGTTACTTTGGTGGTGGTTATTCCACTCCACCTGGATTTGACACAATAGACCGTATTGATTTCTCTAATGAGACTACATCAGCACCAGGTAATAATTTAACTCAAGCAAGACATAGTTTAGCAGCAGTCTCCGGAGGAGCATCAGACAGAATAAAAGGATCAAGAACTTATGGTTACTTTGCTGGTGGTAAGGACTCACCAGGTCCATCGTCTAGAGTTGACACAGTAGACCATATTGATTTCTCGAATGAGACTATATCACCAGTAACTGCTACTTTACCTCAAGAAACAGATAGTCTAGCAGCAAACTCAAGTAGTTTTTATGGTTACTTTGGTGGTGGGGAAGCAGGACCAGGACCATTAAGTGATCTTGCTACAATAAACCGTCTTGATTTCTCTAATGAAACTATGTCATTGCTGGGGAATAACCTACCTCAAGGAAGAGAGGAATTAGCAGCACTCTCAAGTAGTTCTTATGGTTACTTTGGTGGTGGGTATATAGATGTAAATACAAAGAATACAATAGACCGTATTGATTTCTCGAATGAGACCACATCAGCACCAGGTAATAATTTAACTCAACAAAGAGCAATGTTAGCAGCAGTCTCAAGTAGTTCTTATGGTTACTTTGGTGGTGGAAATAAAAACCTTGATTTCAAGAAACTAGTAGACCGTATTGATTTCACTAATGAGACTACATCGGCACCAGGTAATAATTTAGATAAATCAAAAGCTGAATTAGCAGCACTCTCAAGTAGTTCTTATGGTTACTTTGCTGGGGGTGAAAAAAACTTCCCTCCACCGATTGACACAGTGGAACGTCTTGATTTCTCTAATGAAACTATGACATTACCAGGAAATGATCTTTCTCAAGAAAGAGGACTGTTGGCAGCAGTCTCAAGTAGTTCTTATGGTTACTTTGGTGGTGGTGAGAACTCACCACCTTCATCGACTATAGTTACTACAGTAGATCGTATTGATTTCTCTAATGAGACTACATCGACACCAGGTAATAATTTATCTCAAGCAAGAGAGAGATCAGCAGCAGTCTCAAACTAAACAAATTATAATTAGAATATAAATAACTAAAATTAGATTGATATTTTGTAATTTTTATGACTAACAATTATGAATCGATTGCTCTTGCATCTTCCACGGAAGTTTTGGATGATAAGAATGAATTTATGTTTAAGGTTCTGAATGAAGCAAATCGTTGGACTGAAAGTGAAGTAGAACTAGCACAAGGTCGTTCTGACTTTCAAATTGAAAAGTTTATTATTCATGATACTTTTACAATTCCATCTGCATTTAAGGCTGCTTTAATCAATCGTAAGAGTGTAGCAGAAGGTCTTCTTTCTAAAATCATTAGTGCAAAGAAAGAAGCAAGAGAGTTTCATTATAAGTGGGAAGGAAAGGATAAGACTCAACCAATCTGGTGGAAAACCCGTGATGGTGGTGAAGAATTGTGTTGGTATGATATTGATGAGTTTCATTTTCATCGTATGCTTGAGGGACTTAATCATGGTTTCAAGGCATCAGTTCAAGAACTTGAATGTTTTGATAAGTTAATCAGTCGTTTGATTGAATTGAATGGTGGAAAATTAGTTAATAAAGATCAGTTTGATGCAGATCAACCAGACTATTGGGAGAGGAGACTTTCGAATCAATCTATTGATGATTTGTTTGCTGCAAAAACTGGTGTGAATGCTGGTAATATTCGTTCTATGAGAAGAGCAAGTGCTCCTACTGTATTAGGGAATGATGTGAATAGAACTAAAGGATCATTTGGTGACCCAACCAATCCTCTTGATTTCTTGAGTAAACTACAGGAAAATGTTACTGCCGGTATTTCTGAAATTACTGGTATGGATCAAAAAATTCTTTCATCTATTGAGGATGAAGAAAAGAAGCAACTTAATGGATCGTTATTTAATCAAGACCTTAAGCAATAAATAAAATACCTACATCATTATGATATGAATGATATACTTAGAAATGTATTGATACAACCAAAAGTTGTATCAAAGGAAGGAATTGATTTCTTAGTGAATCATGCAAAGATTGCACCTAAAGATAAGATGGGTGTATTTGATGGTGATAAAGCAAATGAAAATAAAGAAGGTCATCCATCACGGATTGATTTAAGTGTAAGAAATGTAGATTGTTCTGATATCTCAAAAATTATTGGTGAAGTTAAAGAACTTTATGATAATATCGTTCATCATGTAATCAATCCTTTTTATGAGTTTAAGATAAGAGATAGTGAACTTCCTCAGTTGCTTATATATGAACCAGGAGGACACTATAAAGGACATTATGATGCAGTATCAAGGTGGAAGAACCCTGATGGTTCTATCATCTGGAAGAAGTCTGTAGATAGAGATTTATCAACAATTCTTTTTCTGAATGATGATTTTGAAGGTGGGGAATTTGTATTCCCAGATCTTAGAGTTCGTATTAAACCAGAACCAGGATTGTTAGTTGCTTTTCCATCTTCACAATTTTATCTTCATAAAGTAGAACCAGTGATCTCAGGAACTCGTTATGCAATGGTAAACTGGATGACTGTTCAAGGTATGCCTACGAAAGCAGAGATTGATAAAGAGATAGAAGATAAATACAATATAAATGTGTACTGATAAAAATGTCTCAATTAATTAAACACTTTTTAGTGGATAGAGATACTGGAGAATGGATAAGAGGTGGTATAAGGGGATATGTATTTCCAAATTTAAAAAGTTTGGAAATTGTTCATCGTTTAACTGATGAGAATGGGGATCATATTTGCCTATCAAAAGTTCCAGAGTATTTTGAGTATTCAAAAACTGTAACTCCAGCAGTTTTGGCAGAGTATCAGAGTGATTCAAATATCACTGTAGTAAGTTCCACAGAAAGGCAGTTTGAAGAACCTGTTATAAACGAAGAAACTGAAGAAGAAACGGGTGAAACAACTACAGTAACTGTACATGACGTAACTTACAGAGAAGCAAATACTATTGTAGAAAGTGATGGTCTTAAAATATTAACTCAAGAACAATGGGACACTGAAATTTCTAATTATGATGCAAGACAAACTGAAAAAAGATATAGTGAAATAAGAATAGTTAGAGATCAAGTTTTGGAAGAGACTGATTGGGTTGTTATAAAAACAAAAGAGGATGGAAGTGCATTAGCAGACGATTTTAAGAATTGGAGACAATCTTTAAGAGATTTACCATCCGTTGGAATCACCACAGATGTTTTTCCCTCCAGTCCATCTTCAGTTGAAGTTGATGCAAATATAACTAAAGATTACTCACAAAAATTAAGATCTATTGTATTGATTAATGATACTCTTCCTGCATTACCAGAACCAGAAGGTCGTTTTATTTCGTGAGTAAGTCATAACATTTTTGATTTCTATCATAAGCATAGTCCGCATAAGGTCCATTCTTTCTTACATAATGTAAAAAGAGTTGCATAAAACTATCATTCTCATGAGTTCTTAATGGACTTCTCCAATGGGGAACAATTGTTCCTAAGTATGCAACACCATCACCCGGAGGAGTTACAACTTCCTGACGTTTTCCTGTAAGATCTTTGAGTTTTATAGGCCATTTTGCATTACCAAAAATATTCATTGTAACTGATACTTCACATGATGGTCTATCAGTATGACAATTCATCCAACCTTTGTTATGATAAGTCGTAGAGAACCAGTAAGAAGGAATAAGTTCTTCTCCTAATAGATCTTCAAGAATTGGTTTGACTCTATGGACTACAAAGGTAGATGATGGTGGAGCATAACAAGTTAATACTCTTCCTCTTTCTTTATCCCAGTGTCCTTCAAGTGATCCCAAATCACTCATAGCACCACAAAGATTTTGATATTTAATTCTTATTGCTTCTTCTTTAGTAATAATTTCAGGAAGGTAATACCACCCTCTATCAGAAAAATTGCTCATTACAAAATCTATTTTGAATTATTTATTCTTGTTTATGTGGTATAATATATAAAGGAAAAAAATTAATATGAATTTTAAAGTTTACACAAAAGATAATTGTCCTCACTGCTACAAGATTAAACAAGTACTAGAGTTGACAGGAACACAGTTCGTATCCTATAATCTTGAAGAGGACTTTACACGAGAAGAATTCTATGCTAAATTTGGTAGGGGTTCTACTTTTCCGCAAGTAGTATGTGACGATAAAAAATTAGGAGGATGTATTGACACAATCAAATTCCTCAGAGAACAACAAGTCATCAAGTCTTAACATAAATAAAAATGAAGACCACATAAATCGTGGTATTGAATTCTTGCTCAACGGAGGTAAGAGAAAGCAAACAGAACCATTTCACATTATGTTTGAAAAGATGGTTTGCTTTCTAAGATGGAAAGTAAATATTCATTTTGAATTTTCTATCAAGACATCTCGGAGTAAGAAAAATGTTAGCAACTAGTTTAGTATTTGGTTCATTTCTGACTATTTTATTTCTCATGGTGGGTCTGATAATTGGTTGGACTGCTAGAGAATACATGATGAACTATAGAGAGGCACCGAGATATCATCCTGAAATGTTTGATGAGCAAGGAAATCTAATTCCAGATGAAGTAATCGCATTTAATTTTGAAAACTATGACGACAACAACGAAGAAGAAGAAAACAACAACGACTAAGGCAGTAGTATCACTGCAACTACCAAGAAATCCATTTGTCTTTGAAGTTTTAGATCTTGTTTCTAAACAAAGAAGCAAGGTAAAGAAAATCGAAGTTCTTAAGATGTATGAACATGTTTCTTTGAAAGCAGTATTGATTTGGAACTTTGATGAGAGTTTAATTTCTATGCTTCCTGAAGGTGAAGTTCCTTATTCAGGATTTGAGGATCAGGCATCATCAAATGGAACTTTGAGTACTAAAATCTCAGAAGAAGTCCGTAGAATGCATGAGACTGATTCATTCTCAGTGGGTTCAAGTGATAAGAACGGACATACCACAATTCGTAGGGAGTTTAAGAACTTCTACCACTTCCTTAAGGGTGGTAATGATGCTATGAGCGGTGTTCGTCGTGAAACGATGTTCATCAATATTCTCGAAGGACTTCACCCATTAGAAGCAGAGATTGTTTGTCTGTGTAAGGATAAAAAACTTTCTGATAAGTATAAGATCACAAAGGAAATTGTAGGTGAAGCATATCCAGATATTACTTGGGGAAATCGTTCATAATTATGGCAAATCAATTGGGAGATGCTCCTGTTAAAACAGAAGAGGAACAGTCTATGACTACATGGACATCATCAGAAAAAGAAAATTCTAAATCCGTATATGGGTGTGAAATTTTAGTGGACAATGGAACTTGGGAACAAGTATCCACCAAAGATTGTCCGTATGATGCTATGATAATAACTTATGTGGTTGATGGGATAACGAGATATGATTTAACTCGTAGTCAGAAAGAAGTTCGTATCTTTAACATGTACTGGGATAAGTTTCGTGAGAATTTAAAGGGGATTGATTTTGGTATGGGAAGAACTAATCCTAAGCTCTGGGGTAATGAACCACCACCCCCATCCAAAAAGCGGAAATAATTCCAAAAAAGTCGAGAAAAAATCTCCGGCAAATTTTTGGTCTGTAGGGTCGATTGTAAAATTGTCACAGCACTCCTTTACAGGGGTGCTTTTTTGTGTATAATACGGGAGTAGTCAATCATAATGACATGACACTTGAAATGATTCCCTTTATGCCTTCGGTGCGTCAAAGGCATAAGGAGTTGAAGAATCAATGTCGGCAGCAAGAGCAGCAAGTTCTTCTAACCCCACCAGTTCGGCAACGACCAAACCCCCATCAAAAATTTGAGTTAAAACTTTTTTTGTCTTGTATTAATGATGTTTTAATTTTAAATCCCGAAAGTATTTCTGCATTATCAGATGATGATCTTTCTCTTGTGGATGATGAAATTTGGTTATTGTATTCAACACTCAAAGTCAAAAAATCTTATTTTGAGTCTTTAGATTTGCCTGAGTATCATGATGATTATGAACAACTTGAAAGAATTGTAAGAAAAATGATTATCGCAAAAAGATTTATCAGAGAGATCGATAGAGAAAAATACTTTCGTCTTTTTAAAAGGCATAATCTACTTTCCGGCAAATATACGAATAGAGAAGAACTTAAATTTTTTATGAGTTCTATTAAATCTGATATTCGTAAATTATTCACTAGCAAATCTCCTAGAATTTTTTCTAGAATGTGTGAATATATGCTCGATAATTATGGAGACGAAGGATTGAACAAAATCACATCATCCGTCATTTTTGACAAATTTGAAGGGGGTATTGACTAAATACAGTATAGGGTCTATAATAGACCTATCGTTCATCAGAGGAGACTCTGACGCAAGTAAGTCGCGGAACGGAGCGTTCATCCCATGTTAGAATTATTATTCTACACAACCCTCACCTGTCAGCAAACTGATGCTATCATTCTGCGTATGCAGAAAAATGAGAACATTAGTAATGCTTTTAAGATTGAGTTGGTTGAGACAATGAAGGAGTCAAATCCTAAATGTTATTGGGACGCAAACGACTAAAGGAACGGGCCTAAAAATCCAACTACTTTAGGAGTAAAATTATGACCACTATCACTTATCGTGGTAAGCAGTACGACAAAGAGGCATACAAAGCCGCTGTGTTAGCAGAGCAAACCGCAACTCGTAACCACAATCTCATGTATCGTGGTATCAAAATCGAACGTAAGTTTGCATCACAAAGTTGACGATTATCGCACTTAACTTTATTGGGGGTCGCAAGACCCTCTTTTTTATGCTATAATAATATCGAAGTAATTTTGTATATGGAAAAAGAAAGAGTTAATTTGATTATTCGTAATTTAGAACTTCTTTTAGATTCTCTAAAGGCAGAAGTAAATTCTGATAGGGATGATAAGGTAGACTATATCCCAAATAGTGGATATATTGAAGATTACGATGAAGTTTTTGAGGAAGAAAATGACTGAAACAAAAAAAGCAAAAGAACTTGTAAAATTGCTTGAAAGACTGATAGAGAAAGATTATCTCTATAGTGAAGAAAACATCAGACAAATGAAATCACAATTGCGTTTTGTAAAACAACAAATTGCTAATATAGATAAAAATAACTCAAAAGGATTTGGAGAATGAATGTAAAATTAATCAGTGTTACACCTGATGCTGAAAAAATGATGGGATATGTGGCACGAGTGTCAAATCCTTCTAATCAAGAGAATCCAAAGGTTGCTGGTCTTCTTAAGTATTGTGTAAAACATCAGCACTGGAGTGTCTTTGAGCAGTCATTTATGACTCTTGAAATTGAGACCACAAGAGGACTTGCGGCTCAAATCTTGCGTCATCGGAGTTTTACATTCCAAGAATTTTCTCAACGGTATGCTGATAGTTCTCTGCTTGGTGAGAAGATTCCCCTACCTGAACTTCGTCGTCAAGACACAAAAAATCGTCAGAATTCTATTGATGATATTGATCCCTTTGTCCAACAGAAGTATGAAATGTTGATGCAAGATCACTTCAGAGATGCAATGGCATTGTATCAGACAATGCTTGATGAGGGAATTGCAAAGGAATGTGCAAGATTTATCCTTCCTTTAGCAACTCCTACAAGACTTTATATGAGTGGATCATGTCGTTCTTGGATCCATTATATCACTCTGAGATCTGCTAATGGAACTCAGAAAGAGCACATGGACATTGCAGAAGCATGTAAGAATGTTTTTATAGAGCAATTTCCAACAGTAGCAGAATCTCTGGAATGGGTCTAAATATTTTTATACTGAATTGATAACATGGCAACATATCCGATTATTAATAAAGAAACTGGTGAACAAAAAGA
>MDTG01138447.1_pt1 | contig 10059 bp, 9 predicted proteins | sample 811421 | NCBI WGS metagenome assembly MDTG01 (sample SAMN05326645, study PRJNA326480) | marine metagenome | isolation source: seawater | place: Pacific Ocean: South East | collected 2011 | reverse complement strand
TATGAGAGTCTTTCATGTTATAATAATATACTGATGAGAAAATATAATCTTTCATTTGTTGTCTTTATATTAATGATATTGCAAAGTTGCGCATCACTTCAAACCGTAGCTATAGATCCGTATAAGAAAATGGGGGAAGCGGAGCTTTATAATGAAGGTTCTATATTTTTATCAAATGATGATTTGCCCTCTGCAGTTACTGTATTTGAAACTCTTGAAGCTAGATTTCCTTTTTCATTATATGCCCAACAGTCCATATTAGATTTAGCTTTTAAATATTATGATTTTGGACAGAAAGATCAATCTATAGCAGAGTGTGATAGGTTTATAGATTTATATCCAAATCATCCTAATCTTGATTATGCATTTTATTTAAGAGCGCTATCTAATTTAGAAAAAGGCCAACCATTCTTTCAGGAGTTATTAGGTCAAGATGTTTCAAAATATGATGTTAGTAGACTCAAATCTGCATATAATGATTTTCTCCTTATTACTAACAAATTTAAAGATAGTAAGTATGCAGATGATTCAAGTAATAGATTAATTTTTCTTAGGGATAATATGGCTAAACATGAAGTTTATGTTGCAAATTATTATTTGAATAGAGGTGCCTATGTAGCATCGAGCGAGAGAAGTAAATTTATGCTTGAAAACTATCCTGGTGCGCCAGCAACTGAGAGTGCATTAATTATATTGATAGAAAGCTATAACAAACTTGAAATGACTGAGTTAGCAAAAACAAGTGCGGATGTTCTAATTAATAATTTTCCAAACTACACCTATTCATTGAATAAAAATGAAGTTGTCATTATTGAGAATAAAAATAAGAAAAATACGCCAGATAAAAAATCATTTCTTGGATTAGGTCTATTTTAAATTATCATTTGGTATCTTACAAACTGGTATTGGATTCATTTTGTGCGTATTAGCACCTCTAATTTTTTCATACTTCTCTCTATTTATAGAGTTAGCGTTAGTCATCGCCTCTTCAAGGTCGTCATATGACAGGCCAAGCTGCTTCTCGTCTGTTCGATCATCATCCCACAGACCGTCAGTAGGTTCAGCATTGATTATTCTAGAATCAATCTTCAAAAATTTAGATAGCTCCCTGACTTCTGATTTCATTAAATCAGCTATTGGTGAAATATCTACGCCACCATCACCATATTTTGTATAGAAACCTACGCCAAAATCTTCAACTTTATTGCCTGTTCCAACTACAAGGCCATTTTGTGAAGATGCAACCTGATATAAAGTCATCATGCGAAGTCTAGCTTTAGAGTTTGCAAAGCCGAGTTCGGATATTTGATGCATATCACATAGCTTTGAATAAAATGTGTTATATGATTCAGTTAAATCAACACTCAAAAAACTGGTATTTGAAAAATTAGTTATCAACCATTTACCATGAATTTTACTTAGATCTGATGAATTCTTGTTAATTATGATAGGCATAGATATTCCTATTGTCTTGATACCTGATAGAGATGATAATGTGCTGGTAAGCGCAGAATCTATACCTCCAGAAACACCAACTATGAGTGTTTTCGCAGGATTTTGCATACCATCAACATAGTCCCTAATCCATTGGACAATATAATCTATCTTTTTGGAGGTGTTCATAATTGTTTTATTTAATATTACTTATATGTATGAAATAATTTCACACATATGAAATTTATTATAATTATTATAGCTTTGATTGTATTGTATTTCCTAATGAAAATAACAAGGAGTATGAAAGAAAAAACAAAAAATGTTGATAATATGATACTGTGTAAAATGTGTGGTTATCATGTACTCCAGCATGAGTTATGTGGTACAAAAAAAGAGATTGATAGGTGTCCAAATAAAAATGAAAGATAGACAGCCCCTTCTATTAACTTTACTAATAATAATGCTTTTTGGTATTGGGCTTACGTTATTATTTAGATAATGAATTATATTGTAACAGGACCTATTTGTTCTGGCAAAAGTACCTTTTTGAATATAGCTGTTGAATATGGCTTTGATATTATGAAGTCTGACGATATAGTCTCGAATCTATACAAAGATAAAATTATAATATCAAAGCTTACGGCTGCTTTTAAAAAAAATAAATTTGAAGATAGGCCAAAAGAAACATTAAAACAACTCTTTTATAAATCAGAGTCAAATAGAATAATAATAGAAAATATTTTTCATCCTAAGGTACATGATATTATAGAAAGAAAATTAAAATCTAGCACCAACATACTCATAGAGCTCCCTCCGTTGAAAAATAATATTAGTATCATAAAAGATAACAAGTCAATTTTTATAGACTCATTTCTAGAAAAACGAAGTGATAGGTTTAAGGCAAGAGATATCGAAAATGATTTAAAGTATTTTCATAAACTGAATAAGTATCAGTCTGATTGTTTGTTAATAAGATCATATTGTGACATTATTGTAAAAAATAATCATAAAATAAATCATCTGAATAATTACTTCAAAACAGAGATTAATAAATCATGAACACTTTATCAGACCCACATGCAGCAATATACGAAGAACCAGTTGATGAAAGAATAAGAAAGTTTTTAAAGCTAGAGAATTATTTTCAGAAATTGCAATATCATAAAGAGCTAGATACTTCTTATGACTCGTATGTAGCTCTTTATAATCTCATTATGATATATAATACTTTATCAAGAGTTGAAGTGAAAAGTGATCTAATTAGAGAAATTGATTTCCATAAACAAAGATATACTGAATACATAAAAATAGATACTTCAGATAAAATTAAATTACATTCAATAATGGAAAAACAAAATGTAATTTTAAACAACTTATATAACTTAAAATCTAATTATCTAGGTGATTTGAATAATGATGAATTTTTTCAATTTTGTGTGAAGCATTTTGAAAGCTTGACTACTGAGTTAGATTATTGGTTAACTAGGGATCATGTTATAAGATTGAATCAAATTAATCTGTGGCTGGAGAGCATTAGACCAATAGAAAGTTCCATCTACTTTTGTCTAGATATTCTCAGAAAGAGTTCTGAAACAAAAGAGGTCTGTGCTAATAATGGTTTTAAACTTATAAAACTTAATCAAGAAATGAAGATTAGATTACTCAGGGTAACAATGCAATCAGATAATTATTTTTTCCCTAGAATAAGCCTCGGTCCTCAAAGAGCAACAATTTCATTTATGCTATTGAATGAAGATAATAAATATATACAAATTAAGGACAATATAACATTTGTGCTAGATCTTTGTTATATTTGACTATACCTTACTAATGCCTGATATACCAAATCCATTATGTTTGGTGCATATCTTAAAATCACTTGATTCAGATGATAAACCTCCCAAAGCATATGTTGGAAGATAGGAATAGTCACTAAGTTTTGAAAATCCTGACCAATTAATTGCTGTGTACAAATCATGATTGCACAATACAGGCGATATGAGAATAAAATCAAAAAGCTTTTCATTACATATTTTTATATCATTCTTAGTATGACAAGATGCAGAGTAGGTAATTGTAGGATCTTTTTTATGTTGTTCATAATGATGTAAATTACTACTAGTAAAATGTAGTCCATGATAATAATCTTCCCAATCTAAATTATATGGATAATCAATGTAGATACTTCCCATGTATTTTTGAGAGACAAGTTGATGTTTAATATTTTGTTTATAGAAATCATAGCTTATGCCTCTTAGTCTCAAGGAAGTATATCGAGTTAATTCTAGTTTTTCATTACTAATAAAATCTTCTTCGGTAAGTATTTTTAATAATCTTGGCAGTTTTAATAAATTAAGTATTCTATGATGAGTTGGCAATATCTTTAAATTAGACATTGGACTATATGCAACTATTTCGCGCCCTTCATTAGAATGAATATCGCCGTGATACTTAAATATTTTATATACATTAATCTTTATCAATAAATCTTCATATAGATGTTTTATAGTACCTATGAATTTAAATTTTTTAATATCAATATCAAGTTCTTCATTAGTTTCTCTCAATAGGCAATCTGATGCAGATTCACCAGCAAGCAGTTTACCACCTGGAAATTCAATATAATTATTGAATGATTGGCTTTTTCTACGCAAACAAACATAGGATGAACAATCCTGTATAAGAGCAACAGAGATATCAATCTTCTTAGTTTGCATTATGTAGTATAGGCTGAATTTATATGCACATATTCATGGCTTAAATCAGAAAAGTAGATAGTTTGATTTGACTTACCAGAATTCAAGTCTAGTGTAATATCGATATTATTTTTTTTCATAGAATTAGCCAACCTTTTTGAACCCGAGTCTTTGGGTAAACCATTGTCAAAACATAAAATTTTATTTATAAATAATTTTACTTTAAATGTATTAATTGAAACTTCATCAATTGAACCTAAACTAGCAATAATTCTCCCCCAGTTCGGGTCTTCTCCATACATGGCAGTCTTGACAAGCAGAGAGTGAGAAATTTTCCTTGCAATTTTTTGTGCATCTGTTTTTGTTTTGCTATTAAGAATATTGAGTTTAATTAACTTAGTTGCACCCTCGCCATCTTTAACAATTTTCGATGAGAGTTTTATAAAAAAGTCAGATGCGTATTCTAAAAGTTTTTTTTCATTATTTTTATTTTTTAAATTTATATCAATGTCATTAGTTGAAGTAAAAGCAATACAGTCATTTGTCGACATGTCGCCATCCACAGAAATTACGTTAAATGAATGAGCTGCACAATGATTAAGATATTTTTTTAGTTTAGTTCTATTAATAGATACGTTAGTTTCTATAAAAGCTAACATTGTAGCCATGTTGGGCTCTATCATTCCTGCTCCTTTACAAAAGCCCGAGAACGATACTTTTTTAGATCCAATTTTGTATGATTGTGATAAATATTTTGGATACTTATCAGTAGTCATAACTGCAGATGCTGCATTCTTTAATGATGAATAAGTGTTAAACGAATTATCTGATATTGATTTATGAATCTTGTCTATTGGTAGTTGTCTTCCAATAATACCTGTAGACATGATAATAATTTCAGATACTTTACATGTCAGTTTTTTTGCTAGTAAGCTTAGTATTATATTTGTATTATTTATTCCTTGTTTTCCTGTACAAGCATTTGCATTACCTGAGTTAATAAAAATATATTTTGGATTAGTTTTAATATTATTTTTTTTTGAGATTATTACTGGTGCAGCTGCAAACTTATTAACTGTAGTTATTAGTTGAGAAGTACTGCCTTTTGATAAGGATATCAATAGTCCATCAAATTTATTGTTTTTGATACCCAATTTTAATGTAATAAATTTAGATTTCATATTAGTTTCCCACAACATCTTTTATACTTTTTGCCTGACCCGCATGGACAGAGGGCATTTCTTGATATATTTTGATTAGCATAATCGTTTTCTCTATTTATAGTAGATTTTTCTTGCGATTCTGAATTATAGTTATCAATTTTTATCCTACAACATATTTTCAATATTTCTTTACTAATATCCATCAACATATGGTTAAATATTTCAAATGATTCTCTTTTGTATTCATTTTTTGGGTTTTTTTGAGCATATCCTCTTAATCCAATAGATTGTCTTAAATAATCCATCGAACTTAGATGGTTTCTATACTCTTCATCAATAACTGCTAAGCAAATATTAACTATTAAACTATTGCATTCTTCTGATGGTATATTTTTTGTATTTTCTTTAATCTTATTAGTTAAAAGTAATGTCAAATTATTTTTAAATATATCAATATTAATAATATTGTCTTGAATTGAGTCTTCAATATTAATATTTATTAAAAAGTCTTTTTTTAATAGATCACTAATATCAGATAGTTTCATCTCTTGTGAATTGAGAGCTTCATTATTAATATCTATAAAATCTAAAACATAATTAGATACGATATTATCCAAAAGAGTCTCAGCTTTATTATCTAATATAAAGTTTCTTTGTTGATAGATAAGTTTTCTCTGCTCATTTGAAATATCATCATACTCCAATAAAGTTTTTCGAATATCAAAATTATGTGCTTCTACTCTGCGTTGCGCATTTTCTATAGATTTAGAGACCCATTTATGTTCAATAGCTTCACCATCTTGCATACCCAGTTTTTTCATTATTTCTGAAACTTTATCAGATGCAAAGATACGCATTAAATTATCTTCAAGTGATAAAAAAAATCTTGATACACCAGGATCGCCCTGCCTTCCAGACCTCCCTCTTAATTGATTGTCAATTCTGCGAGATTCATGTCGTTCAGTGCCGAGTACATATAAGCCGCCGAGTGATTTGACTTTTTCATTATTTTTTAACCAAGTATCGTCATTATGGTTAAGCTTTTTCCCTCCTAATACTATATCAGTACCCCTACCGGCCATATTCGTTGCAATTGTGATAGAATTTAAAGCTCCAGCATTTTCTATTATTTCAGCTTCCTTTTGATGATATTTAGCGTTAAGAACATTATGTTTAATATTATGATTTTTTAAAACTTTAGAGATATTTTCAGAAGCATCAACTGAAGTTGTACCCACTAAGATTGGTTGCCCTGTTTTATGAATATCTATAATTTCTCTTAAAATATGGTTATATTTTTCTTTTTCTGTGAGAAATACTAAATCTACTTTATCGTCTCTGATTAATTTTCTATTTGGTGGGATTTGAACTACCTCAAGATTATATATTTGATGAAACTCCTCTGCTTCCGTATCAGCTGTACCCGTCATACCACAAATCTTATTAAACATTCTAAAATAGTTTTGAAATGTTATAGATGCATAAGTTTGATTTTCTTGTTTAATGGATACATTTTCTTTTGCTTCAATCGATTGATGTAGACCTTCTGACCATCTCCTTCCAGACATCTTTCTCCCAGTAAATTCATCTATAATCACAATTTCATTATTCTCAACGACATAATCAATATCCTTTTTATATATTAGATGGGCTTTTAAGGCAGAATCAATATGGCTAAATAGTTGTATATTGTTTGTATTATATATATCTCCTGCTGATTTAATCAGATTATTATTAAGTAATATTTTCTCGATAACGGTTTGCCCATGTTCTGACAGTGAAACAGATTTTTGTTTTTCCTCTACAGAAAACAAACCGTCCTCTTTATCTGCTAAAAATATTTTTATTATTTTATTAATTTGAGCATAGGTAGTATTAACTTTATTATTAGATCCAGATATGATTAGTGGCGTTCTCGCTTCGTCTATTAATACCGAATCAACTTCATCTATAATTGCATAGTTTAATACTGCTTGATTTTTCTCTTCATTACTGAATGCCATATTATCTCGTAGATAATCGAACCCAAATTCATTATTTGTGCCATAGACAATATTATATTTATAAATTTCTTTTCTATTCGCTGGTGGAACTGAACTATTTATATAACCAACAGACAAACCTAGATATTCATAAATTACACCCATCCACTTGGAATCTCTCTCTGCAAGATAATCATTTACTGTAACTATGAATACAGGTTTACCTGTAAGTGAGTTTAAATATGCAGGTAATGTACTGACAAGAGTTTTACCTTCACCTGTTTTCATTTCACTAATCTTTCCATGGTGCAGTGCTATTCCACCCATTAGTTGCTCATCGAAGTGTCGCATACCGAGTGTTCTTTTTGAGGCTTCTCTTACAACTGCAAATGCTTCAATTAAGAGTTCATCAATATTATTAAGTTTTTTATATTTTTCCTGGAGAGTCCTTGTAGTATTCTTCAATTCATCATCAGATTTTTTCTCATATACTTCCTCTAAATCATTTATGCTTTTGACGTATAGAGCATAGTCTTTGATGATTCTTGAGTTTCTACTGCCGAATATTTTTTTTAGGAATTTACCAATCATATTATTCACAAACAAAATTATGGTTTATCATACAATAAATAGAGGCTATATGAAAAAGATATCGAATTTTATACCTGATAAAGTAATCAAGAAAAAAGAAAATATAGATCAATTTAATTTGATACTAAAGAATAATGTTACTAGTAATATTAGGTCAAAGATAAATGTCATAAACTACTCAGATACATCTATTACTATAGAGTGCTATGATAGCTCTGTCAGTAGTATTATTAAATTCGATCATGCAAGGTATGTACAGATATTTAAAGATTATGGAATGTATAATATAAGAGAAATTAAAGTAAAACTTAGATAGTCTCAGCAGTTTGTGTAAATAATATTGGAGACTTACTTTCGTCTTCAATGATGACCTCCTCCCATGCACTTTCATTATTTACTAATTCTCTAAGAAGTAAATTATTTAAATGATGTCCTGATTTAAAGGCAGAGAAAGATCCTATCAAGCTATGGCCTAGAAGATATAAATCTCCAATAGCATCTAGAATTTTGTGTTTAACAAATTCATCTTTAAATCTTAATCCATCTTCATTTACAATTTTGTAATCATCAATGACTATGGCATTATTTACACTACCACCAAGGGCGAGATTATTTTTTCTTAGATTTTCAATGTCTTTTGCAAAGCCAAATGTCCTAGCACGACTGACCTGACTTAAGTAAGAAATGGTTGAAAAATCAATTGTAGACTGCTGTGTTTCTCTTGGAAAAGATGGATGGTCAAAATCTATTGCAAACGAAACCTTGAACCCATTATATGGTTCTATTTTAGCCCATTTATCATTTTGCGTTACTTCTATATCTTTAGTTATTTTTATAAATCTTTTTGGATGGTTTTGTTCTGTAATACCAGCAGATTGAATTAAGAATACAAAAGGACGAGAGCTTCCATCCATGATAGGTACTTCTGGACCATCTAATTCTATAACTGCATTATCAATTCCAAGACCAGCTAGCGCTGATAGTAAATGTTCGACAGTAGAGACTGATGACTTTCCACAAGATATAGTTGTCGATAGTCGAGTATCATGAACATTATTTAAAGATGCCGAGACAGGCAAGTCTGAGATATCTTTTCTAATAAAAATTATTCCTTTGTCTGGTTGACCAGGACTAATTTTCAAATTAATCTTGCGACCTGTATGCAATCCAACACCTGTGGCTGTTATAGCGCTGGATAGTGTTCTCTGTTTTAACATATGCAAATACTACCAAATAGTTATAAATGTTACAAATCTGTGTATTTAGACCATTTATCTGTAGTCAAAGTTCTTTTTGGAAGTAATTTGATAGTTTCTTCGTAATCTTATTGAATAAACTAACTATTTTGGATGGATAGTTATTCGATGATGATTTTTTTAATTCTCGTTCTCTATAAAGCAACAATCCTACTGCAGTAGAATATCTTGTTTTACCTCTTAAGTCTTCCAGCCCTTTTATATTCTTAGGCGAGCCAATTCGAGATGGTGATTGAAAATGACTTTCAGCATAATTATCAAGACCTTCAAGCTTAGCTCCTCCACCTGTGAATACTAGTCCAGCTCTTATTTTGCTCGCATAACCACTATTACTAATTTCTTTTTGTATTGCAGTGAAAATTTCATTTACTCTTGCAGTTATAATTTGAGAAACAGTGGTTCTATTAGTTTCAGTATCAGGTTTATCCGATACCGACGGGACTGGTATCTTCATATCCATATCTTCAGTACATGCGACAGATCCGTATTGTACTTTTATTTCCTCCGCAGCTTCCAAGGAAGTGCATAAAATAATTCGTATATCATTTGTAATCATTTGACTGCCCATAGGTATAACAGCTGTGTGTTTGATTGTTCCATCTGTAAAAATAGCGACATCTGTAGTGCCGCACCCTATATCAATTAGGCATACACCTAAATCACGTTCTTCAATTGATAGAACAGCTTCACTTGATGCAACTGGTTGTAATACATAATGATCTATTTCTAATAAGCTATTATTTATGCATTTAGTAAGATTTCTTTTTGCTGTCGAAGAAGTTGTAATGATATGAACATTGGCTTCTAGCCTAGCACCAGCCATTCCCTTGGGTTCTCTAATTCCAGTTTGCCCATCAATTGTATAATATTGATCTATAACATGGAGTATCTCTTGATCCTTGGGAATTTGGATATTTTGTGCATTACCTATTAC
>MDTG01088237.1_pt1 | contig 10059 bp, 11 predicted proteins | sample 811421 | NCBI WGS metagenome assembly MDTG01 (sample SAMN05326645, study PRJNA326480) | marine metagenome | isolation source: seawater | place: Pacific Ocean: South East | collected 2011 | reverse complement strand
TCTAAATGTACTGGTTTTAAATTTCTAATATCCCCATTGATTTGTTTATGTACGTAATCTTTTTTAATTTTACTAACCAAATTACTTTTAAAAAAACCACTATCTAAACCTACTATTTTATAATTTTTATCTTTTAAATATGGGGTTAAATAACTACCAATATAACCTTGATTTCCAGTAATAAACAAGTTCATGTATGTTAACTATTAAATTAAATATCTTCTTATATTAATATAATTAATAATCAAAGATAATTTGATAAGTTCTTTAGTTATAAATAATTGGGACTTTAATGAAAATTTTTTTCTATATCTTATAAAATCTAAAAATAATTGTAAAACAGGAAATATAGTTTCAAATAAAAATATTAATTTATTTTTTGATTTTTGAAGAAGTATTGCATCTTTTTTTAGACTTAAACCCTTTCCAAATTTTATGTTTGTTTTACTCGATATGTTAAATTTTCCAGAGCTTAATATTAATAAATTAAACAACCAATCTTTTGCTAAATAATTATCTGTTTTGAAAAAATCTAAGAATTTAATGATTTTTTTTCTTACAAATAACCCATATACAATTGAATGAGAGTGCCATTTAATTTTAAAAAAAAATTTTATATTCTTATATTGATTTTGATTAAGATTAAAAATGTGCTTCAATAAAATTTTCTTTTTACCCAATATTGCAATACCTGAGCTAGCAATATAATCTTGATTTTTAGATAAATAATTAAAATTTTCCTTTAAAAAATTTGAAGATCTTAAGTCATCTGAAGCCTGAAACATAAAATATTGACCTTTGGCTTTTTTTAAAACTTTATAAAAATTATTTCCTTGTCCGTAGTTTTTTTTGTTTATTATAATTTTTATTCTTTTATCTTTTTTTTTAAATTTTCTACAAATTTTTAATGTATTATCTTTGGAATTATTATCCGATATAATTACTTCAATATTTTTATAAGATTGAGAAAGTATGTTTTTTAAACATTTGGAAATATTTTTTTCTTCATTGTAAACTGGAACCCCTATACTTATTAAAGGATTATTCTTCATTTAAATCAAATAATTCAGCAACAGTTTTTAGCTCATTTTTTTCTAATTCAACCAACTTTAAATTCCTAATTTTATGAAATAATTTTTTTTTATAATCTTTTTTTGAAGAAAACATTATCTCTCTAAATACAAAATCTGTATGATTTTTCTTATCACTAATAATTATATCATTGAATATATCTGCAAATCTTTGATTCACAAAAAAAGCATTATTACAAAAAGAATTAGTTCCTAAAAATACAAAGTTTTTTTCTTTCATTAATGATATAAATGCTTTTAAAGAAGCTCCAAAATAACATTTTGAATAATCATCTCTTGAAAAATCATTTATATTCGGAATTGAAACTAATTTACTTGATCCAAAAAGTGGGTTAAATTCACAAATAACAATTGATGTCTTTGATAAATTAATCTCCTTTAATACCCAATAATCTAGACCATCTATATCCAAAGACAGAAGGTCAAAATCATTTAAAAAATCATGTTTAATCAATATAGAATTAATATTTTCTGGAGAAATTTTAGTGTTTTCAATATATAATTGATTTTGCCAATAAAAATTCCTTTTTTTTATATATTTAAGTTCTTCACAATAATCTATTAACAAACCTGTGGAAGGTTTTGTCTCAACTATAAATCTAGTATTTGCTTCTTCATAATCGCCAACTCCTATTTCAACAAACTTAATATTTTCATTTTTATTAATTCTTTCTAATATAAAGTCAATTATTCCATCTTCACCTGATTGGGAATAGATTTTCATTTCTACTTCTGATAAATATTTTATATTTGGGTAATTTTTTCGAGATGATATTAAATTTCCAAAACCAATTAATGTCCTATTATGTTTGATGATATTTAGGATTCTGTATTTTAAATATTTAAAAATTTGCATAATTTTTGTCTATGTATTTATATTTGTTTACATGAAGAATTAATGAATCTTTTTCCATCTTTTCCTCTTTTTCCTATTAAATCCATTATTGACAAGTAAGGAATAAAATTTTTATTATCTTTATTGTAATTACTATTCTTATAATCCATTATTTTTAATGTAATATCATTTTTTTTAAACCTAAAACTATCAATGTAATTACGAGCACCAAGACCTGTTATATATTCCTGTGCTCCATATTTTTTTATAATAGATATCAAGTAATCATTTTTATCAAGATTTTTTCCATAATAAGAGTCATCATTTTCAAGAACAAAAAATTTTTTATCGTTAAAGTCAAAATATTTACAAATCTCTTTTATTAAAAATATATTTAACTCGTATATATATTTATATTCTTTTAATTTGTTAATAATATCAATAACATCTAAGTAGTATGGATAATAGAGTCTATTATTATAAAAATATTTTGAAAATTCTTTAATACGATTTTCAAAATCCCTAGTTTTTATTTGATTTATATTTATAAATTTAGAATGTTTTCCTAAAAAACTATTAAACCAGAAATAATCATTAGTATTATGATTTTGAAGTTTTGTTCTTTTCAAATTAACTTTTTCTGACACTTGAACATCGACAATAAAACAATGTATATCAGTAATTTTAATTTGTTCAAAAAAACCTATCCATGGTGCAAAGCTTGGTTGTTGGATATTTATTTTGATACTCATTCTGATACTAGTGATACTTTTAAAGCATACATTGAATTAAAAAAAACAATTTATATTTTTTAAGTTAATTTCCATTTCCGAGGTTCTATTATATTTAAATCATTACTCAGAATATTTCTAGGGTATTCTTTACTATTAGCTTTTATACATTTAATAAATTTATTTATTTCTGAATTTGAACCAACACCTATCACACAAGTTCTAAAAAATTTATAATCTTTAATAAAGTCTATACAAGCTTGATATCTTTTAACTTTTGTAAGATTTATCCACTTATCAAATTGTTTTAGAATTTTTTTATTATGATTTTTTTTTCTAGCATGATTTTTCATTAGCAGTAAACCTTGCAAGAAAATTGATCTAACTTGTATTTCAATTCCATTGTATTCTTTTAATAATTTTTTATTCACTATTCTCCTATCAAAAAGATTGAATGGCAATTGTACAATATCTGGTTTAAATTTTTTTTTTACAATCTTTATTTCATTGGGATCATTTAATGATATTCCAATTTTACTAATTAAATTTTTTTTTTTAAATGTTTTTAAAATTTTTAAAATTTTTGATAAATTCTTATGTCTTAAATCTTCTATATTATGAAAAAGAAAATTTTCATATTTTTTTATATTTAACGTTAATAGAGAATTATCAAAATCTTTAGTAAAATTTTTAACTACATTAAATTTATATTTACTCAAAATAAATTTTGATGAAACTTTCCACTTTTTTAATTGAATTTTAGATAAATTTTCATAAACGCCTGTATACTCCATTGAAGTATCCAATCTATTAATTCCTCTTAAATTTGCATAAGAAATTATTGATTTAATTTTATTTAAAGAATATATATTTTTATTTTTTATGCCGTATTTTTCAAAACCAAAGTTTGCTGACCCAATTACGATATTCTTAATTTTCACTTATAAAATGTTTTTATCTTTTTAATTACAGTTATCTGTTCAGCATTACTCATTTGAGTGTACAAAGGAATGCTTAAGCATGAATTGAAATATTTTAAAGTATTGGGAAAATTTTCCAATTTAAATTTAAATTTTTTTTTATAAAAACTATGCATAAATATTGGGATATAATGGACATTTGACTCTATGTTATTTTTTTTTAAGTATTTATAAAGTTTATTTCTATGAGGTGTATTTATTACATAAAGATGATACGAACAAAGTGTGTTGTCAATCGGTTGAAGAATATCAATTTTATAATTTTTAAAAAAATTATCATATTTTCTTGCAATTAAATTTCTTTTTTTAATTATTGAGTCTAATCTACTTAACTGACTTCTGCCTAAAGCACATTGAAAATCAGTAATCCTGTAATTAAAACCCAAATCTTTTTGATCATAATGCCAAAAATTTGGTCTATTCTCTAATTTTACAATCCCATGTGATCTTAATTTTTTTACCTGTTCAAATATTTTTGAATTATTAGTAGTAATTGCGCCACCCTCACCAGTTGTTATAATTTTGATTGCATGAAAGCTAAAAATACTTACATCACTATACTTGCAGGATCCAATTGGATCATTTTGTATTTTTGAACCTAAAGCATGTGATGAATCTTCTAGAACCTTAAACTTATACTTTTTTGACAAAAAATAAATTTCTTTCAAATTACAGGGATAACCAGCGAAATGAACAACAATTAATAGCTTTGGAAGTTTATTATTTTTTTTTGCTAAAACTAATTTTTCTTTCAATTTTCTGATGCTAATATTTCTTGTTTCATAATCAATGTCTACTAGATCAATTTTTCCACCACAAAATAAAACTGCATTTGCAGTTGATACAAATGTATTTGTTGGTAACCAGACAATACTTTTACTATTTACACCTAGAGATTTACAGGCCAAGTGAAGTGCACTTGTAGCTGAATTAACTACAACAGAATGTTTAGCTTTAATAATTTTTGAAATGTCATTTTCAAAATATTGTACTTCTTTTCCTTGTGTAATAGTCTTAGTCTTTAGATTTTTAGATAGAGCTATAATATCTTTTTTAATGATATTAGGACAACTATATGGAATTTTCATGAGATTTAATTTTATCTTTTTGATATTTTCTTTTTTATTTGTGTTACGGTCATAAAATGGGTATTTGAACCAGAATCATAGATAAAACCATCTTTTATTGACTTGCCTCTTTCTTTTTTATTATTTATTTTAAAGTCTCTATTCTTATTTTTAATTTTAATTGCTGGAATAATCACATAGTGATCTTTAAATTCGATAGTTTGTTTGTTGTCTTCAATAGAACACAATACTTCATGTAATTTTTCACCAGGCCTAATCCCTATAATCTTAATGCTATATTTTGGATCAATAGCTTTTGTAATATCAACTACTCTGACAGAGGGAATTTTTGGAATAAAAATTTCACCACCAAACATTCTTCCAAAACATTTTGCAGTAAATTCTACGCTTTGATCTAGCGTGATCCAAAATCTTGTCATACGACTATCGGTAATTGTAAAATAATTTTTTTTATCTTTTTTTTGTTTTAAGAAAACCGGGATCACTGAACCCCTTGAAAACCCTACATTTCCATACCTTACCACAGAGAATGATACTTTTTGACTACCTGCAAAATTATTTGCTGCAACAAATAATTTATCTGCTGCTAACTTAGTAGCTCCATATAGGTTTGTAGGGTTTACTGCTTTATCAGTAGATAACGCGATAATTTTTGCCACATCATTTGCTAAAGCACAATCTATTATATTTTGAGCACCTATAATATTTGTCTTTATTGCTTCCATCGGGTTATATTCTAATGCAGGAACTTGTTTTAAAGCTGCAGCATGAATAATGTAATCAACTTTTTTTGTAGCAAATAAAAGTCTCTCTTTATCTCTCACATCACCCAATAAAAATCTGAGATTTTTACTTTGAAAAGTTTGACTCATTAAATCTTGTTTGTACTCATCTCTTGAAAAGATAAGAATTTTTTTAGGTTTGTAATTTCTTATCAAATACTCTGTCATTTTTTGACCAAAAGAGCCTGTACCACCTGTTATTAATATGGTTTTATTATTAAACATTTTTTTTTAAATTTAAAAAATTAATTATGTAATAAACAATTTTTTTTTGTTCATGCAACTTTAAATCTACATAGCTAGGTAAATTAATACCTCTATAGAATAAATCGTAGCTTATCTTATTTCTTAATTTTTGACTTTTATAATAACTCATAATTGATAAAGGCCAAAAAAAAACTCTTATATCAATATCTTTATTTTTAAGAAATCTAATTAATGAATTTCGTCTATTAATATCTAAGTCTTTTTTATTAAAAATTACCGTTGGCATCCAGTAGCTATTTGTTGTTGTTTTTTTTTCAATATTCATACTGATATCATACCCAGAAAACAATTTTTTATAATTATAAAATATTTTTCTTTTAACTTTTAAAATTTTTTTTAACCTTAATAATTGAGCATAACCTAATGCTGCTTGTATATTTGAAATTTTATATTTTAAACCAATAAACGACGTCAAAAATTGCATTTTTTCTTTACCTGTTCGACCATGATTGTTCAAGGCTTTAATTTTTTCATAAAGTTTCTTGTTTCTTGTAACTATCATGCCGCCCTCTCCTGTTGTCATAGTTTTTGCTCCATGAAATGAAAAAACTCCAATATCTCCAAATGTTCCTACGTATTTTTTTTTTATTTTCGATCCTAATGCCTCAGCAGCATCTTCAATCAATTTTATGTTATTATCTTTACATATTTTTTTTATTTGATTTATGTTGCACAAATTTCCATATAAATGGACTGCAATTACAGCTTTGGTTTTACTAGTAATATTTTTTTTTAGAGAAATTGGATCTATACACCAACTATCTTTTTCAATATCAACTATTACTGGCTTGGCTCGAACACACTCAATACTGGAAGATACAGCTACCCAATTAATTTCAGGAATAATTACTTCATCTCCATCTTTAATATCAAGAGCCAATAACGATAAATGCAATGCTCCTGTACATGATGATGTGGCTATAGCATATCTTGTATTAATGAAAGATTGAAATTTTTTTTCAAATAAATTTATATAATCGTAACATTTATCCCCCCATCCATATTTTGCTGCTTTCATTACATGTCTGATTTCTGTTTTTGATATTGAAGGTTTGGAGTAATAAATTTTCATATCTTAATTTTTGAACAATTATTTCCAAATTTTCCAAGGTGCATCATTTTTTTTCCACATCTCATCAAGTTTCATTTTATCTCTTAATGTATCCATAGGTTGCCAAAATCCATTATGTTTAAATGCATTTAATTGCTTTGATTTAGCGATGCCTGGAAGAATGTCACCTTCTAGTGAATTGTTGTCATTTTTGATTAAATTAATTATACTTTGATTCATAATTATATATCCACCATTTATAAAATCATTATTTGCTGTTAACGGCTTTTCTTTAAAGCTAATAACGTTGTTATCACTACTAATTTCTAAATTACCAAATCTTCCTGGGTTGTTGACTGCAAGTATAGTAATTTTTTTTTTACTTTTTTTATGTGATGATATTTCGTTTTTTAAATTTGCGTCTGTTAATCCATCACCGTAAGTTACAAAAAAATCTTCATCTTTTTTTAAATATTTTTTAATTCTTTTTAACCTTCCACCAGTTAATGTATCTAATCCCGTGTCTACAAGGGTAACATTCCAATCTTCAGATTTTGTCGATAATTTTTTAATTTTTTCAGATTTTAAATTAATTGAAAAATCATTTTTATGAAATTTATAGTTAAAAAAAAATTCTTTAAGAAGGTATCCTTTATAACCACAGCAAATAATAAAATCATTTATTCCATAGCATGAGAAATACTTCATAATATGCCAAATAATTGGATATGGCCCTACTTGTACAAGTGGCTTAGGCCTGATATGGCTTTCCTCAGATATTCTGGTTCCAAATCCACCAGCAAGTATTACTGCTTTCATTTATAATTTTGCCAACAAATTTTTAAAGTACATTAAGAATTATAATAGTACAATAACGTAAAGAGTAAATCGATTTATTCAAATAATTTTTTAAAGTTTTCTAAACTTAACAATTCATTTGATTGTAAATGATAAAACTTTATTCCATTAAAACGTGATTTAAAATAAGCTATATTTCTTTCTTTTTCTGTAATTTTTGATCTACCACTTAAATTTAAATAATTCGTAATACCTATATCATAATATCTAACACCTTTCTTTTTTAAGTAGGAAATTCCAATCCATTTAATCAAATGGTTAATACCAGCAATCTTGAAATATTTTCTTAATGTACACGAAGAGAAAGTTATACCATGAGAGTTATTATGAAAGAAAAGAGAATATGAGATTGCTTTGTTATTAATCAAAAGCTTTAATATAAAACCTTTTTTGCATTTAATCATTTTCTCATTAATTTTCCATGTATTATCAGATCGAGTTTTTTTTCCAGAAACAACCTCATGTAATAATTGCATTTCTTTGATTAAACCTTCTTTATAATTTTTATAATCATATATTTCTATTTTGATTTGAATATTTTTTTCTGCTTGTTTAATCCTTTCTTTTAAATCCCTTTTAAATTTAGAAAAAATTACATCCAAACTAGGTTTCAAGTCAATTTTTTGTGTTTCAAATATTTGACTGAATGGTAGATGCTTTATTGTGTGTAAATTTTTCTGAAATAAAACATTATCAATCTGAAACTGGAATTTTATTATTTTATTAAATTTTTTAAAAAATTTGTGGAATATTAAATATTCATCAAAACAAATATTGCTAGAAGAATATATTTTAATTGGTTCATTATAAAATGAAATAAATTTTTTTTCATTTATATAATGAGTATTAAAAGGAGAAATAATATTTTTATTATTATTATTTAATTGAAAATAATTAAGTTTATTTGATATATTGCTATATGCTTTTAGATATTCTATAAAAAGACTATCTAATTTTAATTCATTAATTTCATATGAAAAAAATTTATTCATCAATAATCATATATTAGTGTTTTACACATTGAGAAATTTTTACGAAACATTTTTAAACAATGTTTATAATCATTTTTTTTATATTCAAAATAATATTAAATTTTACAAATCTAAAAAAATTAATTTAAAAAATTCAAAAAACTATACAACCGTATGGTTATTAAATCTTAAAGAAAGTCTCAAAATCTTCGAAAAAAATATTAAAAATCCTCAAAACTACTCATTTTTGGATGTTGGGTGTGGTTATGGATTGCCCTCTTTGTACGTCTCAAAAAAAAATTATATCTTCAAGGAAAATATGGGTTTTGATATGTTGAAGTCGAATATAGTAAAAGCAATAAAAAATAATAAAAATAAAATCAATGATAAAAAAATAATTTTTTTTAATGCCAATGCAAAAACATATAAATTAAAAAATAAGCAATATTTTATTTTTCTTTTTAATCCATTTAATGAAATTATATTAAAGAAATTTTTAGATAATAATTTTAAAATATTAAAAAAAAATAAATGCTTTATCACATATATTAATGCACATCATTTCAAAATCTTTAAAAAATATAAATTTAGAAAAATAATTAAAATGAATAATAAAAGAATTTTTTATATATTGGCTTGAAATTAATTTATTTCTCTTATTAATTTTATTTCTTTCGAGGGTAATAAAAATTTTGCACCTGGTGGCACAGAGGAAAATACCTTCTTTTTAAAAAAGGTAGCTGTAATTAATCCCATAGATCCTGAACCAACAATTATATCATTTTTTGAAATATCCTCTAATATATCTTTTGATTTAGAAATATTAATATTTTTATACTTAAAGAAAAAATTTTGTATTTTTTTTTGTAGTGGGTGTTTCCTAATTGTTAACTTAAAATTATGTAGTTTGACGATTTTACGTATATTTTTTATAAAAAAATTAAAAGAATCTTTTTCGTTATATCCAGAAATTTTTTTTGATTTTGGATCACAGATATACAATATACAATTTTTTTTAATTGACTTTTTAAGTTTAATTTTTTTTAGATATTCAAAATAATAATTTTTTTTTAACACAACCTTTGCTGATGGAAAAATTTCTTGAATCTTTTTTTTTGCTTTTAAATCTACAACCCAAATAATATCTGGTAGATAAATTTTTTTTTTATATAGAAATCTTTCTTTATAATTTGACCAGTGATCTAAAAGAACAACCGTTTTTTTTTTTTAATTTTTTAGCTTGTATTAAATTTTTAATTTCAAAATTGGTACTCCAACCTGAAGTTAAAATAACCTCATCCACATTATCAAAAAAAAAATTTTTTTTTATATTGTTGAACTTAATATTCTTTCTTGAAAAGATATATTTAGCTTGACCTTTTAAATAAAAAATAAACTTTCTTTT
>MDTG01410486.1_pt1 | contig 10060 bp, 1 predicted proteins | sample 811421 | NCBI WGS metagenome assembly MDTG01 (sample SAMN05326645, study PRJNA326480) | marine metagenome | isolation source: seawater | place: Pacific Ocean: South East | collected 2011 | reverse complement strand
CTAAATTCCCCATTTACAAATACCAATTGTGCCAATAAATGTAGTACAATACGCTACATAGACGCTACAAAAATTGTTATGCTGCTTTCTTTTCTTCATTCTCCTTAGACATATAATTTAACCTATATAAAGGAAAACCTGAAAGTTTATCTACTGCTTTAATAGGAGACTTTATTATATCGTTACCTGTTTTCATCACCATTCCGTATGGAAACCAAGTATATATTTGATAATCCCAGAACCTTTCCCAATCACCTGACATTAAATTACCAAGTGGTTGTGTTATATAACGTGCACTTGGAGGAGTTATAAGACCTGTAACATTAAGAGGGTATGGCAACGTACCAAAGAACGCTCTTTCTTTTTCTTCTGGACTACCATACAACATCTGAGAAAACTCTGTATAATAATTATAAGGAGGTGGCAACGTAGCATCAAACATACTATAAGGTAACATTGATGCCATTGCAAACATCATCATATCTGCACCTAACATACGCTCATATTTTTTATATTCTTCAGTTCCTTTTTCAAATCCTGCATCTTTTGCCATCTTAAATACATCTTTACGCAATCTTAAACTATTACCTGCCCATAATTGAAATCTACTCATTATACGACCTGCTGGACTTGCAGTTGCAAGTGGTCTTGATACATTATTATAAAGATATTGGCTCCCAACAGTACCTTCTAATGCAATTTTTATTATAGCTGGGTCGTCAGCAGCAAAAGTTACCCCCCTAGTGGCAAACACATCCCTGGCTTTAACATAGTGTGCTAAAAATGATCTCAATCTTAACTCTTGTTCTGCATGTTTCATAAAAAACCCACCTAAATCAGAAGCTTTTTGGTCAATTTGATATTTTTTAAGAACTTCCATCACGTCTCTTTTGTCAGTTCTTGTGTCTTTTTTAAGACCTGCAGCCATTCTTAATTCACTTACAAAAGAATCATAGCCCTTCATTCCCTTTATGGCTCTAAAAGAATTATTTGCCGATAATTCAGATGTCCAAAATGTTTCAATAACACCATGTTCTTTAGCCCAGTTTAAAAACCAGTCTTTACCTCTGTTATCTACTTCACCTTTTTTCATAGCAGGGTCAGGTATTATTGACCTTAAATAATTATAATCATAAGCTTTTGCCATTGGACGAAGACCAGCTGTTATTAATGAGTTAGCATTACCACCAAACATGTTGTAAACCCAACCTCTAGTATTAAATAAAAGAGTAGATGTACTAACTCTAGCCTCAAGATTACTTAACCAATTTAACCTGTCGGACAAAGCTTCAGGACTAGTTTTACCATTTCTATCTTTTGGCAAGAACATATCTTCATTATTAAAAATCTTCCCCATACTTTTTAATCTTTTATGCAATTGACCTTCTGTAAAGCTTGTATACAGTTTGCTCATAGGAAATGATTTATCTTTTAACCATTGCTCTGGTAAAATATGTTGACCACCTACAGCTTTTAGAGAGTTCATTCTCATATACCTACCCCAATGACTTCTATTTGTTTCAGAGCCCATGACTGGAGTACCATCTTTATATGTTCTTGTTTCAAAACCTCTAATAGTTTCTGCATTTGATAAAGCCATTAAAGCATTGTACCTAGCTTTAATAATCTGATTCATGTATTTAGATAACACACTTATGTTTTTTTCATATTCAGGTAGATTAGCAGATCTTCTACGTTGATGAGGTGACGGAGTTTGTGCAGTTTTATCTCTTATCTTTAATCTAGAAGGACTTCTATCTCCATGATGTAAAATAATATTGTTATAAGACTGCATTGCTCCACCATCAGCCCTACCTAATGCACCCATAACTATTTCTTCATTTAAATAACGCTCTATATTGGCATCTAAACCTCCTTTATCTCCAGCTTTTGATTCTATGTATTCATTAATAATCTTTTTTGGGATACCTCTATGTGGAAAATACCCTATTGAAGTACCATCTTTATTAGCAATTCTACCAACACCATGGTTTGCATCAATATCTGCAATTTGTTTATCTTGCCATTTTTTATATGCAGGAAAATCAATCTCTTTTAAATCTCTTCTTAATATAGTTTGACCATTCCAATCAATAACTTGTTCGTTTCTTTTCCATAACTCTAAAAACTTAAATAAGTTATCATTGCTAATTTCTTTATTGATTTGTTCTTGACCAGGCTTTAAAGATTCTAACTTAGATGTTTCTCTTAATACTGGCTGAATTTTTTCTCTAATTGTTTTTCCTATACTGGCTTCTCCAGTATTATTACGAATTAAGAAATCAGAAAATGTTCTTCCTGAATGTAAAAAGTTATTATCAACAAACACCATAGTGTCACCTATATCCTTAGCAATCTTTTGAACTATTGCTTCACCAGTCATTGCTTTTGTTTCTTTACCTATAGTGACACTGTATTTTTCTTTACCAATTTTATTTAATATTTTAAGACTTTGATTATACCCATCCATATATGTTTTGTGAGTATGTCTTAATGGACTTTCATGTATTCCTACTGCAGCTTCGACAGCAAGACGTTGGATTGCAGAATTTTTAAAAGAACCTTGCTCTCCAGTCTCTTTAATTGACTGAAGCCAATCAAATTTTCCTCTTAAAAACTTATTATTTATCTGATCTGTAAGACCAGTAGATATTTGATCTGCTAATTTATTATCAGTAGTTAATCTTTCAAATCCAGACATAGGTACAAGCAAATCTGTTTTTTCTACAAGTTTACCATTTTCCCAAACTTTTCTAGGTCCATCAACTTGAACAAAGTTTAAATCCCACGGTCCAAGTTTGTTTGCAACTGTTTCAGGAAATGTCCAGTAAGCAGCTTTATATAGTTTTTTATGCCTAGCACTACCCTCTTTTAATTCAACCCATTCTTTAGCAGTTACTCTAGATTTAAAATAATTAATAAAATTTTGTATATCTCCCGCAGTAGCATCTTTTAAACTTCTACCGTATGCACTATCTATTAAGCTAGTTGCATATGGTCTATTAGACATTTCAGGAAAAGCCTGTTCTATTTTAGCAACAAGGTCAGGCTCTCTATGAAATATAGCTTCTAAGTCACTACGCATTTCCATTAACTCTGCATTATCAGCAATCTGATCATTAACTTTATCAATTAGTTCTTGTTTTGCCTTACCCTCATTATAACCTCTTAACTTTTCACGAATTTGTTGTTTGCGTTGCTTTTGAATTTCTAAAACAGGTGCACTGTATCCCTGCAAGGATTCTTCAATTTGTTGTCTTATTTTAAAATGATTTTTTAAATACTTAACTGGTATAGAGTCAACACTGTACATTAAATCTAAATTAACTGGTACTGCTTTATCTGGGTTCTTTGATAATATGCTATACTTATCTTGTAAAAATGTATCTAAAAATTTTCCTATGTTTTCTCCTGCACCTTTTCCTCTAACAGCATTACTATCTTGAATCTTTTTAATCATATTTTTACGCAAAATACCTGCTTTTTGATTAACATTCATTATAACATTGCTTGTAAGTAAGTCGTAAAACAACTGCTCTTTTACGGGACTTTCAGCTCTAAACTCTGTGGCTTTTAAACTTATTGATTTATTTATGGCATCAGCTAACTTAATAGGTCCTTTATTTGCTAATAGTTTTTGGTTCTTATTCCAATACTTTTCTATTTGCCATTGAACTCGAAGTTCTGTTGCAGCATCAAGAACCTCATTCTTCATTGCTTCAAACTCTTCTTTAGACATTTGCTCTCTGGCTTTTTTATATGTAGTCTCTAGCTTTCTAACAGTAGTAATAAAATCCAAATCATTTGAAACATAATCTTTAAATTCTTCAGTGCTTCTATGTTTTTGTCCCTCTATTCCACTTTTACCTCTGTTATAAGAAGCAATTAAATTATCTTTTTCTGCTCTAGCAACAGTTTCTGCATATAACTTATCTAGCTTTTCTGTATTTATATTCCCAATAAAATTATAATTACTTTCATAATTAAGTAATTTTTGTGCTTTAACAGTTAAGACTCCAGGCATTGTGTTGGGATCAATTTCGTTTGCCTCTAGTTCTCTGATATAATCTTTTGCAGATTTTGTAATTTCATCTATAGTCATTTGTTTTCGGATACCATCTTCATAATAAACACCGTTTAAAGATGTTTTAAACCCTTGAGCTTTACCAAAAACACTGTGTTCATCTACAATCTTTTGAGACATTTCAGTGGATAAATCAATTTTATTACCTGTTTTAGCATCTTTAATAGACACTACAACACCTGTATCCATAAACAATTTTGCTTTTAAATCTTTTCCAGATATTAAAGAACCAAACTTCCCAGCGTCAGCATACATGTTTACTGCTTTTTGAACTTCCTTCATGTATTCTTTTACATTTCCAGTAGACTTAATCTCAAGAACAGGTTCAATAAATGTTTCTATTGATTCTAGTAATTCTTTTGGCAAGTTTCTAGCATTTAACTTATAGTTTTTGCCTGGATTACTTAGTATATAATCCATCATTCTTCCATATCCCTGTCCCGTACTTACAGCAATACCTAAATTATTATTGTTAATCCTTGAATTGTGACCTACTTGTTCTGAAATAAAAGGATCTAACATGTAAGCGGGATCACTTAATATCTTTTCTGTAGACACACCAGCAATATCACCCTTAGAAAATTGCTTAACTGACTCAGGACCAGTAGGGTCTACATCTTTCATCTCATACTTTGAGTTCTTGATTGCATCTCTAAACTTTTTAGGAGTACTTCTATACATAAACCCACTATCAATATCTAAATCAGCCCCACCCATAAAATGCATGTCTTCTGGATGTACAACAATACCAGTTCCTTTTTCATTTAGTACAAGTTTTACTTTAACTACTCTTTGCCCACTAATATTATCAGCAGGTACACGCAATAAAACTTGTTCTAAATTAGGATCTATTTTTAATGCATTTTCTAAAGTCATTTCTTTGCCGTTAAGCTCTACCTTTGCTTGAGCAGCGTCTTTATACATTATTATTTCACCTGGTTTTAATCCAGCAGTAAGCTTATTGGTTTGCATATATCTATCATAAGGTAAAAATATATGCTTAGAACTATACTTTTCTTTTGGCTTATTAACTCTGTTTAATAAATAATTTTTTAGTACCATATCAGAGTATTTTCTAACCCACTTATGATTATTTATTAACGGAGTAATATCAGGAGACATTTTTAAAATATTATCAGACATACTTCTGATATTTAAAATGTCATTCATAAAGTCTAACGCTTCAGTATCTACAAAATCATTACCAGAAGCAAGTTCTTGAACCTCATTTAATCTTCTATGAAGCTTGTCCCAAACTGTTCTATATAATGGAGTGTCTTTATGAGAACTAGCTATTTTCATAACTAACTCTACACTCATATCATCAATATCAACTTCCCTAACTTTAGCTAACTCTTCTTCAGTTATTTTATTATCTTTTCTAAGGAGTTTATTTATTGATTCTTTTCCTTCAAAATTTTCATTAGTTAGTTCTCTAAAAAAATCTTTTATTTCTTTCTGACTCACTCCTGCTTTTTGTAAATATGGAGAGTATGTCCATTCCCATCTTTGAAGTGCACTAACAGCATTTGTTAGATTTCTTATTGGGTTCTCATATACACCAAGATTCATTCTATGATCTATAATAGGTATTTCTTCAGCTACAACAGAAGGAGCTACTTCTTTTCCCTTGCTATCTGTATATACACTTTGACCCTTTTTTAAACTAACATCATATAAATTTCTTTCACCAATTTGTTTTATGCTTGTATCGTATAATTCTCCATGTATTCCATCTTTTTTAAATGAAGCATTCAATGCTTCTGTAGCTCTAACGTATGCATATTTACCTAACATCAATCCTTTGTTGCCATTAGTCGTAAGCAGTGTACCTTTAGCACTAGCAACATTTTTAGGTAATCCAGCATCATCTATAGCTGCATCAAAAATATCTCTTCTAAGGACGTATATACCGTCTCTATGAGCATCTAGTTCTTTGCCTAAAGCTTTACTAACAATCTTTTCATATTTAGCCTTACTGTTTTTATTTAACGCATTAACTAATACAATCTTAAAATTTCCATTTTCAACATCTTTTAAGCCTTCATATACTGCTCTGTCCCAAGCTGGTTCACTGGCATGCATTACAGGAAATCTTTTATTTAAATCAATTGCATTATCAATGTAAGGCTTAGGTGTTTTTTTCTTTATTGACGAAGGTAAATTTTCCCATTTCTTATTAGCATCTAATATTTCTTTAAATGATTTTTTATTAAGGTTTTCAATCCACATCATTTTACTAGCTACCATATTTTGATAAGCATAATCTAAATTATTATAGTCTCTACCTAATTGTCGTTTATCTTTTATTTGAGAACTTTTAGTTAAATTATATAAGTTTTTAAAATTTTTACGTTGCTCGTTTAATGATTTTATAATTTCATTGTGACCTCTAGTTGCTTGTCTTATATAGTTTCTTGGTCCATTAATAGTATTTGGGCTTGGTGTTCTTGGAAATTGTAAATCTGTAAAAATAATAGTATCTTTTTCACCACTACCGCCAAGAACAAACTTTCCGTCTTCATATAAATCTTTTGTTTTTCTTACATGTTTATGTCTAGCGTTAATTTCATCTTTTTTTAATTTCTTTTCTGACCATTTAGAGCTAGCTAAGTCTTTTTCTCTAAACACTTTAGTAACTATACCTTTTGAACCACTATCTGTTTCAATAATTCCTTCTCTTGTAGCAATTTCGTTATATGAAAAAGTACCACGTTTAATTTTTGTTGTAGGTTTTTGTTTAATTGCATTAGGATCTAAAGCTTTTTCAAATAATTTTTGTGCTACTTTACCCAATGATTTACTAGAATGACCTGCAATGTTTATTGTACCTGGATATTTACTTACAAACTCTCTTATTGCTTTAATATTTTTTTGTGTAGAACTAGCAGTATTTAAAACAAGTAATGGTTTGTGTCCCTCATAAACCCCTTCTTTAGAGTTTCCTGTTTGCCACTTACCAGTCTGTGCATATCCAATTGTTTTATCTGTGCCTGGAGATTGTTTTGTTCTAATTGCAATAGTAGCATTAGCATCATCAACATTTTTCATTGTTCTTTTTGGGTAAATAGATGGGTCAGCTTCACCTTCAACAACTTTATACCTATCAGCTAAAGCTTTCCTATTAGCTTCTCCACTAATTTCTTTAGTTATATTTTTAGGAGGAGCTGTACCACCAGTTTCAATACCTAATTTTTCTCCAGCTCTAAGTCCAGCCATATCAACACCTGATTGCATACCAGATATAATCTTAGTAACACCACCTTGTACTTGATTTTGTATTTCAGACTCTCTTCTAACTCCAACCCACTTAGCAACATGTCTTCTTTTATTAGCAACAACTTGACCCTTAGCATTCAAATGTCCATACGGCTCTATAGCAATACCAGAATTATCTAAATTAAGATGTACCATATCAACAGACTGTTTATTCTGTTCACTCTTAGAAAACCTTCTTAAATACCTACCAAGGTTATTAAGTTTATTTCCTTCTGAAATATTTAATTGACCTACATCAGAAAACTTTTCATTTAAAGCTTCTATTGTAGAGTTCCAATTGTAATCAGACTTACCAGCAACTGCTTCTTTAATTTTTCTTTGTATACTAAGTCTATCTAAAGGAGCACCTGAGTCTCTTAATTGTCTCTGTATTTCATAAGATGCATTTTCAAGGTTCTTGTTAATATAAGTGTTAGTAGGTCTATTTATTTCTATAAGCTCCATTACATCAGACACTGCTGTTGTATGATCCTCTATAAATGACTCTCCTGGTCTGTATTCAGATTCTGTTGCTTCTTTATACTCTAAGTTTTTTAACTTAATAGTAGTATTTCTACCATCACCTAAATCAAGAGTTGCACGACCACTTTCTTCTCTAATAACTTTAATTTTACCAGACTTACCCTTATGGGAACCGCCAATAACATTTACATCATAAAAATCTTGAGGGTTGTAATCTAATGGTTTTCCAAAATCTTGTAACACAGATCGCATTATATTAGGCTTAATATCAATATTCGTTCTTATTTTTTCAAGCTCTGTAATAACATCTTTATCTAGGTTTCTATCTTTTGCTAACTCTGATATAGGAACATCTTTTTCTCTAGCTTTTGTAATTAAATCTCGATTACCTGCAACAGCTCTTTGTTTAGCGGTTGCAGTATTAACACCAAAGTATGCACCAAGAGCATATTCGTATACTTGTTCTGCTAGTGGTATCTTTACATCATCAGGGGTCTGTGCATGCATGAACATACCCTGTGCCACAGCTCCAACCATACCTTTAACAACCGTTTCTGCTCTTTGTCTTACTGCAGGATTAGATGATTTAAATGCATTTTTTAACTTTACATAGTTGCCAATACCACCAAAAGTAGCACCCATAGCTGCACCAGATAATATAGATGTAAATGCTTCATCGTATGTTTCTTTCCAGTTCCCTGGATTAATAGTTAGTGTAGACATACCACTCATTAAACCAAGGTTTATAGCTTCATGTATAATAGCTTCTGACTTAGTTCCTTTTTGAAGCCATTTATAACTATTAATCAACTCTTGACTTTTTGACCAATTACCAACAAGATTCATTGTGGTTGTAGCAGTCCACTTAGGAACACTAAAAATAGGCACAAAGTTTTTATCGCCTGTAGCTTTAGAAACACTTCTTGCTGCTTTTTCACCAAAGTCAGCTAACCGCTTAGCTTTAGTAGATTTTTCTAATATTTTTGCACCACGAAGTGCTTTTGATCCAGCTTTTAATCCAGTTGATAAAACACCGCCACCAATAGGAAATGTCCCAACAAACCCCGCTAAAGAACCTAAGCTTCTAGCAATAGTCTCTGTAGTGTTTTGTGGCTCTGTAACCCCAGCAGAGAGCGTTGTAGCACCTTCTACAGTACCTTCTAAAAAGTTACCAATAGTTCTTGCTAGTGAAAACCCACTGTTTCTTTTGGGTCCAGCATGTTGTACACCATCTATAACAGATTTATCAACTCCAGCAGACTCTAACTGACCTTTAAGTAGGTCTAGTTCGTCATCATTAAATACGTCTGGAGAATTTTGGTATAAGTTTAATTTAAACTGTAATTGTGGGTCCATTAATCAATAGGTCTTCCAGCTGCATTTAAAATTCTAGCTATTTGTGCTTTTGATTTTTTAGCACCTGTTGCTTCACCATCAAACCAATCAAAGATAGTAGAATCTAATGGTCCGCTATATTCTCCGCTTTTATCAAAGATATCATAAATCATTTCTAAATCATCTAAGTGCTTTACTACTTGAGGATTACTTGGGTCTCTCTCAATTACTGAAAGAATTGAAGGCATATTCTTTAGCACATCTCCAATATACTGATCAGCTGCTCTTCTAAATTCGCCTTCATCAAACCCAAGGTCTTCATTAAATAGAAACCCATCTTTTACCCCGTCAACTACTTCATCTTGGTTATACTCTTCAAAAGTAGGCATAGTTGATAATAAAGCTCTATTTAAAACTCTTTTCTCTCTTTCTTCTTTTGTTTTACCAAGTCCTAATAATTCGTCTTCTCTATCCCATTTTTTTTCTGTCTGGTCTTCTGTCCAATGTCTTCCTATTTCAGTTTCATCAGATTTCCAATTTCTACCTTTTTTAGACTCACTAGATCGCCAATCTCTGTCTTCTTCAGCTTCATCAGACTTCCAATCTCTGCCTTCTTCAGCCTCGTCAGATCTCCAGTTTCTATCTTTTTTAGCTTCATTCGACTTCCAATACCTATTTTTTCTAGACTCATCTACATTTATATCTTGCCCTCTCATAGTGACATCCTGTCCACGCATAGTAACATCTTGTCCTCTGCCAGTAAGACCTTCTCTTGATTGATTAGATCTTATAGTCTCAGCTAGTGCTTTTTCACGATAAAGATCCATAGCTTCTCTAGCAGCAATTCTCTCTCCTAACTCTTTAGCACGAAATTGATTTGCCTGGTCTTGAGCTTTGACT
>MDTG01394715.1_pt1 | contig 10060 bp, 11 predicted proteins | sample 811421 | NCBI WGS metagenome assembly MDTG01 (sample SAMN05326645, study PRJNA326480) | marine metagenome | isolation source: seawater | place: Pacific Ocean: South East | collected 2011 | reverse complement strand
GAATTTCCATTAACTGATGAAAATTTTAATAAAAATGAATTTGTAATAAAATCTAAAAAATTATTAAAACTTCTTAATAAATGTAAGTTTTCAGTATCAAATGATGAAACTAGACATTATTTAAGTGGAATATTTTTTCATCAAAATTTAATTGATGATAAAGTATTTTTAACAGCTGCTGCTACAGATAGCCATAGGATGTCTATATCAAAATTACGTTTAAGTGAAAAAGTAGAATTTGAACCAGTGATTTTACCAAAAAAAACTATTTTTCAGCTATGCTCTTTATTAGAAGATTATGAGGGAGATGTAAAAATTTCAAATATTAAATCTAAAATTAAGTTTGAATTAAATAAAAGTGTTTTAATTTCAAAATTGATTGATGGAAAATTTCCAAATTATGTTCAAGTTATTCCAAAAAATAATCAAAAAAAACTAGAAATAGATTTAAAATTATTTTTGAACTCAGTAGACAGAGTTGCTTCTGTCTCTTTAGATAAAAAAGATGGCGTAAAATTTAAATTATCTAAAGATGTTTTAAATCTTTCAGTAAATAACGCAAATAGCGGAGATGGCAAAGAGAGCTTAAATGTGAAATTTGATCATGATTTGGATATTAGTTTTAATTCAAGATATCTTATTGATATAGCTTCACAATTAGATGGTGAAAAAATAGAAATATATTTTAATGACTCTGGTTCTCCAGCATTAATTAAAGATCCATCTGATTTTGATAGTATTTTTGTAGTAATGCCAATGAAAGGTTAGTTTAAGTTATCTAATTCTTGATAAATTCTTTCCTCTAAAATTTTTAAAAAAGTATTTTTATCTTCAACTGATTTAATAGGTTTTAAAATTGAAATAGTTAAAATTTTATTTGGAACCAAATTTCCTTTTTTTGGCCAAACACCTCCAGAGTTGATAGCCACAGGTTGGCAATTAATTTTTAAATCTGCATAAATTCTTGCAACACCTTTTTTAAATGGAGTCCTATCTTTAGGATCTACTCTTGTTCCTTGAGGAAAAATTATTAACGGTCTATTTGTTTTACTAACTAAGTTTCTAATTTCCTCAGAAAATCCAATATTTTCCTTACTAATTTTATTCCTATCTATTGAAATAGACCCAATTTTTCTTAAGTACCATCCAAATATTGGTATTTTAATCAGTTCTTTTTTTAAAATAAATATGGGTGAATTAAAAATAGTTTGCAGAAAAAAAGTTTCAAACATTGATTGGTGAGATGATGCTATAAAGAATTTTTCATTATTAATAATATTTTCTTTTCCTCTTACTATTATTTTTGTAGACATAAAAATTTTAAGACAAATCCCAGACCAAAAACCCATAATTTTTCCACCAAATAAAACGACGGATTGAGGTAAAAATAGTGATGGTAAAAAAATTATAGAAATTAAAATAATGCCACTGAAAAAAAATATAGAAAATAAATAATTTCTTATCATTTTAATCAAAAACTAAATTAAATCTTCTAGCTTTTGTCTTTTTTTAATAATATTAATTTTAGATCCTTTAATTAAAACTTCAATTGGATTTGGTCTAACGTTATAGTTTGAGCTTAAAGACATGCCATAAGCCCCTGTGTCACAAATTATTATTAAATCTTTTTCTTTTAAATTTTGAAAATTTTTACAAGATAAAAATTTGTCAGTAGTTTCACATATTGGTCCTACAAATTCATAATTTTCCCTTGAAATTGATTTCTTTTTTACCACAGGTAATATTTTATGTTTTGCACCATATAAAGCAGGCCTCATTAGATCATTCATTCCTACGTCTAAAATAATAAAATTTTTATTTTTACTTTTTTTAATATAAATTATTTTTGCAATAATTAGACCCGCATTACCAATAATTGATCTTCCTGGTTCAAAAATAATTTTTGATTTTTTATTTTTTAAGAACTTATTTATAGAAATATTATATTTTTTGTAATTTAATTGTTTTGATTTTTTATTATAGGAAATTCCCATACCTCCCCCTAAATCAATATATTCAAATATATGATTTGATTTTTTAATAACTCTATCTAAAACTTTTAACATATTATCATAAGGTTTATTTTGGATAATTTGACTACCTATATGAACACTTAGACATTTGAGATTGACATATTTTGATTTTTTTAAATATTTTACTATTTCTAAAATTGTTTTTTCACTAACGCCAAATTTATTTTCTTTTTTACCTGTTGAAATTTGACTAAGTGTTTTGGCGTCTGTATTTGGATTCAATCTAACGCCTATATCTACAACTTTTTTTTTAGATTTTGCTATTTTCTCAATTTCTATTATTTCACTTTTGGACTCAGCATTTATAAGTAATATTTCATTACTTATTGCATAATTAAGTTCATTAACAGTTTTTCCTACTCCTGAAAAAACAATTTTTTTTGAATTAATACCTGCTTTTAATGCTTTCATTAATTCTCCCATTGAAACAACATCTGCTCCACAATCCAATTTTTTTATTTCACGCAGTAAATTTATATTTGAATTAGATTTAACTGCAAAACAAACTAAAGGATTTATTGATTTAAAGTTTTCCTTAAAATTATTGATGTTTTTTTTTAATTTATCATATGAATAACAATACAAAGGAGTGCCATATTTTTTTGCTAATTTTGTAGCACTAACTTTCTCTACTGAAAAAATTTTATTGATATATTTCATTAAACCTTAACTATTTATATATTTTTGTCCTTTTTGAAATTCTAAAATATATTTTTCAAAATTTGACTTATTATTTTGAGCTTTATATTCAGGGTCACCTTTTTTTCCACACGAAATTATAATAGTTAAGAAAAAGATTGCTAATATTGCTTTTTTTTTCATTTAATCTCCTTTTTATATTTAGTTATCATCTTTTTAATATTATCAAAAGAAGTTCCCGCATAAGATTTTTTTGAACTTATTGAATATTTTAGATTAAAAATCTTTAAAACATCTTTTGTAAGTTTAGGTTCTATTTTGTTTAATTCTTTTAACGATAGATCGTTTAATTTCTTTTTATTTTTTTCAGCATAATTAACTATTGATGCGGTTATTTGGTACGCCTTTCTAAATGGCATATTATGATTTTGAACTAAATAATCTGCCAAATCCGTTGCAGTTGTATAACCTATGCCAGCAAGGTCTAACATTTTTTGTTTATTGGGACTAAAATTTTTTAAAATTTCATTTAAAATATTTAAACAATTATTTAATATTTCATTAGACTTAAAAACTATTTCTTTATCATCTTGAAGATCTTTGTAGTAAGATAAGGGCAATCCCTTTAGTATTGTTAGCATAGAAAATAAATTTCCGAATGCAAAACCTGTTTTTCCTCTTAAATATTCTAAAAGATCAGGATTTTTTTTCTGTGGCATTATAGAAGAGCCAGTTGTTATTTTATCATTTAAAATTATTAAGTTAAATGCATCGGAGTTCCAAATTATAAATTCTTCAGCAAAACGTGAAATATGTAATGAACATACCGATATACTGTATAAAAAATCTAAAACAAAATCCCTATCCGCAACAGTATCAATTGAATTATCAGTTGGTTTTGCAAAACCTAGTTTTTTTGTTGTAAAATTTCTATTTATATTAAATGAGGTTCCGGACAAAGCTGCAACACCAAGAGGATTTTCAGATAGATTTTCTAAATTGTTTAAAAATCTTTTTTTATCTCTTTTAAACATTTCAACATATGCCATCAGATAATGTGCAAAAGAAATAGGTTGTGCATTTTTTAAATGAGTAAAGCCAGGCATAATTGTTTCAATATTTTTTTCCGAGGTTTTTAATAATGTTTTAATTAAGTGATTTATATTTTTGTTGATCTCAATTGTTGATTTTTTCATCCAAATTTTTAAATCTGTTAGGACCTGATCATTCCTAGACCGAGCAGTATGAATATACCCTGCCTCGTCGCCAATTAATTGGAATAATCTATGCTCAATATTCATGTGAATATCTTCTAGTTTTTTATTAAATTCAAATTTTTTTTTTGATATTTCTTTTTCAATTTTATTCAAACCATAAATAATTTTATTTTTAACTTTAAATGGTATAATTTTCTGCCTAAATAACATTTCTACATGAACTATAGAGGCTAAAATATCTTCTTTATAAAGTTTTTTATCAACATCCAAAGAGCCACCAACTCTTTGAAATAAAAATGAAGTATCCTTTTTAACTCTTGTTCTCCACACTGTTTTATTGTTTTTATTTTTGTTCATGATATTTAACTATACTCATTTAGTATGAAATTTTTAGCAATTTTTCTTTATTTAATATCAACAACCTTGTCTTATTCAATAGAGAAACCAAATATAAAAAATATTGTAATAAATAAAGATCCAAAAAGTTACAAAAATGTTGTTTTTAAAGATTTAAACGATGTTGAAATAAATCTAGAAAATTTTAAAAATAAATTATTAATTATAAATTTCTGGGCAACATGGTGCGCACCATGTAAAAAAGAAATGCCCTCATTAGACTTGTTGAAAGCAAATAAAACTTTAAATAATTTACAGATTTTTCCTATTAATGTTGGCAGGGAAGATTTAAAAAAAACAACAAATTTTTTTTCTGAATTAAATATCAAAAATTTAAAAATTTATTATTCAGACTCTAATGAATTACCAAACAAATTTTCTTTAGTTGGACTTCCTACAACTATTTTAATAGATAAAAATGGGCTAGAATTTGCTCGTATTATTGGAACTATTGATTTTAATGATCAAGAATTTATTAATTGGTTGAAAAATTATAATTAAAAAATGTTTAGTTTAAATACAATTACAATAGAACCAGATAAAGAAAAAAAAATAACAAGCGCTGTAATTTTGCTTCATGGTTATGGTGGAGACGGTAAAGATATAAGCTTTTTAACTTTAGGTTGGAAAAGATTTTTACCTAATACTATTTTTTTATGTCCTGATGGACATGAAAAATGTGCGATAAGTCCAAATGGTTTTCAATGGTTTGATTTAAGCATAGATGATCCAAAATATATAATTGAAGAGTCAAGCAAAAGCGAAAAAGTAATTAATAAATTTATAGAGGAAGTAAAAAAAAAATATAATTTAACTAATTCTCAGATTTGTTTATCAGGTTTTAGCCAAGGATGCATGATGTCAATTAACTTAGGTTTGGTGAACGATAAAAATTTTAATTGTATTGTAGGATTTTCTGGAAAAATAATTAATAAAGAAGATCTTTTAAAAAGAAAAAATTCAAATCCTCCCTTTTTATTATTTCATGGAGATTCAGATGAGATTGTTTCTCCAACAAATTTATTAGAGGCAGAGGATTTTTTAATTAGAAATAATGTTAGAATTGAAACTAAATTGATCAAGAACTGTGGACACAATATTCCTGTCGAGGCTTCAAGTTTAGCCTTAAAATATATAAAAAAAAATTTAATAAATTAGTAAAACTTTAATAAACATTTAGTCCTATTGATTTATAAAATAATTTAAGCTAGTCTTAAATTAATTATGACTTTTGTTGATCAAAATATATCATTAGAAAAATGTCCTGCACTGGTTTTAAATGCTGACTATAGACCTTTAAGTTATTATCCATTGTCTCTATGGAGTTGGCAAGATTCTATAAAATCAGTGTTTTTGGATAGGGTAACTATTGTGAGTAATTATGATCGTGTAATAAGAAGTCCCTCTTTTTTTATGAAACTACCTAGTGTCATTGCTCTAAAAAGTTATGTTAGACCTACTTCTAATCCAAATTTTACAAGGTTTAATGTTTTTTTAAGGGATAAATTTTCTTGCCAATATTGTGGTAGTAAAAGAGAGTTAACATTTGATCATTTATTACCTAGATCAAAGGGAGGAAAAACTGACTGGGATAACGTTGTAACAGCTTGTTCAAACTGTAATGTTAAAAAAGGAGGTCGACTTCTTGCACATTCAGGAATGAGGCTAAATCAAATGCCTTTTCAGCCATCTACAGAAGATTTACATAAAAATGGTAAAAATTTTCCTCCAAATTTCCTTCACAAAAGTTGGATGGATTATTTATACTGGGATGTTGAACTAGAACCTTAGTTAAATTTTTTCAGAAATATTAATGGCAATTTTTGATCCAGTTTTTATTATTCTATCTAATATTGAATAAAAACCTTTTTTAGTAGCACCTTTTTTATATGCTATATCTTTGTGGTGCAATTCGTCATTTCTAAATTTTATTATTTTTTTTTTTAACTCTTTTTCGTCTGATTTCAATTGATTAATTTGATTTTGGTAATGTTCATCAATTACTTCTTCAACTGAAGCCGTACAAAGCATTGCTGCTTTTTTACCTAATATTGTAGAGCCAAAACCTAGGCCGACACCCAACAAATCCCATAAAGGCAATAATTTTGTGGGTTCAATATTTCTTTTTTTTATTTCTTTTTCAAAATATTGACAATGCTCTTTTTCATGAGCTTTCATTTCTTCTATTGTTTTTTTTAAATTTTCATCCTTTACAATTGTATTGAGAGCTAATAGTTGACCCTCATATATTTTAATAGCTCCCCTTTCTCCAGCATGATCTACTCTAATGAATTCTTCAATTTTGATTTTATCTGTTTTTTTCATATTTAGTAAAATTATTTAACAGTATAACACTAAATATTAGTGAAAAAATTGTATTTATTGTAGCAAGTGATAAGCCAAAAATTCTAAAAGTAACATCTTTACAACTTACAATTTTCTTTTCCAGTTCTTTTAATAAACTTTCTTTAGATAAATTTAAATTTTCTATATTAGCGTCACAAACTAGAGACTCTTTGATAAATCCTTGTTCTATTCCAAAATGATAGAAAGATATACATGTGGAAAATAAAAAAATTAAAAAAAGAAGAAAAATAGTTATTCTTTCAAATTTTTTTATAATTAAATTCGAAACAATAATTAATATTGATAAAAAATATGGAATTCTTTCATATAAACATAGATTACATGGCTTGTGACCTAATACATATTCAACAATATATGCAAATATAAGTGCAAAAACACTAAATATTAAAATTATATAAAAGAGTTTATTATTTTCTATTTGAGACATATTATTTCACAATAAAATAAATAGTTGTAGCAACAAGTAAAATTATTAAGCCTAAGATTGTAAACCATTTTGTTCCTTTTTGATTAAATAAATCTAAAAATTTTTCACCATATTTTTTGGTTAAATATGCAACAATAAAAAATCTTAAACCCCGAGCAAAAAGACTAATAACAATAAAGATAAATATGTTAAAATTTATCATTCCACTAGCTATTGTAAAAACTTTGTAGGGCAATGGCGTAAATCCAGCAAGAAATAATGTTCCAAGCCATAATAATACTCCTTCTTTTGAAGACATATTTTCTTGAAATGTATTTATTTGATTTTCATAGCCATAAAAATTTATAACTCCTGTTGCAATTTCTATAAAAGTTGCACCCAAAAAATATCCAAATAAACCACCCAATACTGAAAAAAATGTAGCTATCAAAAAAATTTTTATGTATTCAACCTTTTTTGCAATAACCATTGGAATGATCATTATATCTGGAGGTATTGGGAAAAAAGAACTTTCAATAAAGGAAACCAAGCCTAAAAAAAATTTTGAACTTTTGTGTGCAGCTAATTTTAAACATTTTTTAACAAGTTCTTGAAACATTTTTTGGTTTTAATACAATTTTACTTCTTATACTATTAATTTTGAAAGGTTAATTAAAGGTAAATTTGGGCGAATGGCGGAACTGGTAGACGCGCACGACTCAAAATCGTGTTTCGCAAGAAGTGAGAGTTCGATTCTCTCTTCGCCCACCAAGAAATATTATGAATATTAAAAATTTAAATAATTTAATTGAGTTATTTTTTTATCAATTTGAAAATGAAAAAGACAAAAAAAAAATATTATTATCTTCCTTAAAAGAACCTAAAAGAGATTATAGTTGGGAAAAAACATTTGAATTTATAATAACACTTTCTAAGGAATTAAAAAAACATATCAATAAAGGCGATAGATGTTTGTTAATTTCGGAAAATCGACCAGAATGGTTTATATCTGATCTAGCAATAATGTTGTCAGAGACTATAACAGTTCCAGCTTATACAACTTATATTGAAAGAGATTATGAATATATTATTAATGATTGTACTCCTTCGGTTGTATTTGTGTCAAACTCAGAACAATTTAATAAATTAAAGAATATAGTTAAAAATAAAAATTTTATTAAAAAAGTTTTTTCTTTTGAAAAATTAAACAATATTAATAAAAATGAATACATTAATATTCATGATTTATTTTCAAATATAAATAATGAAAATATAAATTTTCCTAAAATTAAAATAAATAGAAAAGATCCAGCTTGTATAATTTATACATCAGGTACTCAAGGGAATCCTAAGGGCGTTATATTAAGTCATGGAGGAATTTTGAATAATTGTAGTGGAGCTATAAAAATTTTAAAGCCATTAATCTCTAATAGACAAACTAGATTTTTAACTTGGCTACCTTTGTCTCACTCTTATGAACATACTGTCCAATTTGTTCAAGTAAGTGTGGGAGCTCGAATATTTTATGCCGAAAGCATAGAAAAATTAATAAAAAATATGAATGATTGCAAACCTGAAATTATGACTGCTGTACCAAGATTTTATCAAAATCTCTATCAAAAAATAAACTCAAGTTTTAATAAAGCTAAAGGACTTAGAAAAATACTAATTACAAAAATGCTAAATCTCGGATTAAGAAAAATAAAAAAGCAGAGTCTAAATATTAATGAAAAAATACAAGATAAGATTTTAGACAAAATTGTAAGAAAGAAAATTAGAGCTCAATTTGGTGGAAGTTTAAAGACATTTGTTTCTGGTGGTGGAGCCTTAGATAAAGAAGTAGGATTTTTCTTAAATGCCATTGGATTGCCAACTTTACAAGGATATGGACTAACAGAAACATCTCCTGTTGTAAGCTGTAATCCTATTAATGATATTAGAATAGAGACAGTAGGACCACCATTTGATGAAAATGAAGTAAAAATTGCAGAGGATGGAGAGATTCTTGTAAAAGGTGAAAATGTAATGATTGGATATTGGAATAATAAAGATGAAACAGATAAAGTATTAAAAGATGGATGGCTCCACACAGGAGACATTGGGACTTTTGAAAATAATTATTTAAAAATAACAGATAGAAAGAAAGACATTATAATTACTCCAGGAGGAGACAATATCTCGCCATTAAAAATTGAAAATGAATTAGTAAACTCTGAAATTTTTGATCAAGCTATTGTATATGGGGATAACAAACCTTATTTGGTTGCATTAATTGTATTAACTTCTGAAAAAAATAACTTATCAAAAGAAGAAATTGCAAAAGAAATTGAAAATGTAAACAAAAATCTTTCAAAAATAGAAAATATAAAAAAATTTTTCATAGTTAATGAAAAATTTTCAATTGAAAATGGAATGTTAACTCCAACATTAAAATTAAAAAGATTTAAAATATTACAAAAATATAAAAATCAATTCGAAAATTTATATTAATATTTTTATTTTAAAAATTGATTATTAATCGCATAAACTCTATCCTTTTTAACTTATTCGTGAAAAATAATTTAAAATAAATATTTTATAAATTTTTTTATAAATTTAATTAAAATTAAAGATTTGACATAAGTTGTTAAAAAAAATAAAAATAGTAATAACAACGAATCATTTGATTCGTAAAACTAAACAGGGAGCTAAAGATGGCTAAAAGAAGAAAAAAAGCTAAAAAGAAAGCTAAAAAGAAAGCTAAAAAAAGAAGAAGAAGAAGATAGTATAATTATTCTTTTTTAAAAACGCTTCTCATAACTTTTTGTGTGAGGAGCGTTTTTTTATTCTGACAATTCTGTGGATGGTTCTTCTTTACTTTCTATTTTGGTAGTTTTGTTTTCTAAATTTCTTTTTAGTGCTTTATCTAGTTTTTTTTGAGTATTTTCCATTGATAAACCTAAAACTATTTGAAACTCAGATAAAATTCTTTCATAAGCTTTTTCAAACAATTGTCTTTCACT
>MDTG01384877.1_pt1 | contig 10060 bp, 9 predicted proteins | sample 811421 | NCBI WGS metagenome assembly MDTG01 (sample SAMN05326645, study PRJNA326480) | marine metagenome | isolation source: seawater | place: Pacific Ocean: South East | collected 2011 | reverse complement strand
TACATCTCATAATTCCAAAACGAGGTCTAAGTTCATCTCTAAACTTCCATTGAATATGATATAAAAGTTGTGGTAAAGATTTGTAAGATTTTATACTAGATCTAAAAATTTCTGTAATTAACTCTTCATTAGTTGGACCATAAAGTATTTCTCTATTTTGGCGATCTCTAATTCTTAACATTTCTTCACCATAATCATTGTATCTTCCACTTTCTTTCCAAATGTCAGAAGATTGAATTGTTGGCATTAATATTTCTTGTGCTCCTACTCTATCTTGCTCTTCTCTAACGATTTGCTCAATTTTTTTCATTACTTTAAAACCTAGAGGCAACCATGAATAAATTCCTGCAGACGATTGCTTAATCATTCCAACCCTCAACATCAATTGATGTGATTTAATTTTTGCTTCAGTTGGATTGTTTTTTAATATAGGTATAAATGATTTTGAAAAATACATTAAATTAGCTATTCCTTTTTTTTTAATATTTATATTTTACTAAAAAATATATGATTATAAAAATAATTAATGCAATTAAAGCAGAATAAGCAATTTATCTTTAAAAATTTTATCATTTTTTAGTGTTTATTCTATATTCTAACTAAATTAATATTAGCTAGAGGTCTTTTTCCTGTTTTTTGTTTAGTAAATTTTCTACATGTGCTTTTTAAAGCATCTACCAAATTAGTTTCTTGTTTTTTATTGTTTAAAGAGAAAGTTTTAACAGTTTTTTCCAACTCATCCTCAAGATCATTTTGAAATTCCTCTTTATCAAATATTGGGAGACCTCTAAAAGTTAATAAAGGCTTATTATGAATTTTACCTTTTGTTGTTATCAAAATTGTTGCTTCAATAAATCCATTTACTGAAACATTTTTTCTTTCTTTAATTGATTGAAAGTCCTCATTAACACTAATTGACCCATCAACATAAATTCTTCCATTTGGGGCTTTATCAAAAACTTCAGGTTTTTTTCCTGGATATAATCTTACAATATCGCCATTCTCTACTTTAACTGGATAAGGAACTTGCATCTCTTTAGCAAAATTAATGTGTTCTAGCATATGTCTGTGTTCACCATGAACAGGAATAACAGACTTTGGTTTTATCCAGTTATACATATCTCTAAGATCTTCACGGTTAGGATGTCCAGAAACATGAATATACTCATTTTCTTCTGATATAACTTCTATACCTTCTTTTACTAATTGATTATGTAATTTGTAAAGTTTTTTTTCATTTCCAGGAATTATTTTTGAAGAAAAAATTACCGTATCACCCTTTTCAATGAAGACATCTGGATGAGTATAATTTGATATTCTGCTCATGGCTCCCATCGGTTCACCTTGGCTGCCTGTACAAAGATAAACAATTTTATCTCTAGAAATATTTTTTGTATTTCTTGCATCTAATGGTTCGATAACATTACTTAAGTATCCACATTGTCTTGCAGCTTTATAAATTCTATGCATAGATCTTCCAACAAGAGCAATTTGTCTTCCAACTTTTTCAGCACAATAAAAAGCAGATTCCATTCTTGCGACATTGGATGCAAATGATGTAATGATAACTCTTTTATTAAGTTTCTCTAAAACTTTAAGCATATTTTTCCGAACATCTAATTCAGAGCCAGCTCTACCTTCGCTAAAAACATTAGTTGAATCACAAATCATAGTGATAACACCTTCTTTTCCAATTTCTTTAAGTCTTTTTGAATTGACATTTTCACCAATTAATGGATCTGGGTCACATTTCCAATCACCTGTGTGTAAAATATTTCCTACCGGAGTTTCAATCTTTAAACCATTCGGTTCTAAAATTGAATGTGTCAATGTTACGAATTCAACTTTAAAAGGATCTAAATTTATAGTGCTATTTAATTCAACTATTTTTAAATAACCTTTTATATCGATTTTTTTTTCTTTAAATTTTTCACTTATTAAAACTGAAGTAAAAGGAGTTGCATATATTTTACATTTAAGTTTAGGCCAAATATGGGCTATAGCTCCTATATGATCTTCATGTGCGTGGGTTAAAACAATACCTAAAAGATCATCTTTTTTATCAATTATAAATCCTGGATCTGGATATATTAAATCTACACCCGGTATACTGTCATCAGCAAATGTTACTCCTATATCAACAATAATCCATTTTTGATTTTCAGGTTTTCCATAGGCAAACAAATTCATGTTCATGCCTATCTCTCCCGATCCTCCCAATGGACAAAATATTAATTCTTCTTTCATTTATTTGAGAGTTTTGCAGCTTTTAATAAACCGTTAATAGTTAAATCTTTTTTAATAATTGTCTTTCTTTTAATTGAATATTTGAACAAGTTCGAGTAGCCACCTGTTAAAACTATATTAAAAGATTTTCCTGTTTGCTTAATAATCATTTGAATAATATTGTCAATTAATCCAGAATAACCATGGTAAAAACCAGATCTAATTGCAGAAATAGTATTTTTTCCTATAACACTTTTTATTTTTTCAAGTTTTATTTTAGGTATTAAAGACGCCTTGTCTGACAAAGTATTTAAAGATAAATTCACACCAGGAGCAAGAATGCCACCAATATAATTATCTTTAATAACAACGTCAAAATTTGTTGCTGTTCCAAAATCAACAATAATAAAATTTCTTTTCCTATCAATAACTGATATTGCGTTAGCTAATCTATCTGATCCAATTTGTTTTTTATTTACTTTAATTTTTAATAACTTGTTTAATTTTAATTTTTTTAATTCAACACATTTTACATTTATTGAATAATCAATATATTGCTTAATATATTTGAATGCTTTAGGCACAACAGAGCTAAATAAAACTTTAATTATTTTATATTTATAGATTTTTAAAAATTTTAATTTTTTTGCTAGGTATTTTTTATTTAATAAAATAGTTTTAAATCGTATTTTTTTAACTAAATTTAAATTTTTATTAAATAAGCAAATTTTTATATCTGTGTTTCCTATATCCCCTATTAAGTACATTTAATTATTTTATTTTTATATTTTTTTTCAAAATTCAATTTAATTTTATTTATTATTTTTATTTTATTAATTTTTTTTTTACTATATTTATTTAAATAAGTAGTTGGGTAATTTAATATATTTGGACTATTTATGATATTAATTCCAATACCTGTAATCAAATATTTATGGTTATCTTTGTATATTATTTCTTGTAAAACTCCACAAACTTTTTTTTTATCAATTAAAATGTCATTTGGGTACTTAATATTTACTTTTCTTGAAATTTGATTTGTTATTATTTTTTTTAATATTGTTAAATTTAAAGTAGTTATTTTTTTTAAAGATAATTTAAATTTAATTTTAAAAAAAATTGAAATAAATAAATTTCCTTTACTTGAAATCCATTTATTGCCTCTCTGTCCTTTGCCATTTGTTTGAGTTTCTGCAGATACTATTCCAATATCATTTCCATATTTAATTAATCTTATGGCTGTATTATTTGTACTTTTTACTTTTTTAAAAATAAAATTTTTTATTTTCATTAAATAATATTTATTTTTGAAACTATTTCAGTCAATCCGCTAGGATAAATAAAATATGCCATAATAAATATTGTCGATATAATTAATGTTAATTTTAATCCAATATGATGGTTTTTCTCATACATTTCTTTTTCTGGATCAAAGTAAATAATTTTAATTATTCTTAAATAATAAAATGCTGCGATAACAGTTGATAATAAACCTACAATTGCAAGGAAGTACATTGATTTTTCTATTACTGCCATAAATATATAAAATTTAGCAAAAAATCCTGCTAAAGGTGGGATGCCTGCTAGTGAAAAAAGTATTACCATTAATGAGAATGAAAGTATTGGATGGTTTTTTGACAATCCTGATAAATCTTCAATTTTTTCATAATATTCATCATTTCTTCTAAGCATAAACAAACAACTAAAAAAAGCTAAGTTCATAAATAAATATATTGTCATATATGTTATTGCACTTTGTATACCTTGATTTGTTCCAACTGAAAGTCCAGCTAGTGCATAACCCATGTGTCCTATTGAACTATATGCTACTAATCTTTTTAAATTTTTTTGACCTATTGCTGCAATAGCACCAAATATCATGGAAGCTATTGATAAAAAAACTATGATTAATACCCATTGATCAATCATATTTATAAAGGGCACATATAAAATTCTAATAAATACTGTCATCGCTGCAATTTTTGGCAATACTGCAAAAAACATTGTTACTGAAGTTGGTGAGCCTTGATATACATCAGGAGCCCACATATGAAATGGTACTGCAGAAATTTTAAATGCTAACCCAACAAGAATAAAAACTATTCCAAAAGTTAGACCATAATGGACTTCATTAGTGTTATTTAAAATTTGATTAAAATTTGTGCTTTCTGCAAATCCATATATTAATGAACATCCATACAATAACAATCCTGAAGAAAGTGCGCTAAGTACAAAATATTTTAATCCTGACTCACTAGATAATAAATTATTTCTATTAAAAGAAGCCAAAACATATAGAGCCAAAGATTGTAATTCCAGACCCATGTAAAAAACTATCAAATCGTTGGAACTTATCATTACTAACATTCCAAGTATCGAGCTCAATATAAGAATAGGATATTCTATTTTATTAATTTTATTTAACTGTAAATATTTAGACGATGTTAACATAACGAAAATTCCAGAAACTATTGTTAAAAGTTTCATAAAAGTTGACAATTTATCTATTTTATAACTTCCGTTAAACAGTGAAACATCTGGTACAGAATTCAAATTATAAATTAAAGCTAACAAAATGGCTAAACTTATAGTTGATAAATTATATATTAATTGAGAACTATTCTTTTTAAAAACACCAACTATTAATAAAAACATAATTGAACAAGAAATAAATATTTCAGGTAAAATTAAATCTAAATTTTCCATTATTTTTTATATACAGTATTGCTATTAATATTTGTGTTATACATTTCTAAAACGTTTTCCACTGATACTTCTATTGAGCTCATAAGAGGTTCGGGATAAAATCCAAAAAATAAAATTGGAATAACCAATGCTAACAAAATTACTATTTCAAATCTTTTCAGATCAGTCATGGATTTCACATCTTCATTAACAATTTTTCCAAAAATAATTCTCTTATATAACCACAGCATATAAGCTGCTCCTAAAATTACTCCAAAACTTGCTATGGTAGCTGCTAAAAAACTTTTCTTAAATGTTCCCATTAAAACCAAAAATTCGCCTATAAAACCTGTGGTGCCTGGTAATCCAAGTGCACCTAATGTAAATATCATAAATACTATTGCGTAACGGGGCATAATAGTTACCAAACCACCGTATTTACTTATCATTCTTGTATGAAGTCTTTCATATACGACACCTACACATAAGAATAGTGCCGCGGACACAAGGCCGTGACTAATCATTTGAAAAATACTTCCTTCAACTCCTTGTTGTGTCATTGTAAAGATACCTAGTGTTACAAAACCCATATGAGCAACAGAAGAATATGCTATTAATTTTTTCATATCTTCCTGCATCAAGGCAACCAAAGATGTATAAATTATTGCTATTAAACTTAATGTATATATCAATGGAATAAAATACTCAGATGCATAAGGAAAAAGACCTAAAGAAAATCTTATAAAACCATAACCAGCCATTTTAAGAAGTATAGCAGCCAACAAAACAGATCCAGCAGTTGGTGCCTCAACATGGGCATCAGGTAACCATGTATGAACAGGCCACATTGGTGTTTTTACTGCAAATGAGCTAAAAAAAGCAAGCCATAATAAATTCTGATACTTGGTATCGATTCCTAAATCATATAATTTTTCAATATCAGTTGTGCCTGTTATCCAATAAATTGATATTATTGCTATCAACATCAAAACTGAACCTAGTAAAGTATATAAAAAGAATTTGAAAGCTGAGTAAACTCTTCTTTCTCCTCCCCAAATTCCTATAATCAAAAACATAGGTATTAAACCAGCTTCAAAAAATAAATAAAATACTACTAAATCTAAAGAACAAAAAACCCCAATCATAAATGATTCCATAATCAATATAGCTATTAAGAAATCTTTAAGTTTATTTTTTATTGTAGAATTTACAGAAATTACACAAATTGGAGTAATAAATGTTGTTAAGATAATAAATAAAATTGAAATACCATCAATACCAACTTTATAATTAATAAATCCAGACAACCACATTCTATTTTCAACAAATTGAAAATTTACAGATGTTTTATCAAAAACATACCAAAGATATAAAGATAAAAAAAAATTAGCTAAGGAAATAAATAGTGCTACATACTTACTACTTTGATATTTATCATTAGATGATTTTGTAAATAATATAAAAATAGCACCTATTGTTGGTAATAAAATTAACGATGATAAAATAGGAAAGTTCATTATTGAAAAATTAATAAAGTTAATAATATAGAAAAACCAATAAGCATTACAAAAGCATATTGATAGATAAATCCAGATTGAAATTTAACTGCTTTGATCGAAAAATTTTTTATTAATTTTGACAATCCATCAGGTCCAAATTTATCAATTATAGAAATGTCAATTTTTTTCCATAAAAAACTTCCAATTTTTTTGGATGGGTTTACTAAAATAAAATCATAAAGTTCATCAAAATACCACTTATTTTTTAAAAATAAGTACAAAGGTTTATTCATTTCAACAATTTCAAAGACTATATTTTTATTTTTCACAAATAAGTAAAAACTTATTGGTATAGATAAAACAACAAGCAAAGGCGTTAAAAATAAAAACCATGTAGGAGGATGAGCTTTATTTAAAGGATGTAAAAACTTGATTGAATCACCCCAAAATTCATAAGAAATATCATGTCCTATAAATAAGCTTTTAAATAAGACTCCAGCAAAAATAGCTCCTATTGCTAAAATTATTAATGGTATCAACATCACTAATGGAGACTCATGCATGCTTTCAATGTTGACCTTGGAATTATTATAATCTCCATGAAAAGTTTTAAAAATGAGACGCCATGAATAAATTGATGTTAATAATGCAGTAAATACACCTATTATAGCCGCATACATACCCACTGTATTACCTTTTAAAAAAGCAAACTCTATAATTGCGTCTTTAGAATAAAAGCCTGACAAAAAAGGAAACCCTGTTAGGGCAAGAGTTCCTATTATCATCAAAGCATATGTATAAGGTAGTTTTTTCCTTACTCCACCCATAAAATTGATGTCTTGCTCGTCTTTAAAGGAGTGAATTACTGAGCCAGATCCTAAAAATAATAAAGCTTTGAAAAAAGCATGTGTAAAAAGATGAAACATAGCAACATTATATGCTCCTACTCCAGCAGCAAAAAACATATAGCCAAGTTGACTACATGTTGAGTATGCTATAATTTTTTTTATATCAGATTGAACCAATGCTACTGATGCAGCGAACAAAGCGGTAATCATTCCAATTACTGTAATTATGGTCAGAGCAAATTCTGAATATTCGTAAATATGTGAACATCTAACTACTAAAAAAACACCTGCTGTTACCATTGTGGCGGCATGAATTAAAGCAGAAACAGGAGTAGGCCCTTCCATAGCATCGGGTAACCAGGTATGAAGAAGAAATTGTGCCGATTTACCCATAGCACCTACAAATAATAAAATGCAAATCAAGTCTATTGCTTTAAAATTGAGTCCTAAAAAGTTTAAATTTTTATCTGTAAACTGTGGCACTTGTTGAAACACTTCATTATAATTAACTGTTCCAAAAATATAAAAAATTAAAAAAATACCTAAGGCAAAACCAAAATCTCCAACTCTATTTACAATGAAAGCTTTAATTGCTGCTGCATTGGCACTTTCCTTTTTATACCAAAAACCAATTAAAAAATATGAGCACAGTCCTACACCTTCCCAGCCAAAAAATAATTGAATAAAATTATCTGAAGTTACTAAAGTAAGCATAGCAAAAGTAAATAAAGATAAATAAGACATAAATCTTGGCTTGTGAGGATCATGTGACATATATCCAATTGAATAAATATGAACTAGTGATGAAATTAATGTTACAACTACTAACATCACTGAAGATAATGTGTCTATATTTATTGACCAATTAACATTTAGAGCTCCAGAATTTATCCAGGTAGAAATGATTAGATTGTTTGAATAACCGTCGTTTATAACTTTATAAAAAATAAAAAAAGACAAAATTGCTGATATTGATACAAATGCACTTGTTATGATTTCAGAAAATCTGTCACCAATTAGTTTCCCAAAAAAACCTGAAATAATTGATGCTACCAATGGTAAAAATAAAATTAAATATTCCATTTTATCCTTTAAGACGATCTATTTCTTCAACTCTTATGGTTCCTGAGTTTCTATAGTAGACAACTATAATAGCCAATCCAATTGCTGCTTCTGCAGCAGCTACTGTTAATATAAATAATGTGAAAATTTGACCACTAATATCATTTATAAAAATTGAGAATGATACAAGATTGATATTTACAGCAAGTAAAATTAATTCGATACTCATCAAAATAACAATAACATTTTTTCTATTAAGAAATATTCCTGCTATACCTATAGTAAATATTATAGCTGCAAGAGTAAGATAATGACCCAAACCAATGTTAATCATCAATCTTCACTCCCTTTTTGCTTTCAACTTCAATTAAATCAACTCCTTCATCTCTTTCTCTAGAAATTTGTTTGATATAACTTTGTCTTTTAAGGCCTGATCTTTGTCTAAATGTTAGTACAATGGCACCAATCATAGCAACTAAAAGTATCATTCCAGATAATTGAAATAGAAGTATGTGGTCTGTATAAATTACATTTCCTAATGAATGAGTGTTACTTACATTGGTTGATAAACTTAAAGAAATTGAATCTAACAAATTAGGTTTATATTTCCATCCACCTACAACAATTATAAGTTCAAAAAAAATAATTAAACTAACTATTAAACCTACCGGTATATGAGAACCGCTTTTACTAGATGTAAACCATTCATTTTTTTGTTGAGCAACATTTAACATCATAACAACAAACAAAAACAATACAGCTACAGCACCAACATAAACTATAAGCATTATCATTCCTAAAAACTCAGCTCCAATCATTATGAATAAGCAAGAAATACTTATAAAATCTAAAATTAAAAAAAATACAGAATGAACTGTATTTTTAGAAACCGTTACCATTATGGCTGATACAATTGCGATAAGTGAAAATATATAAAAAAAGATTGAGTGTACTATCATATTTTTATCTATGTGAACTGTCAGCATTAATATTAGCTGCTAGAATGTTTTCCCATCTATCACCATTTTCTAATAATTTTTCTTTGTTATAATAAAGTTCCTCTCGTGTTTCTGTAGCAAACTCAAAATTTGGACCTTGAACTATAGCGTCAACAGGACAAGATTCTTCACATAATCCACAATAAATACATTTAAGCATATCGATATCATATCTTGTGGTTTTTCTACTTCCATCTTCTCTCTCTTTAGATTCTATAGTTATAGCTTGCGCCGGACATACAGCTTCACATAATTTGCATGCTATACATCTTTCTTCACCATTTGGATATCTTCTTAAAGCATGTTCACCCCTAGCTCTTGGGCTAATAACTCCTTTTTCATGAGGATAATTAATGGTTTTTTTTGGTTTAAAAATTTCTTTTAGAGCAATCATTAATCCATTAATGAAATCGATCATCAATATAGTTTTTAAAAATCTTGAAATCTTCATTTTAATTCACCGGCAATAAGTCAAAATATAATAAATAACTTGCTGTTAAAACAACCCAAGTTAATGACATTGGAAGAAATATCTTCCATCCTAATTTCATTAGCTGATCATATCTATATCTTGGAACAATTGCCTTAACTAATGCAAATAAAATAAATAAAAATAAAATTTTAAAAATCATCCATATAGGTCCTGGTATTACATTAAAAGGAAATATTTCAATTAGAGGTAACCAACCACCTAAAAACAAAATTGAGCCCATAGCACACATCAATAAAATATTTGCATATT
>MDTG01358631.1_pt1 | contig 10060 bp, 7 predicted proteins | sample 811421 | NCBI WGS metagenome assembly MDTG01 (sample SAMN05326645, study PRJNA326480) | marine metagenome | isolation source: seawater | place: Pacific Ocean: South East | collected 2011 | reverse complement strand
CTATCCCACCATTTATATGGATCAGACCAAATATTTTCAATATGAAGTATTAAATCTGAAGTTTTAGTAATTACAATTTTCAAGTCTTTAAAACTTTCAAATAATTTTTTAATTTTAGGGTTAAAAGTATTTGTAAACTCTCTAGTTGTAAAAACTATTACAGGCTTACCCGAGAACATTGATTGATAAAATGAGGTTTGAAAATCCATATTTATTAAAATTTTAGATTCCATAAACACATCGTCCAATTTTTTTTGCTTGAAAATAAAATTCTTACCAAAATCCGCATTAATCCTTTCATTCATTAACCATAAATTTGAATTCGGATGTAACCTAAAGTGTAAACTATCTTTTATTTTATTTGGTAATTTTTTTAAACTTTTTAATTGTTCATAAACCTCTAATGATTGTTTTCCTTTTAGATTATAATGAAGATGATGATTATATATTGTTGATGAGTTAGACAAAATAATCGAAAGTTTTGTTCCTTTTATTAATAACCTTTTTTTTATTTTTTTTGTATAAAAATGAGGTGGAATTTGATGTACATTTTTCTTTTCAGAATAATTCCATGATAAAAAACAATCTCCTTTTTTGTTGCGTGCATCAAATTGATTTGTGTCTTCAGTTGCGCCTCCATGTTCTGAGCAAAAATATATAGATTTTTCTATTTTGTTAGCAACCCAAATAGAAAATAAGTCACACCTTTCACCTACTGCAGAAATAATCACTTTTGGACTTAATTTTATTTTATTACAATAATTTTCAATTTTATCAAAACCTTCAAGATATGAAATAGGCATAAATTTAAAAATATTTTTATTTATAAAATTTTCATAACTATTCTTTGCAACAAATTCTAAATTTTTTTCTCTATTCTGAGGTAATGGAAGAGCAAAAGTTTTATCAAAATCTGTGTATATTCTAGGAATAGTTTTGCTTTTAATAAATATTTTTAAGTCTGACAATTTTCCAAAATAAGTTTTATAGAGAACTACCTCAGATTTTGAGGGCATTAAAGATAAAAACTTGTCAAAAAGTCTATAAGATAAATTTGATTTTTCATAATATTTGTTTACTTGGTAATTTTTTTCATTTTTAATACTTTTATGTTTAATTTCTTTGTAAGTTAAGTCCTCCCTTTTTTGAAATTTTATAATTTCTGTATATATAAAATTATTCCACAACTCAGTATTTGCAACTTTATTAAATTCTGTACAGTCACTTGGGATTAGATCTAAATAACTCGTTTTATAGTAAAAGATTTTTGAAATATCATAATTATCAATGACAAGTCTTGAGCTTTCCCACTTATCGAAAGAACTAACAAGAAATTTATAAAGCCATGCTCCGATTATAATATGCCAATATCTTTGATCTTCATTTCTTTTATGCATCCTGTTTAAATGTTTGCTTAAAACATCTAAAGTTTGATAATAAAATTCGTAAAGATATTTATAGTCTTTGTCGATTTTTTTCGAATTATCCCAATGATATTCTGCAATTTTATATTCTCCTAATTTATTAGATTCTAATTCTGATGCTAAACACCATTTTCCAAGGAATAACTTATTATTTTCTGAATAGCAGGACTCAGTTATTTTAGTTGTGAATAAACTAAATTTCATAAAAATTTACTATTTTGAAAATTTGTTAAAAATTTAAATTGTTTTTTTAAACAAATTGTTAAGATAAGGATTAACTTTATATCTCATAAGTCCTACTAAAAAGTTTTTATTTTCAATCTCAAATACTTTTTTGATTTGAGTTGTAACTAAATTGTAAACCAAAGCAATTCTATCAGATTTCCCATCTCCTTCAAAAGAATGCCAGGTCTCTTGTTCAACTCTTGAAAAGAAAACTCCTCGATTTTGCTTCCAATTTACAATTTTTTTTTTATCTCCTTTTTTGTTTGCATAAAAAATAGTTCCAGTGTTGTTTTTTGGATATAAGTAAATCACACCGCTTAGCAACTTGTTAGGAGTATCGTCGTGAATTGGAAATTTATAATTTTTTCCAGTTTTGATCACTGAAAAATCAGAATATTCGTATAGTTTAGCTTTTTCAGGAGCAATTTTCATTAATATATTAAAAGCTTTTTGATGGTAATTTTTATGTAGTGACTGAATTAATGAGTTGTCAATACAACTTTTTTTAATAGTATCATTTTTTGCAATTTCATTGTGATAAACTTTTAAAGTGTCCTCTGGAATTTGATCTAAAACTAATTTTGAAAGCTTATCAAAATCATCTTTGTTTAAAAAATTATCTACGATTTCTATGTTAACCATTATTTTATTTTAAATATTTTATTTTTCTATATTAATTAAAAAATTATTTTATCAATAGTATCTTTTATTCTTTTAAAATTCCTCATTTCCGCAACTTTAGATTTTCCTAAATTAATTAAATTGATATATCTTGGAAACTCATTAATTCTTTTTTTATCAAGAAAAATATTATCAAATATTTCTTTTTTAGTTTTTTTTATGTTTAACTTTTTAACAAATTTATTTAAATTTACTGGAAGTTCGTATAATTCTAAAATTTCCTTTGTTAAAAAAAAATTTTTATTTTTTCCGTTTGCATAGTAAATCTCACAAAGAATTCCTATACCAACTGCTTCTCCATGTCTTATAGCATCCTTATTTTTGCTATTTTTTAAAGACATCTCAATTGCATGCGCAAATGTATGACCAAAATTTAGATTAAGTCTTTTTCCTTCTTCATAAACATCGTTTTGAAAAAATTTTATTTTTGTTTGCAAAGTGTGTTTTATTATATTTGAAATATAATTAAAATTTTTGCTAATAACATTTTTTTTATTTCTCAATAATTTAATTGTAGGATTGTTATCTATTAAGCCACATTTGAGAATTTCTGAGATCCCTGCCTTATACTCTCTTAAAGGTAAAAAATTAAGAATGTTTTTTGAAACATATATTTTTTCTGGATGATAGTAAGTTCCAATTGAATTAATCACACCTCTATAGTTTATTGCTGTTTTGCCTCCAACACAACTATCGATTATTGCAGTCATAGTTGAGGGTATATTATAATGAATTAACCCTCTCAAATATAGTGCGCTGGCTAATCCACAAACATCTCCTATTACTCCACCTCCACAAGAGACTAAAATTGATTTTTTTGTAAATTTTTTATCAAAAAAACTATCTAGAATTTTTAATAATACTTTTAAATCTTTATTAACTTTTTCTCCATCAATATATAATACTGATAATTTTGGAAATGATATTTTTAAGTCATGGATAATATATCCAGTAATTTTTTTATTAATTTTTTTATCTAGTACTAATAAGACTTTTTGATCAAAATAACGTCTTTTTAGATCTTTTGCTATAGTTGTGTATGATTTAGTTTTTTTTCTTGTATCAATTCCTTCACGATCAGGACAAAATTTAATATCATATTTTTTTTTGTTTATGTAATATTCAATTTTCATAAAAATTTAAAATTCCTTGTATAATTTATAAAATCTATCTTTTTCAAATCTTATTTTAGCTTTTATATAGTCCTCCTTAATATCTATAGAGAAACTATCACCACTCAAGTTCGGTGATTTAATTTTTAAGCCAATTTCTAGTGCTCTTAAAAGTTCTATACCCTCTGCTTTTTCCAAAAAGGTCTGTTTTGATTTTGCATATATTTGAAGAGCCTTTGGCTTAAAAGAAATAATTGATAAATGTTTTTGGAGATATTGAGTCTTCTTTTTAAAACTATAGGGCAAAGAAGATCTTGAAAAATATAAAACATTATTATTTCTATCTTTTACAACTTTTACAATGTTTTCATTTTGAATATATTTAACTTTTAAAGAAGGTACAATAATATCTGCATTTGAATTCCTTTTGTGGAAATTAATTACATTATTTATATGATTAGGATTAATGAGTGGTTCATCACCTTGAATATCTAAAATTAAATCATACTTTTTTTTTAAAACTTTATACCCTTCGGCTATTCTTTCTGTGCCGTTTTTATGTTTTTTAGAGGTTAATATAGCTTGACCACCGTATCGCTTCACTGTTTCATAAATTTTTTTATGATCGCAACAAACATAAACATCTTTCAACATTTTTGATAATTTCGCTCTTTTATATACATGAACTATCAACGGATAATTATTTATAGGTAACAATGCTTTTGCGTGCAATCTTTTAGAACCTATTCTAGATGGTATTAATCCTAAAATCCTCATCATGAATTTAACCAACCACCATCTATATTTACATTTTCACCATTAATATAGCTTGCCTCTTTGGATAATAAAAAAAATATTAAATTTGATATTTCGTCAGATCTTCCCCATCTTTTCATAGGTATCCTACTTAGCGTCCAATTATAAAGTGCTTTTTTTTTTTTAAAATTTTTAAAATATGAAGTCTCAATAAAACCCGGACTAATAGAATTTGCCCTAATCTTAAATTTCGCCATTTCTTTCGCAAAACATTTTGTAAGAGAAGTAAGAGCGCCTTTTGTGGAGGCATAAGAACTCAATCCTGTGAAACCGGTTTGCCCAACAATTGATGAAATATTAACTATAACTCCTGGAGTTTTTTTCTTGATTAGGTTTTTGGTAAAAATTTGCATTAGATAAAAAATTGAAAAGAAATTAATATCAAAAACGTTTTTTAAATCTTTTTTATTTATCTTTAAAAAATTCTTTCTTTGTCTTATCCCTGCATTATTGACTAAACCAGTGATAATTCTATGATTTTTATTTGCATCACTAAAGATTTTTTGGATTAAATTTAAATTAGTAACATTGCCATTTATAATTTTTAAATTTTCGCACTTTTTAAATTTTTTGTTATCTGCTTTATTTTTGATTAATGCATAGACGTAAATCCCTTTACTTATTAATAAATTAGCGGTTGCTTGACCTATACCTTTTCCCGCTCCTGTTACTAAGACGTTATTAATTTTGTATTTCATCTAAATATTATTTTTATTCTTGTTAAAATGTTTCCCAAGTTTTTCTTAATTGATAGATTGATTTTTTAATAATTTTTCGAAATTATTTTTTTTTCCATTAGTGTTTAATAATTTCACTTTACCTATTTTAACATATTCGTAAATAGAATTACTCAACTTTACCACTTTAATATTAGGCCATATTTTTTCCGAAAAAATATCTAAATGACTATTAGAAATATGATATACTCTACCAATTGTATCTAGTATCTCAGAAGCAACACTGCCTGGCTCTCCCATTATTATGGGTGCATCTAATTTTTTAGATTTACTTTTTAAATTAACTAAAATTTGATCCTTTATCATATGTTTGAGGTTAATATGTTTTTTGTTATTTTTTTTTAGCGGATGAATACTAATTTTGAAACCATTTATATTAGCATGTTTAAATTTTAACAATTTCTTAAGATCTCCAAATAAATTATTTATATCTTTAATTTCAAAAGGCAAAAAAATAAATTTTTTTCTTTTCGATAGTTTTGAATACCTTATAGAGTTTATAATTTTAAGTTTTTGTGAGGGCCAAGAAAAATATTTAACAAATACTTTTTTTTGTGGTTTGCTACAAATATACAGCTTATCTAAATTTTTAACTTTATAAATCATTTCAGATTGAAAAGGTTCAGGCATTCTGTGATAATAACCAAAAACTTTATTAAATTTTGATATTCGTTTTGCTGCTTCTATAACAGCATTTTGATGAGGTCTATTCTCATAAGGGATATAAAGATTAAATTTACAATATTCAAAATTTTGAAAAAAGTACTTTGCAAAAACTGCAGAATTAAAAGAAGTAACATTCGTATTATCTAAAAAATTTCTTTTAAATAGATTCTTAAATACAAATTTAAAAAAATTAATTAAATTTAATACTCTATTTTTTTTATATATTATTGTTAAATTTTTTATTTTTTTAGGTACATAATTGTCTAACGAAATTAAAAACCAATATGTGTTTTTTTTCTTATTAGACTTATAGTTAAAATATCGGTCATAAAAAAATCCATCTTTACCAAAATTTTCCTTTGAGCAGTAAGAATAAATAATATTATATTTTTTTTTTTTATCTATTTTTGATTTTATTAGGCTATGATTTGAGTTTATTATTATGCCTAAAAATTCTTTGATAAAATTTTTTATTAAATCAAAACTAAATAATTTATTTTTAATGAATAATTTTATTTTTTCATTTCCAATACAATCCGCCCAAATAACAAAATCGCAAAATGGGCTTATTGATGTTTTAACACCCATTTTTTTTTTTTGTTTTAAATTTTTTTTTGCTAAATTTATTGTATCTGTTTGTGATTTATAAATTTCTTTTTCCATTTATTATATTCTTTAAAAAAAATAGATAGTTTTTTTGAAGATCCTAAACTGACTCTTACGTAATCTTCTAATGGTTTAGGAAAATTGGCCCTAATGTATATTTTTCTTTTTGCTAACCATGTAACAAGATGTTTTGTTAATTTTTGATTAGATAGTTTAAGAAGAATGAAATTAGTTTTTTCTCCTCCGTGAAATTTATCTCCATTGGATTTAAATTTATTTCTAATGTATTTTGATCCTTGTTTTACCAATTTTACGTGATCCCTATAAATTTTATTTTTCAAAGCCCATAGTGCCGCCTGATATGTCAATGAGTTAGTCTCAACCAAAGTTCTGCATTTGGAAATGTATTCACTTAATTTTTTATCGGCTACCATGTACCCTAAACGTATACCTGAAAGACCCCAAGCTTTTGAAAAGGTTCGCATTACAATTAAATTTTTATTCTTTTTGGTTTTAGGAACTTCAGAAATAGAACCAAAGTAATGGTAAGCTTCGTCGTAAACCAAAAGTATATTATTTTTCTTACAAATTTTATAAATTTCATTTTTTATTTTTTTGTTAAATTCATATTCTATTGGCATATTTGGGTTGACTAGAAACAAGACTTTTGTTTTTTTATTTATAAGTTTTTTTAAATCACCAATTTTTAGTTCAAATGTATTTGAAAATTTCCATAAACGATATTTAATATTGTGTAGTTTGAGTAAAACATCATACATAGGATAAGATGGATGCATAATTATTGCCTCATCATCTTTTGTAAGAGTGGAAAAAATTATATGGGACATACATTCCGTAATTCCCTGCGTTATATAAATATTATCTGTTTTGACTTTATGAAGTTTAGCAATTTTTTTATATAGAAGAGATATGTCAGGAGTCGCATTAAACGAATTAATAGAAAAACTATTTAAGGCTTTTTTAAAATCAGAATTGTTATATGAGTCTGCCCTCTCATTTCTGTCTAAAATAATACCTTTTTCTAAATCTCGATTTTGAGATGTTTGAAGTCTTATAAGTTTATCTTGATGTGTTTTGAATTGCATGGTGTGGACTAAAGTTTATTACTATATGCTTCAAATAAATTTGTTGTTTTGCATTCTAAATTATTAATACATTTATTACAGTATATGCCGTCAAGTTCTTTTTTAAGATGTTTATTTCTTAAATATTTATATTCATCTCCATTCCAAATTTCTAATAAAGTTTTTTTTGTAGTATCTCCAATTTCTAATTGTTTATGAAAATCAGCTGTGCAAGCAACAACGAAACCATGTGGATTTACAACTATTCTATTAAATGGATAAACGCACTTAGACAATGCATCGTTCTTTTTGAGGCTACCTAAAACATTTCCAGTTTGTATGCTCTCATTTTCATTAAGCTCCATCATACTTCCACCTTGATTGCTAATTTCTCTAAATTCAAATTTATCACAATTTGCTGTAATTACTTTTTCTATTTCTTCTGCTACAAAATCTGTTTTAGAATTTTTAACTGTGCTCACATATATTCCCATTTTAATATTATTTTCATTTCGATACTTAAATATCCATTTTAAATTTTCAATTACTTTTTCAAAATCATCATATCCATGAACTTTTTTAAAATTTTCTCTATTATGGGCATTGATTGAAAACTTTATACTATCACAACCGGCATCTATAACCGGCTGAGCTCTTTTAGCATTAGCTAATGCCCCGTTAGTATTTATATAAATATACTCATACTTTAATTTTTTCCCTTCTTTTATAAATTCTGGTAATCTTTTATCCATAAAAGGTTCGCCAGTGGCTTGAAGCGCTAAATCAGTAGAACCATTTTCTTTTGCTTCTCTCATTAGTTTAAAAGCTAATTTCAAATCAAGAGCATCATATTGTCTAATTTTTGGGTTTGCGCAGAAATAACATTTATGATTGCATCTATTGTTAATATCTAGAGTAATTTCTCTAGGAAAAGGAGGGTTGATGGTAAAAATTTCTTTTTCTGATCTAAAAGTAAGTTTTTTTCTCAACTCAAAAGATTGTTCAAAGACTTCTTTTTTATACGGTGGATAAAATTTTGACATAATTTTTTATAATAAAAAATTTCTTACAATTCATATCATAATTCTAAAATTTTTGAGTCTTTTATTTCTAAAGTTCTACTAAAGAATTTTGAGAAACTTCTATTGTGACTAACCATGATTACTGTGATGTCCTCTTTTTCTATTAAGCTTTTTATTATTGAGTCTGCTGTTTCTGGGTCTAATGACGAAGTTGGTTCATCCAAAATGATAAAATTTTCATTTTTATAGATTGCTCTAGCTATCATTATTCTTTGTTTTTGTCCTCCAGATAATATTGATCCAAATTCTCCAAGTTTTGTATTTATTCCTTCGGGAAGTTTTGAAACTACTTCTTCTAAATTAGCAATTTTGATAGCTCTTTTAAATTTACTCTCATCAAAACCATCAGTAGACAAACAAACATTATCTTTTAAACTTTTATTAAAAATAAAAACTTTTTGAGATACATATGATAGAGAATTAGTTAAATTAGATTTTTTATTAAGCTCAAAATTATTATTAATTATTATTTTACCTGAGTCAGCAGTCTGTAAACCAACTAAGAGGTCTAAAAAAGTACTTTTGCCAATACCTGAGTCACCAATAATTAAAATTTTATCTCTGTAATTTATTTTTAAATTTACTTTTTCTAATATTTTTTTTTCAGGTTTTTTATATGAAAAGAATAAATCTTTTATATCTATATTCTTTATATCAATATTTTTCGGATATGAAATTTCGTCTTTTGTTCCAATTAAATCATCATATACTTGGTCTATAACAGGTTTAGAAAACTTCCATCTTTGCATACATTGTACGATTCTATTTATCGACGGAAGAATTTTAAAAGCACTAGCTACATATATTCCTAAAGTTGGTAAAATTATTTGTTTTGAAACACTTGGAAAATAATTTGTAGAAATAAAAATTACAGCAGTTAGCAATAATAATGCAATTAGTTCAAAATAAATTTTTGGGATTTGGGTAATAGTATTATAAATTGGCATTGTTTTAACGTAAGAGTTGGAAATTAATTTATAACTGTCATCAATTTGTTTAAAAATATTTGAACAGATAATCTCTCTGATACCCTGAACACTTTCTTGCACGATTTGAGTTTTTTTAAAATCAATTCTTTTCCTTTCTTCGGCAATTCTAACAATTGTACTATTGAAAATTTTAAGAAAAATATATGAAAGGATTATTGTTAAAATAACACTTAAGAGAGTAATTTTAAACGCTATCGCAAAAAGAAGAATACTGATGCCGGTAATTAAAATTAGTTCTGTTATTATTCTTAAAAAAGAGAATATTCCCTCCCCAAAGAATCTATTTTCATTTCTTACCTTAGTAATTAAATCAGATGATTTGCTGTTGAGATGAAAGTTATAATTCCTACAAATAAATCTAAAAAATAATTTTTGAGATATTTCTTCTTGAATTCTAGTAATCAAAAAATTTTCACGATAATTCACGTAAATTTGGAATAAATTTTTTAGTATAAGAATTGTGCCAAAAAGAATTAGAGTAGTGTTTATTAGATTAGTAGAAAATTTTTCTTGAAAGAAATTAAGAAATAAAGAAAATTTTGGGTATAAATCAAAAAAATTGTTATTAGTTAATGAAACTATAACCGGTAATAATAATGAAATCGAGAATACCTCCAAAGCAGTATTATAGCAGTTT
>MDTG01296169.1_pt1 | contig 10060 bp, 10 predicted proteins | sample 811421 | NCBI WGS metagenome assembly MDTG01 (sample SAMN05326645, study PRJNA326480) | marine metagenome | isolation source: seawater | place: Pacific Ocean: South East | collected 2011 | reverse complement strand
TATACATCAAGTGATTCAATAATTTCATTATCTCTTATGAGATTAATCTCTCGGTAAGATCCAAATTTACTAATTCCACCAGATACAGAAATTGCATGAAGAATATTTGAATTTCCTGACAAAGTATAGATACCAGGATTTTTAGAATTTCCTGTTACTAAAACGTTTACATCTCTTATATCGCTTAAAGAAATTATTGCCTGAGTGCCGATAAAGGCATTATTAATACTTGACTCAATTAAAGAAGATGCTTGACTAAGAGTCAGTCCTGCTAGTGTAAGTTTACCAATATCAGGAAGATTGATAGCGCCATCGCCATTGATAATATAGTCATCTATCTCATCCTTCTGACCTATTAACTGAATATTTAAAACATCTCCGGTATCTAAAGAATATCCACTATCTGGATTTGGTTCATTAATTGGCATAAATGTTGTTTGGAATGTATTGAAAAAATCTGATCCAAATAACAATTTATCTTCATCATCTTCTTCAATATCTTCTTTAGACTTATCAAGCTTTGATGAATTTAAGTAAGCGCTATAGTTTTGTTCAGCACTATTTTCCTGCTGTGCATTTCTTTCAAGAATATCTGCTCTTATGTCTTCTGGCAAACTTGCAAGAAACTCTTCATTTATTTCTTGTGAATTTAAAGATAATGCAAGTATTATTGCAAACGCAAACCCTATTTTATTTTTCATGTGTTTATATTATACCTTTATAAATTTAGTGTAAGAATAAATTTATTTAATTTAATCCGGGTATATTAACACCCTTGATAGAGCCAGTGTGCTCAATTATAAGATTCATAATATTCTTGACTTCTTGTTCTGTTATTGTTCTTTCATTTGACTGGAAAACAAATCTAAAACCAATTTTTATTTCAGCATTATTTTTATTAAAGAAATAATCAAATATAAAAATATCTTTTAAAATTTCATTTTCAAAATTTAATATAAAATTTTGTAAAATTTCACTTTTTGAATAGTCTTTAATTGAAAAGGATAAATCTCTTGTAGATGATGGGTAATCTGATACCGGTGAGTACTTGATATCTAGTTTATTTTTTCTAGTTAAACTAATTAAATAGTCTACGTTAAACAATTGGTCGAGTTCAATTTCTAGATATGTAATAACATTTTTTGACTTTGATTTTAAGTTATCTCTTGAGATTATTTCATAATTAAATTCAACATTAGCATTAATATGTTTATCAATAATATTTACTAAATATTTTTTATCTAATTTTTTTGAAAAATCTTCATAATTATTGTCAACTCTTCCAGTAATTATAATCCCAATGTAAGTTTTTGCTTTACTTTTTTCTAATGAATATATGTCAGCAATCTCAAATAATTTAATACTGTCCTGCTGCCTTCTTTCATTATATAAAAGGTTTTCTAATAATGAATTCTTTAAACTCGTTCTAAGAAATCTTCTATTGGTGTCCAAAGGATTATCTACTTCAATTGAATTTTTGTTATTTAATGATGTGAAAGGATCATTGATGACTTCAAAAAAGCCATTATCAATTAAAAGATTCTTAATTTTTATTAAGTTATCATTAATTTTTACTTTATTTATGTTTGATGGGACATTGAATTTATTGGGCTCGATATTGTTGTACCCTATTGAACGTGCTATCTCCTCAGATATGTCATTAATATTGGAGATATCATTCCTGTGAGTTGGGACATGAATTAGTTGTTGATTTTGATCATAAACAAATTGCAAACTTTCTAGATAATCTATACAAGTTTTTTTTGATATATCTGTGCCTAATATTTTATTAATTTTATCTAAATCGAAATCAACTACTTTTTTAGGTAATGATTGATAAACATTTGAGCAGAGTTCTAAATTTAAAATATTAGTATGTTCCTCCACAATTTTTATAAATCTTCTTAAAACGTAATCATGACAATTCCAATCAACATTTCTTTCAAATTTGTGCGCCGCATCAGAGTTTATGGAATATTTAACGGCTTTACCCAAAATTACCTCAGGATTGAAGTATGCACATTCTATTAATACCGATTGAGTATTTTTATCACATGATGTGGACATTCCTCCAACAACACCAGCTAAATTTATTACCGCTTCTTGTTTATCTAAAAATACAAGATTTTCAGAGTCTACTTCTATGGTTTTATCTAGCAACGTTTCAAATTTTTGCTTTTTAGTTGAAAAGTCTAATTTAAGTTCGTCTATTTTTGAGGCCTGATAACAATGTGTGGGCTGTCCAGTCTCGTAAGAAAGGTAGTTTGATATATCAGTGAAAAAATTATTCTTTTTTATATCTAAATCTTTGAAATAATTTTCAAGTTCATTAGTGTAACTTTTTGGTATTGAATCAATATCAATTTTTAAAAATGAAATTTTAGGGCAGGCACTTTTAGAATTATTAGTGAATTTAAGGTCTAAGGGTTTTATTTTCTTATTATAAATTTCTCTATTAATGTTTACGTCGTAAAATAAATTAAGCTCTCTAAGTATGCCTTTGAGAGATAAACAATCTCCTCTGTTAGGAGTTAGTTCAAGATTAAATATATTTCCATCTATTTCATGCTCATGTCCAAGTTGAAATAACTTATCAGACAAATCATTAATATTAGGTTTTTCAGTAATGCTATTTACTAAATCCTTATATAAAATTTTCATTTGAACTGTTTAAGAAAATCTAAATTTGATTTATAAAAATCTCTTATATCATTGACGCCGTATTTAAGCATAGCAATTCTTTCAATACCAAGACCAAAAGCCAATCCTCTATAATCATTGGAGTCAATATTGCAATTTTCTAAAACAATGGGATTGACTATTCCGCAACCCAAAATTTCTAACCAGACTCCATCATCAGACATAATATCGACTTCAGCTGAGGGCTCAGTAAATGGAAAATAAGATGGTCTAAATCTAATCAGAATATCTTCTCCAAATAATTTATGTACAATTTTAAAAATAAGATCTTTTAAATTTGCAAAATTTATATCAGCGCCTACACTTATGCCTTCAATCTGATGAAACATTGGAAGATGAGTGGCATCGTCGTCTTTTCTATAAACTTTCCCAGCAGATATAAATGATAGCGGGGGTGTATTTTCAAGCATACCTCTTATTTGAACGGGTGAAGTATGTGTCCTCAATACATTTGATTTTTTGTTTACATAAAAAGTATCATGCATCTGTCGAGCTGGATGAGATTCTTTAATATTTAACATATCAAAATTAAATTTCTCTGTCTCAACTTCAGGTCCATCAATTAAATCAAAACCCATGTCGACAAGAAATTCTATAATGAAATCTTTCGTTTGATTTATAGGATGTGTTGAGCCTCTGCTTTTTATAGCTTTTGGAGATTTAATGTCTTTAGAGGATGACATTAAAGTCCTAATTCTTTGCTAAATCAACAATCTTTTTAAAAGTTGCACTATCTGAAATAGCGATATCTGCTAAAGTTTTTCTATTCAAATGAACACTTTTGACACTTAAGCCGTTTATTAATTTAGAATATGAGATGCCTAACTCTCTAGCTCCAGCATTAATTCTCGCAATCCAGAGAGACCTAAAATCTCTTTTCCTGATTTTTCTATCCCTGAAAGCATATTGAAGTGATTTAATACTTGACTGCTTTGCTGTTTTATAAAGTCTGCTTCTAGCCCCATAATGGCCCTTTGTAGAGCTCAATACTTTCTTATGCTTTGCCTTTGCAGATAGTGATTTTGTTACTCTTGGCATAATATTTTTACCTATTAATTAATCTCGAAGCCATCTTTAAAACTGTGCCACTTAATTTATTAAGGCCCCTATTATGCCTTTTTCTTTTTGTAGACTGTTTGGTAAGAATATGGTTTCTATTTGCACTTTTGCTTTTTAAAGTGGACCCTGTCTTTTTAAAACGTTTAGCAGCGCCTGAATGTGTTTTTTGTTTGTATCCCATAATACTTAATTAATTATCTTTTTTTAAGGGGTGATAAAACCATTAATAGTTGTCTACCTTCAAGAGATGGTTCTTGATCGACTTGAGCTAAATCTTCAAGCTCAATTCTTAATTTATTTAATAAATTAAGGCCAATATCACTATTTAAAATTTCCCTACCTCTAAAACGAACGCTTATTTTAGTCTTATCTCCATCAAGAATAAAGCTTTTTATTTTTTTTAATTTAATATTGTAATCGCCCACATCTGTTGATGGTCTAAATTTAATTTCCTTAACACTAGTCTTTTTTACCCTTGACCTTGAAGCTGAAATATTTTTTTTCTTATCAAAAAGATGTTTGCCATAATCTAATAACTTACAAACAACGGGATCTGCATCTGATGGGGAGACTTGTACTAAATCTAAAGACACATCCTTTGCAGCAGCAATTGCTTCAGCAATTGGAACAATACCTTGTTTTTTTCCTTGCCCATCAATAAGCATAACCTCGTCGGCTTTGATGTTTTGATTAATTGGGGTGATGTTCTTTTTTGTTGCTATGGGAGATACCTTTAATATAAATTATCGAATTAAGAGAACATAAATTTGTGTTTAGATGCTAACACTGGTTGAGGATTACTATATTTTTTGTCATTTTTCAGGAATTTTATACTAAATGAACAATTTCGCAAAGGTTTTATGGCTGCAAATAGCTATTGGACCAACATCCATTTTGCAGTTTATACACCTCTCTTTTATTAATCCTAGATTCATGACCTTTCCAGAACTCAAAGGAATAAGGTTTAAAAGAATAACCGCCCCAGTATTCTGGACATTTTGTTAAATTATCATTCTCTAATGACTTATTAAAATTTTTTTTGACCGCTTCGTATGATTCAATCAACTGAGATTGTTGGGAAGAAATTGCTAAAGCATTCTTTCGTATATCTCTTTTAGCAAAGTAAGCTTGATTAAATTCTGGACTGAGCTTGTGAATTTTTGACTTCATTCTTATTTGAACATCAATACTATTCCAATAAATGACAGCAACAATTTGATTATTGGAAATAAAATCTTTAGCTTTCAATGATTTATAGTTAGAAAAGAATATAAACTCGTTGGCGTTTACAAATTTAAGATTTACAAACCTTGCGTCTACCTCCTTATTTTTTTTAGAATAAGATCCGATACAAACTGCTTCAATATTTTTTTGAGAAGCTTCCATGGCAGAGTTATACAGATCCTTAAAAACAACATATGGACTTTCTGTTGAAATATTATTAAATTTAATCATATTTATCTTTAATGGATGATTTAGCTACTTATGCCAAAATACTGCAAAACTGTATTGTGAATCTTAGAGACGTGACTACCTTGAATTGGTAAAAATGAAGATAGTCCATTTGAAAAATATGCAAAACCTTTATTTTGATGTTCTCCGTTTTTTATGGCAACAAAGGTAACTAGCTCATTGAGATTCATTTTTTTTCCTGAGTAAGAGATGTATGTTTGATCTGTAATTTCGTGAGGGTATGTCAACACAACAAAAGTATCATTCCCTCTATTATCTATCTCTTCAAAAAGCTTGTATTTATCATTTACAAGAATTTTAGATAGCTCATATTTTGCAAATTCTGCTTGTTCATTTGAACCAAAAGAAATTAAAAAATCTCTTGTCATTCTTGGAACAACATCGGTAAATTTTATGCCAATTTTTTTAAGGAATGTTGCGTGATCCTTAAGACGATAATAGAATTTTAGGTGTTCATATGGTTTTTGTGATAGTCCAGTTGCTACTATTACTTCTGAATTAGTAATTTTTAATAGGTCTGAAACCATATCATCATAAACATAAAGCATTTCTAAAAAAGGATCCTGATTTTCATCAATATACCACGAAGGATTTTTTAACTCACTGGATTCAACGAAAGGTGAGTTAAAAAAATAATGATGTTGTATATGTGCCCCTGCGTTTAAAAAAAGAGTTGAGAAATCAGGATTTTTCCTCTTAAAAAGTGTTTTATGCATCTCAAATAATAGCATATCTAAGAATAATGCCTTCCTCCATGACTTACCTATTGCTTTAATGGCATATTTTGCCATTGGAATGTATCTTGATGGTTTTACAAGTACAAAAAATGCTAATCCCAAATTCAGTATTGTTTTGAATGTGAGTTTAGATTGTGAATTATCATTTACAGCTTGAACAATAGCATCAGTGATGCTCTTACTAAGATAACTTTTATCAGGAGAAGTTTGTGTCCATGGGTCAGGAATAAAATAAGCTGGTTTTTTAAGATTATTCTTTGCATTCATGGGGCTTATTGCGCCTACATTAAAACCGGCTCTTTCTACCTTTTCAAAAAACTGTTCTTCTGATGAATTAACAAAGTCACCGAGTCTAAAAATTTTATGTTCTGCATAAGTTTTTCCAGTATGAACTGATGGCCACTGAATCCATGGTTCTAAATTATCATATTCATCCTCAGAGTCAGTTATTAAGAGCCCTTGATCAATAAGTTTTTTAAAACCAGGCAACTTTACACCTTTATCAAGGTAATACTCAACAGCATCAAAATTAATTTCATTAAGCTCAATAAAAATTAATTTTTTATTCATATTTTGCTCCATGTTTTTATCTTAAAAGGGAATTAATTAAGTAAGTATATATTCTTTTAAGTCAAGTTCTAAGTGATTCATAATTTTCTAAAAACCATTTATAAGTTTTTGCTATTCCATCTTCAAAGTTAATAGTTTGTTTCCAACCTAATTTTGAGATCTTAGAAATATCAAGAAGTTTTTTTGGTGTTCCATCAGGCATAGATTTATCAAAAGAAAGATCTCCATTAAAACCAACTACATTCTGAATGCCTTCAGCAACCTCTTTGATTGAAATGTCATAACCAGACCCAATATTTTGAAAAAATATATTTTCTTTATAAAGTTCAGAAAAATCATCTTTTTCTTTTTCAAGTACAAACAAACATGCCTTGGCAAGATCCTCTACATGCAAAAATTCTCTTTTAGGTTTTCCTGTACCCCATATTTCAACTTTTGAATGATTTTCAGTTTTACCTATATGGAATTTTCTTAAAAGTGCTGGTATTACATGACTATTTTCTAAACTAAAGTTGTCTTTAGGTCCATAGAGATTACATGGCATTAACGATCTAAAATCTCTATCGTATTGCTTAATTAAGAACTCACACAACTTTAAACCGGTAATTTTTGCAATAGCATAACCTTCATTAGTTTTTTCAAGATATCCAGATAACAATTCTTCTTCGGTAATTGGCTGTTTAGCAAATTTAGGATAAATACATGAAGATCCTAAAAAAAGAACTTTATTAATATCTGCGAGGTGAGATCCATAAATTAGATTGTTTTGAATTTGTAAATTTTCATACAAAAATTCTGATTGGAATTCACTATTAGCTTTGATTCCACCAACTTTTGCAGCAGCAACAATAACTATGTCTGGTTTTTCTTTTTTAAGGAAATTTAAACAATCCTCTTGATTTAAAAGATTAAGTTCCAATTTGTTTCTGGTTATAACCTCATATGAACCATTGCTATGTAATTCAGAGCAAATTGCTGAACCAACCATTCCATTATGACCTGCAACAAAAACTTTCATTCTTTTTAAAATTTTTGTGACTTTAAGTAAAGTTCTTTTTTAGCAAGAATAAGGTCTTCACTTATCATTTCTTTGCACAATTCGGCTAGGCTTATCTTAGGCTTCCATTTTAATTCTCTCCTTGCCAAAGATGCATCTCCAAGTAATGTATCAACTTCTGTCGGTCTGAAATAAGACGGGTCAACTTTTATGATAGTTTGTCCTAATTTTAAAGTATCTTTAAATTCTGGATTATGAACTTTTTTTACACGCCCAATTTCTTTAAGACCATTGTTAGAAAATTCAATGTCAATTCCAAGCTCTTTTGCAGATAATTTAACAAATTCTCTAACTGAGACATGTTTTCCAGTTGCAATCACATAATCCTTTGGATTTTTTTGTTGCAACATGAGCCATTGCATCTCAACATAATCTTTTGCATGTCCCCAATCTCTTTTTGAGTCAAGGTTTCCCAAGTATAGGCATTCTTCCAAACCTAATGCAATATAACTTAAGCCTCTAGTTATTTTTCTTGTTACAAATGTTTCTCCCCTTCTTGGACTTTCATGGTTAAATAATATTCCATTACATGCATATATGTTGTATGCCTCTCTATAATTTATAGCTATCCAATAAGAATACAACTTTGCGACTGCGTATGGTGATCTTGGATAAAATGGAGTATTTTCATTTTGAGGTATTTCTTGAACTAGACCATAGAGTTCAGATGATGATGCTTGATAAAACTTCACACGATCTGCAAGTTTCAAAAACCTAATTGCCTCTAAAATTCGTAACGTTCCTAAAGCATCAACATTTGCAGTATATTCTGGACTTTCAAAACTGACAGCAACATGACTCTGAGCTGCTAAATTATAGATCTCATCAGGTTGAATTTTTTCAATTAAAGATGTTATGTTTAAAGAATCAGTAAGGTCTCCGTAATGTAAGAAAAAATCAGAGCTCTTATGCCAATCCTCGTATATATGATCAATTCTTTGTGTATTAAAAGATGAGGCTCTTCTTTTTATCCCATGAACCTCATATCCTTTATTTAATAGAAGTTCTGCGAGATATGAGCCATCTTGGCCCGTAATTCCAGTTATTAAAGCTTTCTTTCTCATGGCGTTAATATAAACCTTTTTGGTAGACTTATCATTGCTTTTTTTGAGAAAAAATTGTCATCTTCAAATATAGGTATAAAAACTGATTGATGATCCCCGAGTAATCCGGCCCATAAAGAAAAAGTACTGTAAGAGCATACTAAGTTATTACAGCTCATCATATATATAAAATCATCAATTGGACGAACGTTTGTTTTATTTTTAAAAGTATATTTATTATTTTTATTTAAAAAAGATTCTCTAAAATTTATGTCATTAGTTATAAGTGTATATTCTTGGTCAAATCCGAGTTGCTCAATACAGTTTAAATAATATTGATTTAACTTACTGTTTTGATTCAAGAGATCACCGCCTCTCAAATGAATAACTTTATTATTGTTTTTATGAATTTTATTACTAATACTTAATTTAGTCTTTAACAGTTTTAGATCTTCCTCTTTTATCAAAGATGGATACTGAAAATAACCAGAAATGACTTTGATTTCATCAAAATAATTCAAGATATTTTCATAATTCATATCATTAAGATGATTTGAGTCATAAAAATATCCAAAAATTTTTGCACTAAAAATCTTTGATAAAAAAAGAATGGCCATATCAAAATAAAATTCCACGAAATTAATCTTTTTTGTTTCAATATTTAATTCATTAAGCTGGTTCTCATGAATAGACCAGTTAAGGAATTTAGTAGCTATATTTCTGGTTAGTAAATTATCGGCAAAAATAATTTCTTTGCCTTTTTTTTCTTGTAATAAAGCTAAATAAATCTGAAAAAGATTATTTCCTAATCCACCTGAAAGATAAATCTTAATCATTGTTACTCAACTTGTATAAAAAGATAATTATTATATGGCAGCCAAGGCGTGCACTTAAAGCATTCTTTTGGTATCTGGAGTTCGCTTGAATATGTTGCTCTATATATATCGCTTAAATCTGAAAAAAGGAATGAAAATGATGCTAATAAAAATATTAATATTGCATAAATATTTTTTGTTTTAAAGTAAGTGCCATAATAGAGGATATAAAATGCAGCGAGAAATCCAACAAACCTATAACTAAAGAAAATAAAATAGGTGCTTGCGTAGAAAAATAATATTAATGAGATGTGCTTAAATCTGTCTGGCGATTTGTCAAAAGATATAATTAGCAAAATTGTTAAAATTGACTGAAATGCCAACCTTGGAGAAAAACCAAGACTTCCATAGATATCTACATACCTTAATAAGATGAGATCTTGTACAAGATAAATCACATAAAGAAAAGGAATCATTAACAAAATTATGTACTTAAGCTCTATCTTTACTTTGAGAGCCAAAATCAAGGGTAAAGACGATAAGTGAGAAGTAAAAGCTAGTATATTTCCAAAAAATTTCATTCTCAAAATTGGTGAAAAGCTTACT
>MDTG01295320.1_pt1 | contig 10060 bp, 9 predicted proteins | sample 811421 | NCBI WGS metagenome assembly MDTG01 (sample SAMN05326645, study PRJNA326480) | marine metagenome | isolation source: seawater | place: Pacific Ocean: South East | collected 2011 | reverse complement strand
TGTGGAAGCACAGCAATGTGTGCAGCTGACCAGTACTAATAGCTCAATTGGCTTGATTTATGCACTGAAAAAAATTTTTAGTTAATATTTATTGATAAAATTTGATGTTACTATTTTTATAATTAGATTTTTGGAAAGTGGTAACTAAAATATAAAAGTTAAACCTTATCTTACATTTTAAGAAAAATTAACTTGATCCATGGGTCCCAAAATATCGCAACTTAATACTGTAAAAACCTGATTATAATATAATTGTTGATTATAAATTAATAAATTTTTCTAAAAATAAATTCATTTGTTTTTTTAAAAAAAATAGAATTAATATAACTTTATGAAAATTAAATCTAAAATAATTTTTTCTTTAACTATTTTTTTTTTAATTTTTTTCACTTTAAATATTTTATATTCAAACCAAAAGTTAGATTTTGTTAAAAATTATATTCCTTCAAATATTAAAAAAGTTTTAAAGAATAGTTTTTTTTATTTTTCAAATTTAAAAAGAAAAAATACTATTATTACAAAAGCCTATGATAAACTAAACAAAAATAATCAGGTTCTTTATTCAAAACTCATAGAATTACAGCAATCAAAAGACATTGTTAATGAAGAAATTTTTCCCCAAACCCAATTCATAAAATTAAATTATAAATCTTTTAAATTAAAAGATATTGAAAGTAGGGCTCTTTATTATGGTACAGATAAAAAAGCTTTCCCTTTTTATTTAGAATATTATAAAGATGATATTATTGTTTCATCAAAGCAAGGATCTTTTTTCCAAGTTAGTATAGAAAATTTACTTAATGATAAACTCAATCAAATTGAAATAACGACCAACCTACCAAGCAAAATTGAAATCACCGATACCAAAATAATTAATGACAAAATTTATGTTGTTTTTCACGATAAAAATAAAGATTGTAAAAATATAAACATTTATTTTGCTAAAGTTGATCTTGAAAAACTAAATTTTGAAAAGTTTTATGATTATTCTAAAGGTCAAGGAACATGTGATAATAATAGTTATGCTGGCAGGATTGAACACCATAGTTTCAATAATAAAGATGGTATTTTTTTATCAACCATAAGTTTTGATGACATCAATGTTAAAATAAAAGATCAGTTTGGAAATAAAAATGAAAGTAAGTTTTCAGATATTGTGTTTATTGGATTTGATGATCGAAAGTTACAAAAATATGCAACCGGATTTAGAAACCCACAGGGTTTAGTTGTTGTTGAAGACAAGTATCTTCTTTCTTCAGAACACGGTCCAAGAGGAGGAGATGAAATAAACTTAGTGGAGTATAACAAAAATTATGGATGGCCATATGTCTCATATGGGGAAAATTATTTTAAATCTTATAATGAAAATGAACCATATGATTTTATTAAATCTAGCAAAGAATTTGAAGAGCCTATATTTTCTTTTGTACCCTCAATTGCTCCATCACAAATTATTACAGTTGATAGTAATTTTTCAGAAAAATGGGGAGATGCTGTACTTCTTTCAACATTAAGAGGGCAGTCTTTATATTTACTTAAGTTCTCCTCTAATTATAAAAGGTTGATCTTTTTTGAGAAAATAAGATTAAAAAAAAGAATTAGAGATTTAATTTATGTTGCCAATCATGAATTAATTTTGTTAGCTGAGGAAAGTGAAGGCACAATTGGCGTTATAAGTAATTCTATAAAGTAGGATTGTTAACTATTTATAGCAAGTTAAAACCCAGTAAGAATGTTTTTCCCTATAGTTTATGAAATTATATTCATGTGCACCGAAAAATACTTTTGTAAATTTTTTTGTCAATGATTTACATTCATAATAAGAAAAAAAATTTACTTTTAATTTTTTTAAACTCCAGTTGTTTAGTTCATAATTTATCTTTTTTTTATATTTGTAATCATTAGTTGAGAGCATATATATTCTAGCAACACCACCTTTCTTTAATTTTTTATAAATTTCTTCAAAACCTTTTTTTACATTGGATTTTTTATCATAATACATTACTCCATTACATATAATAGAATTAAAGAAATTATTTTTAAAAGGCAGTTTTATAAAACTTCCTTTTTTAACTATAAAATTTTTTTTATTTTTAAATTTTTTTATTAAAAAATCTGAAGTTTCCAATCCATAACAGCTAAAACCTTTTTTTGATAAAAAATTGGTATGCACACCATTCCCAAATCCAATATCTAAAATTTTGAAATTTTTTTTATTTTTTTTTGGAAGATGAAATTTTTCAAAGTCTTGTATCTCTTTATCAGGATATTTTTTTTCAAATGTCCCAAACTTCCAAATTGAATTCCATTTACTTGAATTGTCCATTTAAAAAAAATTAAAATTGTTTTTGATATGTCTGTTAGTATATATCGTTTTTTTTATTGTAAATTAAAATCTTTAATTCTAAATATGCTAAAGATGTATAAAATTAAAAAAAAGTGTAGGTGCTGTAACTCTAGCAATATAAAAGTCATATATGACATGGGTTTTTCTCCAATCGCTGGTGAATACACAATCAAACCAAATAAATCTCCATTAATTCCACTAGCTATACAAGGTTGTGCTGTTTGTGGTTTTAAACAATTGTCAACAGTTGTTAATAAAACAAAACTTTATAAAAATTTTTTGTATACTACGGTTTCATCTAGTGGGTTAATAAAGCACTTTGAAAAAGGGGCCAATTATTTAATTAAAAATTATTTAACTAAAAGTAGCAATTATATATTAGATATTGGAAGTAATGATGGAAGTAATTTAAAAGTTTTTAAAAAAAAAGGATTTAAAGTTTTAGGTGTAGAGCCAGCAAAAAATCTTTGTATAATTTCGGCGAAAAAGGGAATAAAAACAATTTGTGGATACTTTAATCAAGCAATTGCTAAAAATATATTAAAAAAATTTGGAAAACCCAAAATAATTTGCTTACATAATACTTTTGCAAACATTGATAATATTAAGGATTTTATTGAAAATATAAAACTATTATGCTCAAAAGAAACAATTATTTCTTTGGAGAGCTTTTCATTATACGGGATAATTAAAAATAACTTATTTGAAAATATATATCATGAACACATTTCTTATTTTTATGTAGGAAATTTAATTCATTTTTTTAAAAAAAATGGATTTAATGTAATATATGCTGAAAATAACAATATAAAAGGTGGATCTATTAAAGTTATAATAAGTCAAAAAAAATACTCGAACTTAAGTGCTGTTAAAAAAGTTTTAAATGAAGAAAAAAAATTAAATCTTAAAACAAATAGAGTTTTTAATAAAATTGAAAAGATTAATAAAATTAAAATGAATAATATAAAAAAATTTTTGAAAAAATTTAATGAAAAAAAGATCATAGGATATGGTGGTTCAACTAGCACAACTTCTTTATTATTCTATTATAAGATCCAAGATTATTTTGACTTAATATTAGATGATGATAAAAGAAGAAATAATTTGTATTCGCCTAACTCAAATATAAAAATTCAAAAACCCAATATATCAAATATTTCACAATCTAATATAATTATTATTTTAGCATGGCGTTACAAAAAAGAGATTATCAAAAATTTGAAAAAAAAGTTTTCAAAAAACTTGAAAAAAAAAAAAATTTTTCAGATTTTACCCTCTATTAAAGAGATAAAATTATTTTAATATTATTATTATGAAGAAAATTAATTGGTGGAAAAATTTTAATTTTTTTTTTAGAAAAGATTATTTAAAAGTAATCTCAAATTTCGATGTTAAAAAAAATTATATTGAAATTTTAGAAAAAAAGATTTCTAAATTATTGAAAGTAAAACATACTGTTTTTACTACATCAGGATCTAATGCATTGTTATTAGCATTAAATTCTCTGCCATTAAAAAAAAAAAGTAAAGTATTAATTCCAAACAGAACTTGGGTTGCTACTGCTCATGCAGTTTACAACAAAAATTTTAAATTAAAAGTTGTAGACGTAGACCCTAGCACTATGAACTTTGACTTAAGTTTTGAAAAATTAAAAAATAAAGAACTTGACGCTGTGATTATAGTTAATTTAAATGGACGTAACGCAAAGTTCGATAATAAAATTAAAACAAGTTCTTTAAATCTAATAGAAGACTGCGCCCAAAGTTTTTTGTCTTTTCGAGGTCAAAATAAATTACCAAATAAGGTTGTTAGTTGTTATTCAACAGGCGTAACTAAGTTGCTAAATACCTTTCAAGGTGGCTTTTGTACTACAAACAATTCGAACATCTATAAAAAAATTTTACTATCTAGAAATCATGGAGTGTATGATAATTTTACAGATAGTTGGAAGTTCCCAGGTTATAATTTTAAACCTACAAATTTACAATGTTTCATAGGAATTCAAGAGTTAAATGATATTTGGAAAAAAAGATCAATGTGTAAAAAAATAAATGAACTATATGTTAGTAAAATTAAAAACAATAAAATAAAAATTATATCTACAAACTATTCAAAAATGGAATTTCCTTTATATACTCTTGCACTAGTTAACAATAAGTCAAAATTTATCAACTTTATGAAAAAATATAAAATTCAAATCAGACCTTTACCACCATCAATTTCTTCTGCAAAATATTTAGTAAAAGAAAATATATTTAATAAATTCAAAAATTCTAAAATATTTTCATCAAAAGGAGTTTATCTGCCGTGTGGTCCATCTCAAAATCTAGTTGATATAAATAAAGTTATAAAAATTGCAAATAATTATTAATATATTGAATAAATGATATCAAAAAAAATATGTTTAGTTTTAGGATCCAATAGTTTTTCGGGTGCGTGTCTTGTTGACTATTTGTTAGATAATAATTTTAAAGTGATTGGTTTATATAAAACAAAAAAAAAAAAAATTTTTCTAAAATTTATTGGAAATAAAAATGTTAAAAGTTACAAATCAATTAAATTTGATTTGAATTCAAAAACAAAAAATTTATTTAAAATTGTAAAAAAATATAAACCTAATTATATAGTAGACTTTGCATCTTTATGTCTTGTTAATGAAAGTTGGGAAAATCCAAAGCTTTATATGCAAACTAATTTCACAAATAAAATAGATTTTTTAAAAGATGTTTCAAATGAAAAGTATTTAAAAAAATATATTTATATTTCTACTCCTGAAGTATTTGGATCATCAAAAAAACCCCAATCAGAAAATAGTACAATATTTAGCCCTAGCACCCCTTATGCAATTTCAAAACTTGCTACTGAGCTATATATGAAAATCATTAATAAAAATTTTAATGGTAAATATATTGTTGCAAGATTTTCCAATTTTTATGGAGAAACACAAGAAAAACACAGGCTGTTACCTAAATTATTTGAAAGTATTAAATTAAGAAAAATTTTTTTTTTACAAGGTAATGGGCTATCTAAGAGAAACTTTATATATGATACAGATTTTTGTGACGGTATTTTAAAGATAATACTAAATGGAAAAATAGATAAAAATTATCATTTTTGTTCAAATGATATTTATTCAATAGTCAATATTGTTAAAATAGTTTGTAAAATATCGAAAGTTAGTTTTACTAATTTAGTTAAAAACACCAAAGACAGAATTGGTAAAGATCAAATCTATAAGTTAAATTGTTCAAAGACCAAAAAAGAACTTAAATGGAAACCAAATGTAAGTTTAATTCAAGGAATTAAAAAGTTAAAAAACTATTATTTAATTTAGAAATGAAAAATTTTTATCCCAGACAATATTTAAGAGATAATAAATTAAAAATAAAACATAATTATTTATCATCTCAATTTGCAAATTATAAAAAGATTCTTAAAGATATTGAGATCGTTATCAAAAATAATGATTTTACTCTTGGAAAAAAAGTAGATGAATTTGAAAAGAAAATTGCTACACTTTTAAAAACTAAATATGTAGTTTCTTTAGGAAGTGGAACTGATGCATTAATGTTAAGTTTAAAAGCATTGGGCATCAAAGAGAATGATGAAGTTATTACTACTCCTTTCACTTTTTATGCAACAATTGGTGCTATTGTGACAGCTGGAGCAAGACCAGTTTTTGTGGATGTTAAAGACGATTACAATATAGATGTTAAAAAAATTGAATCAGCAATTACCGAAAAAACTAAAGCTATAGTTCCAGTTCATTGGGCTGGTAGAATTTGTGACATGGATAAAATAATTAAAATTTCTAAAAAGTTTAAAATACCAATTGTAGAAGATGCATGTCATGCAATTCTTGCGAAAAATAACACTCATTTAGCTGGCACATTTGGCTCATTTGGATGTTTTAGCTTACACCCTTTAAAAAATTTAAATGTGTGGGGTGATGGTGGGTTTGTCTTGTGTGCAAATAAAAAATTATATAATAAAATGAAGTTGTTAAGAAATCATGGACTTATCAGCAGAGATAAAAATTTACTTTTTGGGTATAATTCTAGGCTTGATACCATTCAGGCTGTAGTAGCAATTAATCTTTTAAAAAAAATAAAATATATTACAAAATCCAGAATACGTAATTCTTATTTCTTAGATACTCAATTTTCAAATAATAAAAATATTTTTATTCCAAAAAGAAAGAAACAACTTAAAGAAGTATACCATTTATACCATTTAAGATTTAAAAATAAAAAGATAAGAGATAAAATTTTAGCCTTATTAAGACAAAAGGGTGTTGATGCAAAAATCCATTACCCTACCTCAATGCATTTGCAACCAGCTGCTAAAGTGTATGGTTATAAAAAAGGTGACTTTCCTGTGGCTGAAATACTTTCGGATACCTCAATTTCTTTACCTGTTCATGAATTTGTTACAAAAAAAAACTTAAGATTTATGTCAAAAATAATTTTAGAAAATTTAAATTAATGAAGATACCATATTATAGAATTGGGAATGAATTTAACAGAATAAAAATCAATTATATTAGACGTATCAAAGAAATTTTTTCTAAAGGTGAATTTATAAATTCTAATTCGAATTTAGAATTTGAAAATAAAATAAGCAAATTATTAAATGTAAAATATTGTTGTGGTGTAGCCAATGGATCTGATGCTTTAGAAGTTGGTATGTTAGCACTAGGAATTAAAAAAGGTGATGAAGTAATTACAGCCTCGAATTCTTGGGTTTCATCTCTAACCTCAATAATTAATATTGGTGCAATACCGGTGCTTGTTGATGTTGAAGATGATTTTAACATCAATTGTAAGATGCTTAAAAAAGCTATTAACAAAAAAACTAAAGCAATTATGCCTGTACATTTGAATGGTCTTCCAGCAAATATGCCTGAAATCATGAAAATTTCAAAAAAATATAAAATTAAAATTATTGAAGATAGTGCCCAAGCTATTATGTCAAAAATTGGTGACAAATTTGCAGGAACAATTGGAGATGTTGGATGTTTTTCAATGCATCCAACAAAAAATTTAGGTGTCGCTGGAGATGGTGGATTTATCGTCACTAATAGTAAAATAACTTTTGATAAAATTAAATTAATTTCAAATCATGGTATGAATAAAGCAGGTCAATCCATAATACCTGGTAGAAATAGTAGATTAGATAGCATTCAGGCTGAACTAATATTGCATAAAATTAAACATCTAAAAAAAGATATTCAAAAAATGAGAAAAATTGCAAAATTGTATTCAAAGGAATTAGCAAATTATGTTAGGGTGCCAATGTTTCAAAATAATTATAATATCTTTCATACATTCCACAGGTACGTAATAATCCTCAAGTCAAAAAAAGAAAGAAACGCTTTAAAGAAATATTTAAGTGCAAATAACATTGAAACAAAAGTTCATTATCCAGTTCCATTACATAAGTATAAATGTTTCTCTAAATATTCTTATCAAAAAAGATTAATTAAATCAGAAACACAATCAGATATGATTCTTAGCTTGCCATGTAATCAGTTTATAAATGATTTAGAAGTAAATTATATAATAAAAAAAATAAAAGGATTTTTAAAAAATTGAAAATTTTAGTTACAGGCGGTTGTGGATATGTTGGAACTCAACTAGTAAAAAAACTATTAAAGTTAAATTGCAAAGTAATAGTAATAGATACAATGTGGTTTGGTGATTTTTTAAAACCAAATAAAAATTTAAAAAAAATTAAACTAGATATTAGGAATACCAATAAAATTCCTCTTAAAAATATTGATACAATAATTCATCTTGCCGCAATAGCTAATGATCCAATGTCTGAACTAGACCATTCTTTAAGTTGGGATATAGGAACATTAAGCACTTTTAATTTATTACAGCTAGCGAAAAAATATAAAGTTAAAAATTTTATTTATGCATCCTCCGGTTCTGTTTATGGGGTCAAAAAAGAAAAATTTGTACATGAGAATTTAAATTTAGACCCCATTTCACTATATAATAAAACAAAAATGTGTTCTGAAAGGATTGTTTTATCATTTAAAAATGAGATGAATGTAAAGATTATCAGGCCAGCAACCGTTTGTGGCTATTCTCCAAGAATGCGATTTGATGTATCTGTAAATGCATTAACAAGCAGCGCATTTTTAAATAAAAAAATAATAGTTCAAGGTGGAGATCAAATAAGACCAAATATCCATATTGATGATTTGACAGATTTGTATCTTTATTTTTTAGAAAAAAAAATAAAAGGTATTATTTATAATGCTGGATTTGAAAATTTAAGTATTAAGAAAATAGCAAAAACAGTTCAAAAACACGTTAATTCTGAAATTATTTTTCAAAAAACCATTCTGGACCCCAGATCATATAGATTAGACTCTTCAAAATTGCTTAAAACTGGTTTTAAACCAAAAAAAAAAGTTGAAGATGCAATACAAGAATTACATGAAATGTTTTTAAACAAGAAGATAAAAAATAATGCTAGTTTTTATTCAATAAAATGGCTTAAAAATAATGAACTATTTAAAAAATAAGTGCTCTAAAGTAAGAAAAAATATTATGAAAATGGCCATGCTTAATAATGGTGGTCATGTTGGAGCTGCAATGTCTTTGGTAGAAATTATGGTCGTAATTTATAAAAGAATATCAAACATAAATTTAAAGAATTACAAAAATCAAAATAGAGATAGAATTATTCTTAGTAAGGGACATGGTTGTTTAGTTCTTTACTCAATTTTATATGAATGCAAAATTTTAAGTAAAAGAACTTTAAATTCTTATAGTAAACCAGACTCTATTTTAGCAGGTCATCCTGAACATTTCATACCTGGAGTTGAAGCTTCAACAGGGTCTCTTGGGCACGGTTTACCCATTTCAGTTGGTTTAGCCATATCTGCAAAACTTAAAAATGAAAAATTTAAAACTATAGTTATTGTTGGTGATGGTGAATTGAATGAGGGTTCAAATTGGGAGGCCATGATGATGGCGTCAAAATATAAACTTAATAATTTGTTATTAATAATTGATTATAATAAAATTCAGTCATATGGTTTTAATAAAGATATTTTAGATTTAGAGCCACTGAAAGACAAGATAAAGAGTTTTGGATTTTATACGCAAGAAGTTGATGGACACAATCTAAATAAAATAGAAAAAAAAAATTAGATCTTGTTTTAATAATAAATCAAAACCATCAGCACTGATTTGCCATACAATTAAAGGTAAAGGAATCAAAGTTGCAGAAAATAATCCAGAGTGGCATTACGTAAAAAATTTAAATCAAATTTTGAAAAAAGATTAAATAGATGAGAAATACTGCATTAAATACAATATTTGAAGTAGCAAGCAAAAATAAAAAAATTATTTTTCTAGGATCAGATTTAGGAGTTGGAGTTTTGGAAAATATGAAAAAAAAAATTCCAAAACAATTTTTAATGGAGGGTATTTCGGAACAAAATTTAATTGGTGTTTCGTCTGGACTAAGTATGAATGGATTTAAACCTTATATAAATACTATTGGTACCTTTTTAACTAGAAGATGTTTTGAGCAAATAGTAATTGACCTAGGACTTCATGATTTGCCAGTTACTTTAATTGGTAATGGAGGTGGTGGAGTGTATGGATCACTAGGACCCACACATACCTCTTTAGATGACTTTGCTATATTGAGATCAGTACCAAATATGACTATCATTGCGCCATCAGATCC
>MDTG01005733.1_pt1 | contig 10060 bp, 8 predicted proteins | sample 811421 | NCBI WGS metagenome assembly MDTG01 (sample SAMN05326645, study PRJNA326480) | marine metagenome | isolation source: seawater | place: Pacific Ocean: South East | collected 2011 | reverse complement strand
CACCCCAATTTGAAACAGCAATTGCATGGATGGCCCGACGGGAGTTAGAAGTGACCGGCTTACCTCATTAAAATCCAGTGTACCAGTGGTACCGTAGATAAGGGCGATTCCAAATACCATTATGGCTGAGGAAGTTGCGCCCATAATTAAGTATTTGATACTCGCCTCAAGTGAACGTAGTCGGCGGCGTTCAAAGCTGGTTAGAACGTAGAAGCTAATAGTGATTAGTTCTACCGCTACAAAAAGCATGGTAAAACTATTTGCGCCCGCCGCAAAGCACATCCCTGCCAAGGCAAAACAGATGAGGGCATAAAGTTCGCTTATTCCTGATTTAACTCGTGGGGCATAGCTTATAGTAAGCAAAATTACTAGAATAGCAGCCATCACAAAAAACCCCTGAAAATAGACAGCTAAGCCATCTTTGCTGTAACCATTGATTGCAGCTGCAGCTTGATCGAAGGTGTTAAAGTTGTAGCAAAATACCGCTATTAATCCACCAATAGCTATCCATCCAAGCCGAGCCTTGTTTTCTGAAGGTGTCCATAAATCAGCTAGGAGGATGATGATTCCTGTCAGGGTAATTCCTATCTCGAGACTGATTAATGTGACATCCATTATCTAGACTTTTCTGATTGAGCGGAGGCGGCCTGTTTGAACGTGGGTTCAGATTGGTTAATTTTTTCTGCGATTAATCTCGGAAAAAATCCAAACAGTAATAGCACAGCGGTCAATAACGCATAGGGAAGTCTTTGCCATTTTGAAATGTCTTCGGTTTCGGGAGTGTCGTCTCCTTTTATTCCATGCAAAAGCTTTCGAATGGTTCGAAGCATGTATACTGCCCCTATGACCAGCGCACTCCAAACAGCGATTCCGGTGATAATTGGGTAAGATTCCCAAGCTCCGAAGAAGACCGTAATTTCTCCTGCAAAATTTGCAAAACCCGGGAGTCCGCAGCCCGCCATCAGGGCCATGATCATTAATGTGCCCCAAAAAGGCATGCTTGAGAGGAGACCTTGAACCTTATCCATATCTAGAGTGCGGGCTTGATGATGAAGATATCCACTTAATCCAAACGCTAAGCCTGCCAGTAGCCCGTGAGCTACCATGACCATTACGGCCCCGGTAAGGCCTATGAACGTCGCGCTTGCAATTCCCAAGAAGACAAACCCCATGTGAGCGACTGAGGAATTTCCGATAAGAAGGTTTAGGTCCTTTTGTCGCATGGCAACCAGTCCACAATAGAGTATATTTCCGATGCAAAGACACGCTAAAATGGGTAGCCAAGTTTGAGCCCCTTCCGGCAGAACGGGCAGGGCAAATTTAATTAGCATGAATACGCCAAATTTTTTTATTACTCCCGCATGCATCATGGCTGTTGCTGTTGGGGCTGCGCCGTATCCTAGTGGGGCCCAGGTATGAAAAGGCCAAAGCCCCACCAGAATACCCAAGCCAAAAAGTAATAGACCAAAGATGACGTGCTGGAGACTATTGCCAATGGTGAAGTTCTCGAGAGTTGAGGCGTGCAAAATTTCCACTAAAGAAAATGTATTAAAGTGTAAATATACCATGATTAGGCCAGCTAAAGTAAGTAGGGCTCCAATGCTTAGATAAATAGTAATTTTATAGGCAGCAAAGCTCTTATGTTTACCTCGTCCCCATACTCCTATCATTATGAAAGTGGGGATGAGCGCCAATTCATGCAGAAAATACATAAGGAATAAGTCCATCGACATGAATGCCCCCAAAATGCCTCCAGTCATAAGTAGCAATAGTATGTAAAACTCTTTCTCTCGTGTCTGGATTTCTTTGGCGCAGCAGGTCGCAGCAAAAGATACTAAAGCAGCCATTAGCACCATAACTACACCTATTCCATCAACTCCTACATGAAAAGAGACACCTAGAGATTCAATCCAATTTGACCGTTGGGTAAAAACATACCCGTACTGGGTTTCAAGGGAAGTGGCCTCAATAATTGTGACCTCACCGCGGGCTTCTTCGAGTCGATCATCGAATTTGGCAAAAACATATATTGCCAGTAATAGTGAGCCAAGTGTGGCAGCAATTGAGCCAAGGCGGAATATTGACCGCTTCTCACGAGGTGCCAACGCAAGGATAACAGCCATTATTAGCGGTAAGCCCATTATGATTGTAAGCGGTGACATTTAGAACAAAATCAGGGTCAGGATTAATAAGAGTCCGATTACTGTTAATAGTAAGTAAGTCTGTATGTTGCCCGTTTGGAAAAGTCGTAAAAGGCAGCCGGTGATATCGACTACTCCGCTGCTTCCTTTGACTCCAAATCCAGCGATTGCCCAGCGATCGAACCAATTGGCAACATAAGATATTTTCTCCTGGGTCCATTTGTTGAGGAATGCGTATAATTCGTCAAATTTGAAAGCTTCACGCATTAAGACACCGACGCCCATTAGCTTTTTGGGTAGGGGGTCTTGGTCGGCATTGCGGTATATTTTCCATCCCACGATTAATCCAATCGCGACAGCTAGTATGCTTCCTATCACAGCTGCAGAATGGGCTGTGGAATTGTCTGATGCAAATTCCCCCCACTGCGAGTAACCTTCAGTGAAACTGGAGAGTCCCGATACATCCCAGCCTAATCCAATACTGAGAACAGTCAGAATTACTAACGGGGTTATCATTTCACCCGGTACTTCTTCAGCTTCCTTAGCGTGATCGGATCGGGCCTTTCCTAGAAAGACAACGACAACGCATCGGGTCATATAGAATGCTGTAAGGAAGGCGACCAATACCCCAATGGTAAAGAGAGCATGGTTATGATCATAAGCTTCCATTAAAATTGCATCTTTACTGAAAAAACCACTCAGAAGGGGAAATCCTGCCAATGCTAATGCTCCGATGACAAAGGTACATGTGGTCCAGCCCATTTTGTCTTTGAGATTACCTAGTTTCCAAATGTTTTGCTCATGGTGGCATGCATAAATTACTGCTCCAGCTCCGAGAAAAAGCAGCGCCTTGAAAGCCGCATGGGTGGTTAAGTGGAACATACTTGCTGCGGGGCCACTGCAACCCACGGCCATTACCATGTAGCCCAACTGTGAAAGTGTGGAGTAAGCAAGAATCTTTTTGATATCGTCTTGCTGTACTGCAATTATTGCGGCAAGTAGAGCGGTGATTGCGCCGATCCAAGCAATGATTTCTAGGGCTTCTGGGTTGAAGAGTGCGAAAACCCTGCAAATCATGTAAACACCCGCTGCGACCATGGTCGCAGCATGGATTAACGCTGAGACAGGGGTAGGACCCTCCATTGCATCCGGTAGCCATACGTGGAGAGGAAACTGTGCACTTTTACCTACAGCGCCGCAAAATATTAAAAGCCCTGCTATAGTGGAAACGGACCCTAGTGAATTTGAATCAAAACCTAGGTATCCAGTCTCCTTCCACACAAACAAAATTCCAAGGAGGAAACCGACGTCACCAATTCGGTTGGTAATAAACGCTTTCTTGCCTGCATCTGCAGCAGCGGGCTTCTCAAACCAGTGGCTTATAAGTAAATAGCTCGATATGCCCACCAGTTCCCAAAAGATGAACATCATCACAAGATTGGCTGATAAAACGATGCCCAACATTGAAAACATAAAAAAACTCAAAGCCCCATAAAAACGGGAGTAACCTCTATCTTCGCGCATATAGACCAGAGAAAATATATGAACCAGTGTTCCTATTAAGGTAACGACTAAAAGCATCAACCGACTTAATGGGTCATTCTGCAGGGAGAATTCAAAATTCAGAGTAGCAACCGCGGGAGCATTAAGTAACATTGTGTTTTCAGAGGCATGGCCTATTGAGAGCCAATTAAAGTAATTAGTGGAACCTCCTGGATCAGTATTTTGCGTAACGAAAAGAAAAATACTGGCCGCAAAGCTCAAGGCGACAGCTCCTATGGATAGCCCCGAGCTAAGTCTCCTAAACCGATGGGTAAAAACCATGATAATCACCGCTGCGAACAAGGGTGCCAGCAGGATTAGTAGAGGTAGGAATTTTGTGAGATTTTCCTGAGCCATATACTACATTTTCATTGAGGTGAGTTCGTTCACATCGGTGGCTTGGCGTTTACGATACAAGGCTACAATCAGTGCGAGTCCTACAGCTACTTCGGCTGCGGCAACGGTTATGATAAAGAATACCAGTATTTGTCCATCTAGGTTATCTCTGTAATGGGAGAATGAAACCAGTGCTAGATTGGCAGCATTCAGCATGAGTTCCAGTCCCATATACATCACAATTAGATTACGGCGAACTACTACTCCTAGTAATCCGATGCAGAAGAGAATAATGCTGACGATTAAAAATTGTTCCAGACCGACACTCATTTTACCTCTTCCTTTGGCTCCTCTCGTTTACTTAATAGGATGCAGCCCAACATTGCTACTAACAGTAAAAGAGATATGATTTCGAAGGGTAATACGTATTCGGTGAAAAGGAGCTTGCCTAGTGGTTTTGTTTCAGCTGATCCGCTTTGATTGAATGTTTGTTTTATGGCTGCTGCTTCTGTTTGATTGGCAATGGTGAAGGTTTGGTTGGTGGTGCTGATGATGATTGCCGCAAGGCCAATTACTGAGATTAAGCCCATAAAGGTGCCAAACTTTTGAAGCTGCCGTTTTTCCTCTTCCTTTACATCCAAAAGCATGATTACGAAAAGAAAAAGGACGATTACAGAGCCTGCATAGACTAAGATTTGAACCGCAGCCAGAAAGAACGCATTCAGCAACACAAATAAACCGGACATGCTGATGATTGTCAGCACTAGAAACATTGCACTGGTTACTGGGTTGCGGCTAAAAGGGTTGAATACCACAAGGATGCCACATAGCAGGGTAAGTGCGCTGAAAATATAAAACAAAGCGTCTTGCATTAGTTTTTTTCACTCTTGTCCGGAAGATCTACAGGAAAGGTGTCTTGTGCTTTTGCTTCACGAGTTTTCTTTTCCCATTTTTTGATTTGATCATGATGCGTTCCGCCGCGTTTTAGTAGCTTGTCCTTATGAAAGATCATTTCCTCACGATTCGTTCCGGTCATCGCATAATCACGGTTCATCAGTTTTTCGTCGTAACCTTCGTAGTAATCCTTGGCTAAATAGATAGCTTGCTCAGGGCAAACTTCTTCGCAAAATCCACAGAAGATACAGCGGAGCATGTTGATTTCGAAATCCTTCGGCATTTTTTCTGCCCCTTCCCGGTGAGCGGCTTCACCGTCTTCACCCGGGGGCGTGATGCGGATGGCTTTGGGTGGGCACACGAATTCACACAATTGACAGCTCACACACTTGGTGGCGCCTCCCTGGTCGCTGACAAGGTATGGGGCACCGCGAAATCCTTCGGGAACTGTCCAAAGCTCCTCAGGGTAGTTTAGCGTGGTTTTGAACTTGTTGTCTTTATTCTTCTCTTCGTAGACCTTTGATTTGTTAAACGAAAAAAAGTGCCCTAGCGTTACTTTAAAGCCATTAAGAAATGTGGGGATGTATAATTTTTCCCACCAGCTTAATTTTACACGTTGTACTTCTTTGGGCATGTTATTTTTTGTATGTGAAATACAGATAAATCGCGGTCAGTATGATATTTGCCAGAGACAGTGGCACAAATCGTTTCCAACCTATATCCATGAGCTGATCATAGCGAAAGCGCGGCAACATCCAGCGCACCCAAATAAATAGCCCCATAAATAGTAGTAGTTTGCCAATAAAAATACCGATTTGCAGTAGGCCCATGACGAGTGACTCAGCGGGTTCGTTTAGGCCAGCAAAGGGAAGTGTCCATCCGCCGAGAAAAAGAACTACCATCATGGCGCTTACTGCGATCATCGCTGCATATTCCCCAAGAAAGAATAGCGCGAACTTCATTGAGCTGTATTCGGTATGATAACCGCCAACCAATTCTGATTCGCTTTCAGGCATGTCGAATGGCAGCCGGTTGGTTTCAGCGAAAGCTGCAATGAGGAAAATCACGAATGCTACCGGTTGTTTAAAAATAATCCATGCACCGGAAGCTTGATACTCCACCACTTTGGTGAGGTTTAATTCGCCCACCAGCATAAAAACCGGCACCACGCTCATGCCCATAGCAATTTCATAAGAGATCATCTGCGCACTACTACGGATGCTGCCGAGGAATGGATATTTGGAATTGCTTGCATAGCCTGCCAGAACAATGCCGTAGACGCTCAGGCTCACTATGCCGAAAGTGTAGAGGATGCCAACGTTTAGATCTGATATGACTGCATTTTGATTTCCAATCTTTGTACCGAATGGAATCACTGCCAGCGTCATCAGTGCCGGAACCATGCTTACCGCAGGGGCAAGCCAGAAATAGACCTTGCGCACGTAGTTTGGAGTAAAGTCCTCCTTAAGGACAAACTTCAAACCGTCGGCAGCAGGCTGTAAAAGTCCCCAAGGTCCAACACGGTTGGGTCCAACACGGTCTTGAATCCAAGCTGATATTCGCCGCTCGGCAACCACCGAATAGGCCACCATTGGCAAAACCACTGCGAATACAGTAATCAGGATCTTCAGTAAACTGAAGAGTACGAACTGCAGTTCTGCAGGTAGATTATTAATCCATTCCATTAAATCTCAACGGTTACGCCGGTGTCACCGAGAGCAGACCAGGTTAAATCCTTTGCCTTGAAGGCCTCCACTTCATTAGCCATTTGGTTGAATAGTCCCTCAATAGTACTGAATCCGTTTTGGCCTGTTGTATTTTCGACTAGCTCATGAAGGAACTCCCATTCTGGTCGGGCGTCGCCGGGAGCTTCGAGTGCCTTCATAAACTTTTGCACCCGGCCTTTAATGTTGGTAAAGGTGCCTCGTTTTTCAGCATGTGCGCAGCCAGGCAGCAAGTAATGCGCCTTGGAGGTAGTGTTATTGGGGAGAATATCGCTAACCACGAGCAGGTCCAGCTTATCTAATAGGGCTCTGCTGATGCCAGCTTTGGTTACGTCATCGCCGAAAACAATCAATGTCTTGATTGTGCCGTCCTCAATACCCGCGACAATGTCGGCAATACGGCTACCTGGTCGTCCATTAGTAATGCCAATTAACTTTGAACCAGTGCTATTCGGATTTTTGTCGGTGTGGGAAAGCAGCCGATCGCCTTTGCCTGTACGTGGAACCGAATCAGTAATGGCCTCCAACTTCTCAGCTAGCCTCTTGAGTAGGTACAGCTCTTCATTGGTCTGGCGGGCTCCGCCAATGATGGCTACAGACCCAGGTGCAGCTTCTTCAAGTTTTCCGCTGATCTCTGTGATTGCCGTAGCCCAGCCGCTGGCACCCTGCACCTGGGACAACCGATGTTCGCTTCCGATCCACTTATAATTAAGCCGACCCGAATCACACATCCACGGTCCATTTACTGCATCATTTTCCCGTGGTTCGTAGCGGTACATAGTGTTTTCTCGCGAACCAATTACTGTGTTACAGCCAGTACCACAACCGGTACAAAGGCTTTTGGTTTCTTTGAGGAACCATACTCGCATTTGGAATCGAAAATCCTTTGATGTTAATGCGCCAACTGGGCAGATATCTGCTGTGTTGAGTGTGTAGTTGTTATCGAACGGCGTATCGAGAAATGTAGCAATAGTGTTATAACTGCCGCGGTTCACGATGCCTAGCGCATCATCATTAGCGATGTCTTTACTAAATCTAATACACCGTGTGCAAAGCACACAACGTTCGGCATCGAGCATGATCCGGGGGCCAAGATCAACAGCCTTGGGCTTGTGTACCTTATACTCGGCAAATTGGCTTTCTGACTGGCCATGCTCGACACTGTACTCCTGGAGTTTGCATTCACCCGCTTGATCACAAATGGTACAGTCCAGCGGGTGATTAATAAGTAAACTTTCGAGAACAGCTTCTCGCATCTCCTTGGTCTCGGGGCTGCTGGCATAAATTTCCATGCCGGGGACCAGGTCGGTAGCGCAACCGATCACACCCTTGGGAGTGGATCTTTCATAGGGTAGAACCATGGGGTCAATTTTCAGCGAACCATCCTCGTTCATCGGGGGTTTTCCATCAGGGCCAGGGCGTCCCGGCATACCCACATGTACGAGGCACATTCGGCAGTTGCCGGCTACCGGCAACTTGGGATGGTAACAGTAATGCGGAATTTCAATTCCGGCATGCTCGCACGCTTGCAGAACCGTGGTGGGTACAAGATTGTTCTGCCAGTTCGGTGTGAGTTTGGGTACATCAATCTCTTTGCCATCTACCTTCACGGTAATAGTTTCAACAGCGGGTGGCTTTTCTGTTTTTATTTCAGCAGCCATAATCAAGCAGATACTTTCTCCTCGAACTTATCCTTAAATTTATCGACAAAACTCAGTACCGGCCAGGCGCAGGCTTCGCCAAAGGCGCAGATTGTACGGCCTTGGATGTTGTGAGCGATGTGTTTCAAGTACTCGGTATCCTCCTTGCGGCCCTCGCCGTGAGTCAGGCGGTGTAATGCCTTGTTCATCCAGAGCGAACCTTCGCGGCAGGGAGTGCACTGGCCGCAGCTTTCATGCGCGTAAAACTCAGCAAGGTTTGCGAGGCATTCGATGATGTCGCGGCTATCGTCAATTACGATGATCGCGCCGGAGCCAGACATGGTTCCTACTTTCATCAAGGTATCAAAGTCATAGGGTATATCGAGCAGGTCGATTTCTCTGTCTCCAATTGAAAATGTTTCGCCGGCTCTTAAAACCTTTGAGGAGGACCCACCGGGAATGATCGCTTGCAGTTTATTTCCATCGCGCAGACCCCCACCAAAAACTGGTTCATTGATTAATTCGCCAAGAGTTACTTTGCCGGTTTCAATCTCAAAATAACCGGGTTGCTTCACGTCGCCGCTGAGGCTAACCAGACGGGTGCCGGTATTATTTGGCGTGCCGAGCTTAGCGAATGCTTCGGCACCCATTTCTACAATATGTTTTATGTTGCAGAGGGTCTCTACATTATTGACGATGGTAGGGCACATGTAGAGGCCCAGTGCAGCGGGGAAGTAAGGCGGCTTAATGCGGGGGTAGGCACGTTTTCCTTCGAGGCTCTCGATGAGACCTGTTTCTTCACCGCAAATATATGCGCCGGCGCCACGGTGGACGTGAATATTCAAATCGTATCCGCTGTCGAAGATGTTTTTTCCTAGGTACCCTTTTTTGCGTGCCTCTTGTAAAGCATGATTGAGAATTTTAGCCCCTTCGGTGAATTCACCGCGAATGTAGATGTAAGCGAGGTTCACGTGGTTTGCCCAGCAGGAGATAATCATTCCCTCAATCAGCTGATGAGGATCTTTATAAATAATCTGTTTATCCTTGAACGTGCCGGGCTCGGATTCGTCCGCGTTGCAGATGAGATACACTGGTTTGGGGTTTGGGTGTCGAATGAAACTCCACTTGAGTCCGCAGGAAAAGCCTGCACCTCCGCGTCCGCGTAGACCGGAGTCGAGTACACTTGTACGTAATTGTGCTTGGGGTGTGATTTCCTTATTATTGGAATCTTTTGCCGTCTTGATGGCTAATACTTTTCTGAATGCCTGATATCCGCCGTTACGTTCATAGCATTCGATATCATTCGAATATCCCGGCTCATCGGCGTTTTTCAGGAGTAATTTATATTCCTGTGGCATCAGCTTGACTGTCTAATTGTTCTTATGTTTTATGTGCTCCAACGGTTTAATTGCCCGATGGTGTAACGGTAGCACGACAGATTCTGGTTCTGTTTGTCGGGGTTCAAATCCCTGTCGGGCAACCATGTTTTTTATTCGCATTTGCTTAAAATATCTTCGGCTTTGCTGTTGCTGACAGCTTCAAAAAAGTTGTCGTTACACATCATTACCGGGCCTGTGCCGCAGCTAGCTAAACATTCAGAGAATTCGATGCTAAATTTTCCATCTTCTGTGGTTTGTAATCCATGCGCGGCCGGGTCTAGCTTTAATTTACTGCAGAGATTTTTGTGCAAGCTCATTCCGCCGGCAAGGGCACAGCTGAGTGTGCGGCAAACTTTAAGTACATATTTACCCGCCTTCTCTTCTCTCAGCATTGGGTAAAAGGT
>MDTG01433803.1_pt1 | contig 10061 bp, 5 predicted proteins | sample 811421 | NCBI WGS metagenome assembly MDTG01 (sample SAMN05326645, study PRJNA326480) | marine metagenome | isolation source: seawater | place: Pacific Ocean: South East | collected 2011 | reverse complement strand
GATAACAAATTTATCATTTGACTTTCCAAAAAATACAGATTTTTTAGCTTACATCATTGTTGTCGGTATTAATCACGAAGATACAGATGAGATATATATTTCTAAAGCATTAAAAGAGCTTATTATACTAGATGGAGAATTTCAAGATAGAGGTTTGGTTTTTACTATTGCGCCATTTGAGATTAAACAATCAGACGGACCAGTTTTTGAAGAGACTTTGAAAAAGCTCCGTACGTTTGGAAACCCTGGAGACATGTGGACTGGTGGTGTGCATAGACATCAGGGTCGTTTTATGGCAGGTTCTAAGCACTCAACAGAGCCACATCCATTTTTAGATTATTTCATAGTCCCTATAACGAAGTATGTGGATAATAGGGTTCAAGAAAAAGTTGAAAAAAATATATTGAATATTACAAAAACCTTTGAGACTTTAAATTCGTTAACGGCTAGGTATTCTAACACAACAAATATTTTAGATTTTGAAGAATATAAATCTTTATCTTATATTAGTGACATTGATTTGTCTCAAGATGTAAATGGCAATGTTTTTGGCACGTTTACTGTTGACAAGAAAAACTTATTAGAAACAGAAACAGCTTTTTCATTTTTAATAGACAATGCGAAGCAAGCCTATGGAACAGATAGCGCAGAGTATACTAACTTTTTAGATAATATTACAAACCTTATGACTCTTGTAAACATGAAAATACTTGCAGGAGAAGAGGTAATAGGTTCTATAGGTGAAACAGATAACGAAAGCTTTTCTTTTTACGAGCTTGAACAAAACGAAACCCCATCCCCAGCGCTGGGTAACATTAAGACAATAATACAAAAAAACTTGTTTTCTCTCGGTGTCACTCAAGCGGAAATAGATAAAGGATTCAAAGGATTACAGAACGTTTCTTTTAAACATTATAATAAGTCTAATAACGATGGAAGCTTCACATACAAAGTATCAGCAGAATACATTGACCCAACTATAACAATGGTAAAGCAGCTTAAGACTTCAGTGGGACTAGCAGCTAAACAGGTCGATGAGCTTATAAGCGCGGTGAACATCACCCCTCCTAAAAATGCTGATGGCGTCAAACGATCTAGCGGCTTTAATAGAGCTACTGGAAAAATTAATGATGAGTTGGTGATTAATATAAAAAACATCAGCGCTCAGAATCCGGCTTTTGATCTTAAGGTTTCTTTTGATCCGAACAAAAATGGTATTCTACAAAAAGTTATAGACATGATTGAAAATCAAAATCAACTTTTCTTAACATATTTTTATTCACCAGAGGTTGATTCAGGTAATGTCAAAAAATATATATACAACTTAGCAAACATAAACACAACAACTTTGAGTCAGTTGTTGGTTCTGCAACAATTTTTAAATCACCTGAATAACAAACTTGGATCAGATTTAGATAGTTTTGGCTCGAAACCTCTTAAAACTACCACCCCTGCTCCTCTTGAGACAGTGCAAAACAGTATTGAAAGTTCAAGAGGTGACAAAAAAATAACTGTGGAATCAAGAAAAAGCACCATTAGGGTTTATGATCATGGCTATGATTTTACTGGTATGATAAACCCAGAGCGGAAACCAGAGCTTGATTTTGAAGGCAGACAAACTTTAGGATTTTTGACAATTTCAACAAATGATTTTACAAAAGCATGTCTATTATCTTTTTCAGAAGTAAAAAGCCCTAATATTAGTGTCTCAGATGCCACAAACTCAGACTTTAAACCTCGCGGTCTTTCACAGAGATCTGTTAAAGATTCTCTTTATTCTTATTTAAATACACCAGTGTCAGCGCTGCCATCTTGTGTACTGCTACCCAGGGTTGTTTCAAGTAATAACGCTTCTCTCAATCCGATGCATTATCTATCTGCTGTGACAAAAATAAAAGAACACGCGCTAGAAGACAATACGGTAGGAATATTAGGTATAAACTCTCCTGGTGTTAGCCTGAAAGAAGATTTAATATCTATATTGTCAAGAGATGGGGCATCTCTACCATCTGTCGGGCAAACCGAGTTTATTAGAACTACGACATTGGAGACCAAGACAACTGCGCCGAAAGGATCATTCAATCAAAGTGTTACCGCAGATGCCTCTGTAAACAATTTGTTAAGTTCAAAACCCACAATAAACCCTGGTTTAGATCCCTTGTCGCAAAATTTTAAGCCAGGACCAAAGTTTACAAAACAAACAAACCCCAGTAATAATGATGATACTTCTAAAAATAATTTAATGAGTGCCTTAGTGTCTAGAAAAAACTTTTCTACTATTGTTAACAAGTCATTTAAAATAGAAATGGCACAAGATGGATTTAAGCCATACCCAGCATCCAAAGCAAATCTTGAGATGGGCATAAAGCCGCCTTTGCAAACTGTTTGCTTGTCACTAGACCCCTCTGCAGATAGCCCATTTAAAAGTTTTGTTAACAATACCTCTAGAACAAGCGGTCTTCCCCTTTACATTAGAAATGGAGTGGTAAACCCGGCGATGATGGCGTATTATTGGTTTATACATCAAAATATTGTGAAGGTAGAGTACCTAAGTGGTTATGTAGACACCTTTAATAAAGTCAACTTAAAAGATAAAGATAATCCGTATACTCCAGGTAAAAGTAAGATTTCTTTCAAAAGAAGCGTCAAAACACCAAAATGGAGAAAACTGACATCTAGTGTGCTGGATAGCTTACCCGCTGACGCAAAAATATTATGTAGAATAGTCAGATACGAGGACCAGTATTACATCAATAGAAATTTGATAAATGAATATGAAATGCCCATAATAAACTCTCAGTTTATTTTAAAAAAATCACCGAATAGTAATAATATCTCACAGCTAATACAACAGTTGGCATCTGAATCAGAATCAACTGAAGACGGCATAAGTCCTGAAGCTCTTGGTGCGGTGAGCCAGTTGTTAAGTTCGCCGCCTATAGTTAGCTTTTTTAACTCACAAAATGATAGTGAAACCTAATTACTTAACAAAATGGAAGATTTTATTACAACAGAATACAATCTAGAGTTAAAAAATCTAGAAAAAGAACTTAAAATGAAACAGATGCGGACGTCTTCTGGTACTGGAGTTGTTGACCCAACCTTCGCTGTTGGCTCTGATCGCCTTGGAGGTACATCAGTGGCACAACAACAGGTGTCATTGACGACCCAATCACCAGTCGCAACGGGAACACCATCTCCATCGTTTACATCAGCAGTGGTAGCGCCTTTAGGCGGTGGCTCTGGTGGTGGTGGATCGTACTAGCGGTGATAAAAAAGGATAATAATGTCGCTTGATTCAAAATACAATAATTATATATACATTTCTAACAGACCTAGTTCAATAAAAATATTAGGCGATAATGGAGAAATGGTAACCATTGAGGAAGCAGCAGCCGGATTGTTACTCGGCAGCGCATTGATTTCTGCTTTTGGCGCCGCACCACCAGATTTAAGTTTTAAATTTATTGGAGGTGAGTCTTTAAACTTCCCACCATATATAGCAAATGGTATTACGTTCAGAGAGTTGGATGCAGTAATTGATAGATCCTACGATGTTAAAAACAAATCTTTTAAAAATTCTAATAAAATAAAAACTAGCGATCCTTTTATAAATCCTAACTCTAGCAATGCCTTTGAGATGAACGGACAGGCTATGAGCTTTAAGTACTTTAAAGATAGTGGAAAATATAGTTTCGATGTTCCAATGATACAAGCTCCCGGCGGCTACGGATATATGGATAAAGCAACTGCTGAAACTTTAAACATTTCAACATTGTTTTCTGGTTTCATACCCAGTGAACTTGACACTTCTTTAAAAATAATGGAACCAAATGGTAAATTTAAGTTTTTTCAAAATGACTTTGCATCATACGCCTACAACACTGCTGTTCCGTTATCATCTTTGCAAGTGCAAATAAAAGATTTTTTTAAAGGCTATGCTGATTTTTTCTCTTTAGGTCTCGGTCGAGGGCAAATAGTTGACATCACAACTCGCATCGGAGTTCCGTTTGATTTTCAAACTGTGATAGATAATGATGTAGATTTAAAAACATTTGGAGTTAGGAACAATCAACCAAAGTATGAAAAAATATATAATTATTATGATCCGCAATATGAACCAGTTGTGGTTAGCCTGATCGACGGCAACCTAAATGGAATAGATGAAAGATCACTGCCAAGTATGTATGATCTTCTATACTTTCCCATTCAACAAAACGCTTTAAAATCACTTGTTGGAGTACCAAGCTTTATTTTAACAGAGGATAACTTTAGCATATCAAATCTAAATCAATATCTAGATAGCTATAGTGTTTTATATGATAACTACTTAAATGACAATTTCCCTGCTCTGGGAACGCAGACATTTGTAAATCAATATTTTTATTCTGATTCCGAAGGGGGCGGCACAAAGATAGTGGGCACTGATGACGGTGAAGATCAAGCAGTGGCGCCACAAAAACAAGCTAACGAGGAAGGCAGCGAGGTTAGTGAAAGCAAGGCAAAGATAATAAAAAGTATTAACGATTCTTTCGGTAAATCTAAAAACATAATCAACGAGAAAAGTAACTCAGTGCCCATTTGGATTCAAGACTTAAAAACAGGTGTTTACTTCTCTGAGCGATCTATGCAATATTTTAATCAAGCCCTGGAACATGATAACGCTTTTCCTTTCTTTACAAAGATTAACATACCCACAGAGGGTAGGGGACAGATAACATCTCTTTTATCGAAATATAATTTACTAGATTCTCTTAACTCATACATAGCTTCGTTGATCACTCCAAACGCTGAAATACCAGCGTCCAAAAGAACATACGATAGTTTTTATGGAGGATTAATAAACGGGCTTGAAGAAGAAACAAAACAATTTAACTTGTATGCAAATCTGAACTTACAAACTTTTAAACTTCACTTTTATAAAAAACCCAAGCAAACTCCAGAAGCTCAGGCTAATATTGAACCTGTAACGGCAGAAACACCAGCCGCCCAGATAAATCAAGATCCAGTGGCTTCTGTTATAGTTGAGGACCAGCCTGTCAACGCCGTCATCGACACACCAGGTGCCGGAAATGCAGACGCCTTTAACTTTGGTGGTTATTTTGCCGCCCAGCCAGGACAAACAGAAGAAAGTGAAACATCTGAGGAACCAACTGGTTTTGCTGCGTTTTCTGCACAAGATCTCCTCGATAGTAGTGTAATCACTAGCCCCACTGGAATCCCCCAGCCTGCAGTAACAACACCGTTGCTGGGAAAGAAAAATGTATTTTATGATTCTGACTTGTTCATTGACACCTTTAAAGATATTTCGATGAGTGCCGGAAAAAATGTTTTTGTGTACACTGACGAGCCGCAGAAGCTAGTAGCAGACAACGAGGGTTTCGTAAGTCTCATTGAACAAATAAAGTCTGATTTGTTTGCAAAAGAGCTTAAAAAACTATTGTTTGATAGAGGGTTGCTAAGAAGTCCTAGACAAATAAGAGAGGGTAAATTAGCACATCAAGAAACAATAATGTATGAAATTGCAAAATATTCCGTGAGTGATGTCGGTACAGAAACTTACATTCAAAGTATCTTTTTACCTCAAGCGTCTCAAGACACGCTAAACTATTATGACACACAAATAATACCATATAAGAATTATTTTTACAAAATATTCACTCATAAAGTTATAGTTGGTACAAAATATTCAATAACCCCTCTTGACGACAATGATCTTGTCGGGTTTACATCAACTAGTGTGTTTTCAAAAGTGTTGAAAATCAAGTATGACATCGAGCCAGTGTTACAATTTGTTAGAGTTCCATACTATAACACCGAAGAAGTAAATCTAAAAGTAGATCAGTTAAACTACACCAGGGTAGAAGATAAGCCCCCTATGCCCCCAGAGTCTGAAATTGTACCTTTTAGAGATATAAACAATCAAATATTGATATTATTGTCTAATGGCGGCGGCTCTATGGAGGCTTATCCTAAGATTATCTTTGAAGAAGACAGGGTGATATTTGATGGAGTTGCACTATCTCAAGATCGAGTTGGAAACAAACCTCAAAAAATAATTTTTGGCAGTGATGACCAATCAGGAACATTTCAAGTTTTTAGAACCACTAACCTTCCTTCTGACTATACTGATATTGCAACTGATGAAACATTAGTGGAATATTCACTTCAAGAAGACTATTTATTTGACAGTATAATACCTAATGTGACTTACTATTACACGTTTAGATTTGTTGATATACACGGTAAGATATCTAACCCAACAAATGTTTATAAGGTGTTAATGGTACAATCACCAGGATTGCCACCTTATCTTAAAGTGGATCAAATCGATATAGCAGAAGCTAAAAAAAGAAAACATGAGGAAAAATTTTCATCGACTAAAGAAATGACAAAATACTTACTGATAAGACCCAGTGCCCTACAGAACGCAGTTCAATACCCAAATTTGACTTATGACACAGATGGCGAACCAGTGGGTGACCCTCTCACTGTAAAAGTAAAGGTCGGCGAAGAATCAGGACAATCGGTTTTTGGCAATAAATATAAGTTGAGGGTCACTTCAAAACAAACAGGAAAGAAAATAGATATTAATTTTACGGTTAAAAACCCACAAGATATTATAAATGACTTATAATACTATTTAGATAAAGAGGAGAAATTAAATGGCTTTCTTAGACAACTCAGGCGATATTATTTTAGATGCAGTTTTAACTGACACCGGGCGCATGCGTTTGGCACGCGGAGATGGTTCTTTTAAAATTGTAAAGTTCGCGCTTGGCGATGATGAAATAGACTATGAATCCTTTGATGGAAACCATCCTTCAGGTTCTGCTTTTTATGATCTAGAGATATTACAAACTCCTATTTTTGAAGCATTTACGAACAACACAGCCACAATGAAGACTAAGCTATTAAGCCTTACAAATAATAATCTTCTTTATTTACCAATGCTTAAACTAAACCAAAAAGGTGATGCGTTTAAGCCTCCAACAGCAAGTGATACCTTTTTACACTCCGGTTCTCACGTTTTAGTAGTTGATGAGCCTACAAGAAATGAAATGTTGGCTGATGCAGGTTTTGCCAACACAAGCCAACTACCGGTTGGATTTTTGGACGGCGAGAGCCCGGGTGCAATTACCGCAAACCAGATTCGCGTTGATCAAGGTCTTGATACCAATGAAATATCACCATCTCTAACGTTAGACCCAGAGTTGAAAGAAACACAATACATTTTAGAAATGGATTCGCGTTTCTGCAAGCTATACGATCAACAAGGCGATGGAGCGGTTGCTAGTCCATCATTTATTGACGATGACTTAATAGCCACATATTATGTAACTCGTGGTTCAGGTGGATACATTGCAGATCAAGTGCCAGGACCACAAACAGGCGCCGAATCGACTGCCGAGACTAAAATTTCAGAAATACGCGGTCCAAGAGGTACAAAAATACGTTTTGGATTGTTGGCAGCAGTCGATCTAGTTTCTTCAAACTATCTTTTTGATGTCTTAGGAACAACTATCACCGATGCTGGCGGTAACAGCTATGCATTTATAGACACAACAATAAGAGTAGTGGGTGTTACAACTGGATTTAGATTAGATATACCATTGAGAATAGTTAAACTACAAACAGCAGCATAAAAGGAAAGATAAATGGCTACTACATTTAAAACTTTATTAAACAGCGATATCGCAAACACAAGAACACTTCTTCATGAGGCTATTCCAATCACAGGAACAATCGTCTCAGGCACCTATGATGATGAGAACATTAAGACGTTTGCTCATGGAATGTTTGAAGCGGTCTTTGATTATCCCTTTCTAAGTTCGTCAGCGAACCATGTATTTGATATTACGGCGGGATACTCAGCAAAAAGCACTTTGTCTTCTTCTGGAAATGTGCAAAATGCTAAGAAAATAAACATTTATAATCAACACGCTCAAGTTCTTTATGGGTATGATAACACGGGATCGATTCAAGAATTTGATACCGATGGAAATATTGCTGCTGGTGGAACGAAAATGCGTGAGTGCTTTTTCATTAATTTTGCTAGATTGTTATCTAAAGATGAAATCAAAAAAGACTCTTTTAGACTTAAGCTATACCCCAGTGGGGCATTAGATCTTGGTACTAACCGTGCTGAGAGAGGTCAGTTCTTAAACACCATAGGTGATTATGGTGCAACTACAGACTTTAAAGTTAACTCACCAGCCGGCGAATATGGCTTATTGTTTACAGCATCTGATGGCACGACTGCAGATGGTGGAGAGATTGTGGGTCATGTTTACTATCAAGCAGGAATAGCTGTTTTAACTGCCTCTTATTTTACTGGAGCTTTTGGTGACCCGGCAACACCGAATCGCCCGGAGGCACCACCAGAAGGTATTGCTCCCGGTGCTGCAAATCATGGTCTAATGGTGAATAGAGCCTTAACGGGCTCAACAATAACATCACTAGCGAATGGCTTTAGAAACCTATTAGACAATGTTGAGTTTAACAACACGACAGAACTTAACTCAACCATTTATTTCTGCCGTGCAAATACACAAGACTACAACTACAGTGCTAATCCAACTTACTTAACTGCAAGTAAGATTAGAGTTAAAAATGATAATCCAAAAGCAGAACCAGTTTCGTATATTACCACTGTAGGTCTTTATTCCGCTGACAATGAACTTTTAGCTGTTGCTAAATTGTCAGAGCCGCTTAAGAAGACTCCTTCAAATGAGATAACTTTGAGGGTTAGATTAGACTACTAAGATGCCTTATTACAAGTTTGGTCCAAAAGATATATTAAGAAACAGGATCAAAACTTATCCTGATAATGTATTCTTTGTTAATGATCATAAGATATACTATAATAATAGAAATGCGATAACTGGTGCGCATATCGATAATGTTACTCATGTGCCAACCGGACATGTAAGTTTATATGAGCTAAATATTGATAGAGATTTTTCTGCTCACACTTTTGATCCAGATAGCAACACAGGTATAAAATCTAAAATATTTCCTTTCATAACAAAAGACTCCTCGCTAAATTCTTTTGCAACTGTTAGTGATAATGCCTTTAATCAATTTCTATATGGTGATACAATAACAGGTAGTTATCCGTTTTCAGCCTCAATAACAAGAGAAGAATTTAACGCCAGTACGAATCCCACGGGATCTCATCTTTTGGCATTAAAAAATACATTAGATTTTTATGTGCCACTTAGCAAGCATTATGCTTTTTCGTCGTCTCTTGGAAACAAAGCTGCACAGGAGTTAACTTTGATAAGCGTGCCGAGCATCTTCCATGGCTCTGCTATGGACAAGAATTCTGTAAAGCTTGACTTTTATATATCTGGTACTTTGGTTGCAAGATGTGAGGATATAAATAGAAACGGAGAACTAATACAAACTAGCGGAACTGCATACGCTCAAGATCAAGGTTCGGGCTCTGTAGCGGGAGTTGTACTTTATCATGAGGGTTTTGTATTACTAACAGGAAGCTGGAGTTTAACTGAAGCAAACTTTGACTTTGGCGTAGGCTCTGCAAAGATTGGGACCTGGAAAGATTTTGCTGCCGGAGCGAATGATGGCACTACTGATGTTTCCCCTTCAGCTAGCTTTGCTTTAAGTTTTAAAGGTACAAACCATATCAATACGTTAACAATGCATGCTGACGCAGGATTACAGGATTTAAATTATTCACCAAATCCAACTTTTGTAAAGTTTTCTGCTGATAACACCGGTTCTTCAAATATAAAAGGGTATTCACAAGGAAAACGAAGAGAAATAAAAAACACCATAAGTTCATCCTTTCATGAATATGAACCAGAATTGAAAAGGCAAACGTTTATTAGTAAAATAGGCATATATGACGAAAACAAAAATCTTATTGCCATAGCAAACCTATCAAAACCAGTGAAAAAACTGGAAGACCGAGACTACACATTTAGATTAAAACTAGATATTTAAGGAAACTATCATATGATATTAGGATTAGATATAAGCACCAGCATAACTGGTTTTTGTATCTTAGACGGAGAGGGAGAAATAATCCGTTCTGG
>MDTG01410489.1_pt1 | contig 10061 bp, 8 predicted proteins | sample 811421 | NCBI WGS metagenome assembly MDTG01 (sample SAMN05326645, study PRJNA326480) | marine metagenome | isolation source: seawater | place: Pacific Ocean: South East | collected 2011 | reverse complement strand
GACCCAAATTCCGATACAACGCCTAGTACAGATAAACAGTGGAAACTGGCCAATAAACTCGCCAAAGAACTTGAAGCCATTGGGCTCTCAGAAGTGAGTATTGATAACAATGCTTATGTGATGGGTACCTTGCCTTCAAATGTGAAACACGATGTACCAGCGATTGGATTTATTTCTCATTTTGACACCTCACCCGATTTTACAGCGGCCAATGTCAAGCCACAAATTATTGAAAATTATGATGGTAAAGACATTGTTTTAAATTTACAAGAAAACATTGTCCTTTCCCCAGATTATTTTAATGACTTGTTGCTTTACAAAGGACAAACTCTAATCACAACCGATGGGACAACTTTGTTAGGGGCGGACGACAAAGCTGGCGTATGTGAAATTGTTAGCGCAATGGAATATTTGATTAAGCATCCTGAAATTAAACATGGTCCTATCAAAGTTGGGTTTACGCCTGACGAAGAAATTGGTCGTGGTGCCCATAAGTTTGACGTGGCTAAATTTGGCGCTGAATGGGCTTACACCATGGACGGTAGTCAAATTGGTGAGTTAGAATATGAAAATTTTAATGCAGCAAGTGCAAAAATCACAATCCATGGAAAAATTGTACACCCAGGCTATGCCAAGGGTAAAATGATCAACTCAATGTATTATGTTCAAAAATTTATAGAGGGATTGCCAAATAATGAAACGCCAGAAACTACAGAAGGGTACCAAGGTTTTTTTCATTTACATAATATTCAAGGAAAAGTAGAAAAAACAGTTTTAAACTACATAATAAGAGACCACAACTTAGAGAAATTTAAAAAACGTAAAAATACCGTAATGTCGCTGGTTAATGATTTGAATAAGCGTTTTAAAAATGTGCGCTTTGAAATTGAGATTCAAGATCAGTATTACAATATGAAAGAAAAGGTAACCCCAATGATGCATATTGTAGACATTGCAGAAGCGGCCATGAAAGCCCTAGATATTAAACCACTGATAAAACCTATTCGGGGGGGTACTGATGGCTCACAATTGAGCTACATGGGGCTACCATGTCCAAATATCTTTGCTGGTGGACATAATTTCCACGGACGCTACGAATATATTCCTTTAGAAAGTATTTTAAGTGCTACTAAAGTCATCTGTAAAATTGCAACCTTCACCCAAAAACGCTACAAATAAAAAAGGTTCATTGACACAACCTTTTGGGATTTTAATCAACAACAGACCTACATTATTTTTTGGGCTGAGTATTTAATTTTTGAGTCATTTCAATAGAAAGTGCAGAGCGTTCAAATTTAATTTTTCCTGCCAAAGTTTCAACCACACAAGAATTATCTTTATCATTGATTTCGGCAATTTTACCATGCATCCCAGATTTTGTGATTACACGATCACCCTTTTTCAAATTGGCCGCAAATTTTTTTTCCCTTTTACTGCGCCTAAGCTGAGGTGCTAAAATAAAAAAGTAAAAAATTAAAGCAATTGCAAAAAGAGGTACAAAATCCGTTAAATTTTGCATAAAATAATTTTTATTTATTGATTATTTATAACTGATGGGGTGGGTGCATTAGGATCTGGCTTAACAAAAGCAGTTATACGAACCTGCTCTCGACCATTTTCAGTATTAGTTGTTAAAGTAATGGTTTTTGAAACCTTATTAGCTCCCTTACCATTAAATTTGACTGAAAATTGAGATGATTCACCTGGCATTAAAGGAGATTTACTCCATCCTTGGGGTACTGTACAACCACAGGTACTTTTTATGTCAGTTACAACTAGTGGAGACCTACCTGAATTTGTATAAGAAAATGTAGTTTCAACTGGAGTTCCATTTGTTATCTCTCCAAAGTCATGTAAAGTTTTATCAAAACTAATTGAAGGGAAAATAATTTGAGAATCACGTTCAGTTGCCATTTGAACATTTTCTTTATTAATTTTATCTACAACTTTGTCCTTACAGGAGTTTAAAAATAAGAGGGGAGTGATAAGAAAAATTAAAGATATTTTTTTCATGATGTAATTTATTTAATTTTTTTATTGAAATGCAAATTTAATAAAATTACATTAAACCACGACCTTTCTTGTTCAGGGTTTTATTTTCCCTGTATTCATTTACTATTTTATCTAGGATACCATTAATAAAAATATTGCTCTTAGGAGTAGAATATTCTTTTGCTAGCTCGATATATTCATTTATAGTTACTTTGATAGGAATACTGGGAAATTCTTGAAATTCACATATAGCCATTTGTAATAATATCAAATCAATATTGGCAATACGATCTTTATCCCAATTTTTAGTTTTAGAAATAATTTCTGTATTGTAAATCTTTGTATTTTTTAGAGTTTTATCCATTAGATTAAATCCAAAAAATTCATCATCTTTATCTTTAAATAAACTAGGTGTGAAAAATTTCTCATCTAATTTCAAAGTTATTTTTTTGAATAACTTTAAAATAAATGTATTTACAACAGGAAAATCATCTACCCAAGTAATATTTTTGTCTTGAAAATAGTCGTAAAGTTTATTATTTGGAGCAATAATATTTTTAAATATTTCGACAACGAAAAAAATATCGTTTTTTAAATAGTTTCCTGAATCTCTCATGTATGCTTTATATATATCACTTTGAGTCACATCTTTATAAATTAATTCCGCATACTCACTATCATGCTTCCAATGTTGAATTTTTTGAGTCTCAAATGCATATTTTAAAGAATCGTCATTGTATAACTTTTTGAGTAATATATTATCAACAAAGCGAAAATTTGGAAGAATATCTTCTTGAGTTTTTAAATGTTTTTGTTGAGATTTTTTTTGATAATTAATAGCGCGAAGTCTTAAGTCAATTAGTAAAGACAACAGTAACAAATATAGTTTGTACATATCTTGAATACTGTTCCGCAATAGAAGATTTAAATCACCAGTATTAGTATTGCTTTTATTGGCATACAATACTTGCATAACCTTGGCACGAATATGACGTCTATTGAGCATAATAAAAAAGAACTTTTGAATTAAAAATTAAATTAATTTTTGCAAAGCTTATTTTAAATCAGTTGCACAAAAATAGTATTAATTTATAGTTATGGAATTGAAAAAATAGTTTTTTTGTAACATAATTTTTGATTTCTAAAAAGTATATTTGTTCTTATTAAAATAATGAAAGAATTAAAATACCTAAATAAATATTTTTTTAAATACATAAACAAAGTAATAATTGGAGTGATTATTGTAGTTTGTGCTAAGGTCTTTTCATTATATACACCACAATTAATTGGAGATGTAGTAACACTTGTTGCTAATCAAATTGATAATCCGTTATCTGAAAAAGAATTCAAATCAGCAATACGACTTAAAATTATTTTAATTTTAGCTGCAGCGCTTGCTACAGGATTATTCACATTTTTGATGCGCCAAACGTTAATAAATGTTTCCAGATATATTGAATTTGATTTAAAAAATGAAATTTATAAACACTATCAATTTCTTTGCTTATCATTTTATAAAAAAAATAGAACAGGAGATTTAATGAACCGTATTACTGAAGATGTTAGTAAAGTGCGAATGTATGTGGGACCAGCATTAATGTATACAATTAATACTATAACTTTATTTTTTGTAGCGCTATTATATATGTATAATAAAGCTCCATCATTGACACTTTATACAATACTGCCTCTGCCAGTACTTTCAATGTCAATCTACTTTTTAAGTAAGTTTATTCACAAACAAAGTACAATTGTCCAAGCACAACTTTCCACATTATCGTCAACTGTTCAAGAAGTTTTTAGCGGCATCGCAATAACCAAATCTTACAATATTGAGAATAAAACTAAAAAAGATTTTATAAAACTATCAAATACTCAACGTTCAAAACGTTTGGATTTAACAAAAATACAAGCATTTTTCTTTCCTTTGATGTTGTTATTGATAGGAACTAGTAATTTAATTGTTATATACATCGGAGGTCAACAATATATTAGAGGTCAAATTGAAGATTTAGGAACAATTGCAGAATTTATTATTTATGTCAATATGCTCACATGGCCAGTTGCATCAATTGGATGGGTTACGTCTTTAATACAAGAAGCAGAAGCATCTCAAAAGCGCATAAATGAATTTCTAAAACAAAAGCCTAGTGTGATAAATTCTGATAAAAAAAACATCAATATTGATGGAAATATTAACTTTAAAGATGTTTATTTAAATTATAGCGATACTAATATTCAAGCTATCAAAGGAGTTAGTTTTAATATAAAAAAAGGAGAAACTTTAGCTATTATTGGAAAAACTGGTAGTGGGAAATCTAGTATTTTAGAGCTCATAGCTCGTATGTACAATGTAAGTAGCGGATCAATTAAAATAGATAATGTTGAAATTGAAAAAGTTAATTTAAAAGAATTGAGAAAAAGCATTGGATACATCCCGCAAGATTCGTTTTTATTTTCTGATTCCATTGAAAATAATATAAAATTCGGGAATGAAAATTCAAGCTACAATGAGGTTGTTAAAGCTGCTAAAATAGCAGATGTGGATAAAAATATTAAAAAATTTAAGAAAGGTTATAAAACTATTTTAGGTGAGCGTGGAATTAATTTATCAGGTGGTCAAAAACAACGAATTTCTATTGCTAGAGCAATTATAAAAGAACCTAAAATTTTGTTACTTGACGATTGTTTATCTGCAGTTGATACTGAAACCGAAAAAAAAATTCTTAGGAATTTAAAGAATCTAATGAAAAGCCTAACAACAATTATAGTAAGCCACAGAATTTCTTGCGCAAAAAATGCCAACAATATTTTAGTTATGGAAAGAGGTGAAATAGTTCAACAAGGTACACATGATGAGCTAATTAAAATAAATGGATATTATAAATCCTTACACAAAAAACAATTGAACAAGAGTTTTAGAGACTAAAAAGATTTATTATTTTTAAATATATTATACTTTAAAATTTGGGAGGTTCAATTTTTTTTTTGACTTTTGAGTGATTAACTATTTAAAAAAAATAAGATGTATGATAATGAACAAGATATTCTATCTAAGGTCCTAAGAGCAGGTCGAAGAACTTATTTTTTCGATGTAAAAGCTACTAAAGCTGGAGACTATTATTTAACACTTACTGAAAGTAAAAAATTTACTAATGATGATGGTTCTTTTCATTTTAAAAAACATAAAATATTCCTTTATAAAGAAGATTTTAATGAATTTAAATCAATACTTGAAGAAATGACCAACTTCATTTTTAATGAAAAAGGTGAAGAAGTTATTACCGACTTTAGCCCCAATCAAGATTCATTAGAATAAGAAAACTCTCATTTTGCCATGATATTTCGATGTTTATTATTATTTATTCCACTTTTTGTGTGGACACAATCACCTCCTTCTTTAGAATATTATTTAACTAAAAACAATCTCTACAATCATGATATTCCAACTCCAGAATCTATCCTTGGTCATCAAGTTGGTGAATGGCATGTAACACATGACAAACTTGTAGAGTACATGAAAGCCATAGCACAAGCTTCAAAACGTATTAAAATTGAAAATAGAGGCTATACTTATGAAAATCGTCCATTATTACTGCTGACTATTACAAGCAGTAAAAATCACCAAAATATTGAAGCTATACGAAAAGAGCAGCTTTTGGCAACTCAACAAGACATAAATTCAAATTATAAAAAAAGACCCGTTGTTGTGTATCAAGGATTTTCTATCCACGGGAATGAGGCTAGTGGTTCAAATGCAGCTTTACTTTTGGCTTATCACTTGGCCGCGGCAGAAACTGAATCTGTAAAAAATTTACTTGAAAACACCATCATTCTTTTTGACCCTGCCATGAACCCCGATGGACTGCAACGCTTTGCTCATTGGGCTAATTCCAATAAAAATTTGAACCTCAATCCTGACTCAAATGACAGAGAATATCATGAAAATTGGCCTGGGGGTCGTACCAATCACTATTGGTTTGACATGAATCGAGATTGGCTGCCTGTTCAATTACCAGAATCCCAAGCACGAATAAAAACTTTCCACAATTGGATGCCCAATATACTTACAGACCACCACGAAATGGGAAGCAATTCAAGTTTCTTCTTTCAACCAGGAATCCCCTCAAGAACCCATCCACTTACCCCAGCTGTAAACCAAAAATTAACCAAAGAAATTGGTCAATTTCATGCTAGTGCGTTCAATAACTTAGGTTTACTGTATTATTCTGAGGAAGACTTTGATGATTTTTACTATGGTAAAGGCTCTACCTTCCCAGATATAAATGGAAGCATTGGAATACTCTTTGAACAAGGAAGTTCAAGGGGCCATATTCAAGAAACTGACAATGGCCCTTTAAGCTTTCCTTTCACCATTCGAAATCAATTGACCGCAGGATTATCTACCCTAGAAGCGGCATTCAATATGCGTGAAAAATTACTTAAATACCAGTATACGTTTTTTAAAAATGCTAGAAAAGAAAGCGCCAAAGAATTGGGAGATGCCTATGTTTTTGGAGATGTTAGCGACCGTGCTAAGTCCTATCATTTGGCTGAACTCTTAGACTTTCATCATATAGAGGTGCATCCTTTAAAAGAAGATATAGAAATTGATGGTACTTTCTTTTCAAAGTCTACTGCATATACTATTCCAAAACAACAAAAAAACAGCAGGCTTATAAAAGCCATGTTCGAAACACGGACAAAATTTAAAGACAGCCTGTTTTACGACATCTCCGCCTGGGGGCTTGCGCATGCCTTTAACTTAGATTATTCTGAAAATGGAAAAATAAAGTATACAGATAAGAAAATAAAAGTCAGTCCACCACATGGGAAATTAAATCAAAAAAGTGATTATGCCTATGTGATGCCTTGGGCCGATTATTACAGCCCAAAGGCATTATACCATTTAATGCAAAATAATATTAGGGTCAAAGTAGGCTTGCAACCCTTTGCATTAGACGGAATTGAATTTGATTATGGCAGTATTTTGATACCCGTTCAAAATCAAATACATTCAGCTGAGAAATTGACTCAAATATTAGAGAAAACTGCCAAGAGCAGCTACTTGGATATTTATGGGGTCACTACAGGTTTGGCCAATGGGCCAGATTTAGGAAGTAACCAATTTAAAACTTTGAAAAAACCAAGTGTTGGCATGATTGTGGGGAAAGGGATAGATGCTTATGATGCTGGAGAAATATGGCATTTGATGGATACGCGATATAACATACCAATTACAAGGTTAGATATTTCAAATTTGATGCGTTTTGACATAAATCGCTACAATTGCATAGTTTTACCAAACGCCTATGACCTGGATGAAGCATTGTCAATAAAGCTAAAAAAATGGGTAGAAAATGGGGGAACCCTAATTGCCTATCAAAATGCGCTTAAATGGCTTAAAAAATGTGAACTGTTTCCAGTGGAGTTTGCAAAAAAAACTATGGAGGCCAAAAATATCTCCTTTGAACAGCGGTCAAAATACCAAGGAGCACAAGGTATAGGCGGAGCAATTTTTGAAGCATATTTAGACCGTTCACACCCCATCAACTTTGGTTATAATAATAATAAACTGGCCTTGTTTAGAAATACAACAATTTTTATAAAACCCGATAAGAATAGTTATAATAACCCCATTCAATACAGTAAAGATCCGCTTTTAAGCGGCTATATTTCTGAAGAAAATTTAGAATTGTTAAAAGGAAGTTCAGCGTTTAAATCTTCCGCACTTGGAAATGGAAAAGTTATTGGATTTACTGACAACACCAACTTCAGAGCCTTTTGGTATGGTACCAATAAATTGTTGATGAATGCTTTATTTTTCAGGACGTTATTCTAAACTATTGAACAGTGGAGCCATTTGGAACCTTTGCTGATAGGTTTAACAAAACTACTTTGTCTTTGTCCACTGCCCCCAAAACTAAGCATTGGCTTTTAAAGTTTGCAATTTGCCTTTCTTCAAAATTGACGTTGGCAATTATTTGTTTGCCAATCAAATCTTCCTTGTTGTAGAGTGTTGTGATTTGAGCAGAAGATCTTTTGATCCCTAAGGGACCAAAATCAATGCTTAATTTGTATGCAGGTTTTCTTGCCCTCGGGAAATCTTGAACCGCCAAAATGGTCCCAACTCTTAAGTCAATTTTTTGAAAATCTTTTAATAAAATTTCAGACATTTTATGCGTAACTTTACAGCATAAAGATATAATTAAAAATACAATAACGTGGCTAGAACTCCCTCAAATATGTTATCACTTGGCACCAAAGCCCCTAACTTCAATTTATTAGATACAAAAAGTGATACCTATAAGACATTAGATATCCTTAAAGGCAGTGAAGGTACGCTGGTTGTCTTTATTTGTAACCACTGCCCCTTTGTAATTCACATCAATGACACCCTTGTTGCAATTGCCAAGGATTATCAAACTCAAGGAATAAATTTTATTGCAATTTCGAGCAACGATGTTGAGAACTACCCACAGGACGGTCCAGATGAAATGAAATTACAAGCCCAAAATGTAGGATATCCATTTCCATATTTATACGACAAAACACAAGAAACTGCAAAAGCCTATGATGCCGCTTGCACACCAGATTTTTATTTGTTTGACAGAAACTTAGAACTAATATATCGCGGACAAATGGATGCATCCAGGCCTGGTAATGGACTAGATGTAAATGCTTCAGATTTAAAACACGCCATGGATTGCATGCTGACCCATACTACCAATATAATACCGCAAAAACCCAGTATTGGGTGTAATATTAAATGGAAATCTTAATCCTCCATTTTGATTATGAACAAATCTTGATATTTTAATATATAAGCCGATTGGTTTATAAATCCACCGCTCTCGGGTTGAGAATATTTGAACTTGTTTTCTAAATACTTCGTTTGGATATTTGTCAATTCCTCATAACAGGACTCAAATGCTGCCAGTCTAAGTAACAGATCAAGGGCTAAATCAAAACCACGTGTGGCATAACGGCTTGGGTAATTTCCATAACGGGATTTGTAGTTTTTACTAAAATCACTCAAGCCCTCTTCATAGTTATAGACAGATGGGAATTGGAAATTTAAATTAGACAAATCGCTGTTGGATATATGGCTACCTTTAAAAGCCTTGTTGTGATTGGTCGTCATAAGTATTAGCTCGCGCTCAACCCCAATCTCGATTTCCTCTTCGGATTCATTTTCGGCTTCTTGTAATTCCAATGTAAGGCCGCTTAAACCATTGAGCATACTTGTGACATTGGAAGCAAAGCTCTCATTATTAGTTTCTAAAAACACCAGTGTCCTACCTGGTGAAAGCGCTTTTTGTACCGATTCGAATTCAATATAATATTGTTCTTTACCTTCAACGTCACGCTCAGATGTCAAAATTTTAATATCTGGAAAGGCGCTGCGGATTTTAGCAACTCGATCCATAGATTTAGAATCTGAGATGACAACTATTTGATGCGAAATGCTATCTTTTTTTGCATAGGTCAATAATTTATCAGCCATCCATTGGTCACTTGGAATACTCTGTATGAGATTGGAATTTCTACTTTCAAATTTTACAAATGGAGAGACAACAGCAGTATTGGTTGCTTTTAAAGATTCTGCAACCAATTGACAATTTTTTAAAGTCATTGGGCCAAGAACAAGATCGTATTTTGAAAAATCCTTGGAACCCATTAATTGACGGATTATTTCAGGATTGGCTTCTGTATCAAAGACATCTAAATTTGTGGAGATACCCAATGCTTTTGCAGAGTCCAAAGCCATTTCAACCCCAGCGTAAAACTCCGTGGAAATTCGGATATAACCATCGCGTTGAATCTGCTGTTTGGCTAATTGAATAGAATCAAAATCGATAGAATTAGATTTAAAAGGTAATAATAAAGCAATATTTTTTGGACTTAAATATTTTATTTGTTGTCTAAGGTCAGTAATGTGTAAATCCACTCCTTCCATACTGGCTATAGGAACTTTTAATACCATTCCTTGTTTTAGGCCTGTTTGTTTTAAGGTGGGGTTGAGTTGTTCCAAGCTGTCTTGACTGATGCCTAATTTTTTATACAAG
>MDTG01396572.1_pt1 | contig 10061 bp, 6 predicted proteins | sample 811421 | NCBI WGS metagenome assembly MDTG01 (sample SAMN05326645, study PRJNA326480) | marine metagenome | isolation source: seawater | place: Pacific Ocean: South East | collected 2011 | reverse complement strand
TGTCGAGCGCGACACCGGTGCCCGCCACTACTTCGAGGTGCCGCTGGTCAAGGCCTGGGAGATCTACCGCGATGCCATGCAGCAGGTCTCGGGTATCGCTCGCACCGCGCGCGGCCCCTCCATGAGCTCCCACCCGGGCAAGGTAGAAATCCAGGGCGTCACCGAGATCAACGGCGAGAAGGTCATTGCCCTGCGCATGATTCAGGGTCGCAACCCCGACTGGGTGCAGCGCCCCTTCTTTGCCAAATACAACGCACAGGCCACCTGGCTAAACCACCTGCAGCCCGCCTTCGGCGAGGAACGCTTTTTCTTCGACGACTGAGGTCGTGCACCCGGCGGTTCAGCATGCCGCCGGGCTCTTCTATAATGCGCAGCTCACCACCGAGACCTGCGCATGAAGCCCCAACTGATCCCCGCAGCCGACGTTGATCGGCTCGATACCTGGCAAAAATACCGCAAGGGCCTGTGCGACAGCTGCCGCGCGACCTGCTGCACCCTGCCGGTAGAAGTTCGCCTGGAAGACCTGATTCGCCTGGGGCTGGTGGACGAATTCGAGCGCGGCGAACCACTCAAGCAAATCGCCAAACGCCTGAACAAAGAGGGCGTGGTTGAACGCTTTCATCACAAGAGCGGCGTCTTTACCCTCAGCCGCATGAGCAATAACGACTGCCTCTATCTGGATACCCGCAGCCGTCGCTGCACGGTCTACGAACGCCGGCCCGCCACCTGCCGCAACCATCCGCAGATCGGCCCACGCCCAGGCTATTGCGCCTACCAGCCGCGTCCAGCCTGAAACGCAAACGCCGCCCCGAAGGGCGGCGCCATAGTGCCGTGAACCTGCTGCCGATTAGTACGGGCAGTTGCCGCGGTAGTCAGAGATCTGCGAATCGGACGTGTGGTTCGGGCCACAGAGGAACTGCTTGTAACGCGCATCCTCGTCCAGGTGCAGCTTCATCCAGGACACCCCGAAGCGGCTCAGCACATCGTTGTAGATGCTGCCACCGTTACCGCAATAGTGGCTGCCGTTGTTGATCTCGACAAAGGCCTTGTCGATGCTGGACGGCAGAGCGTTGTAGAACGGCGAAGCGTGCTGGTATACCGGCGCGATCACATCCGACTCACAAGCAAAGATCAGCGTTGGCGCCTGCGAGCGGCTGGAGTAGTAGGTGCTGGTATCCCAGGGGGCCAGCGGAATGGCCGCCTTGATGCGGCCCTCTCGGGCTACCCGCAGGGTGCCACCACCGCCCATTGACCAGCCAACCACGCCAAGACGGCTGGTGTCGATCATGCCGCGCACCGGGCTGGAGCTGCTGGTGTTCTGGCTGACCAGATAATCCAGCGCGTTGTTGATCTGGGTAGCACGGCTGCCCGGCTGATCAAAGCCACTGTTGGTGTCGATGGTCATCACCACAAAGCCGTAGGACGCCAGTTTGGGCCCCCACCACTCGATGGATGACTCGGCCGAGACAAAACCAGGGATGACGACGATCGCCGCCATGGTGCCGGTGGTGCCGGAGGGGTAGTGAATGGTGCCGCCGCCAAAGCCGCTGACCAGGCCAGAAACGCGGCTGGTGCTGACACTGTAATTGCCCCGATCCGCTTCCAGAAAGCTGACGCTCGGGTCTGGGCCGCGCTGGTAAGGTGAACTGCCACCATCACCCGGATCCGGGTCGGTTGGTGGGGGGTTGTTGGCCAGGGCCGACATAGAAAACAGCAACGCGCCTGCGCCACAGGCGGCAAGAATGCCTTTTTTGTTGAATGGCATGAGGTAGAGCCTCCATGAATCGTGCGTGGTTATTGTTGTAGGTACATCACGATCCGGCCTCAGCCGTTCGGACCTCGGGTTGCCTGAGCGCTACTCTAGCGCCGCTCCCGACCAACACCAGCACCCATTCAGGTGACATGCCAGACAATCCACCCTTTCGGGCGATGGCGACCCTGGCAGTCGCCAACTAACCTGCGCCGTGCACATGCAAATCCGTTGCCCGCCGAGCGGACCTCAGGTTGCCACCTCAGTCCCAGACTCGGCCCAGCCAAAACGACTACTCGTCGCTCAGCGACGCTCTGACCAGTTCAATCTCGTCGAACAGGCTAGCCATCACCTCGACCACGGTCGGGTCAAAGTGCTTGCCTGACTGCTCCAGGATAAGCGCTTGCGCGCGTTCGACCGGCCAGGCCGGCTTGTACGGACGCTCACTTCGCAAGGCGTCATACACATCACACAGCGCCACAATACGTGCCGAGAGTGGTATCTGCTCACCCTGCAGACCCGCCGGATAGCCGCTGCCATCCCACTTTTCATGGTGGTTGAGGGCAATCTCGGCTGCCAGTTCCAGCAGCGATGAACGGCCGCTGTCAGACAATATCTGATTGCCGATACGCGCGTGCTCCTGCATGGCGCGATATTCATCCTCGGTCAATTTTCCCGGTTTGAGCAGAATCTGATCCGCAATGCCGATCTTGCCGACATCGTGCATGGGCGCCGCCAGGCGCAACAGCTCCACCCAGGTCGGCGGCGCCCCCAACCCCTGCGCGATCAGCGCCGCCGTTTCACCGATGCGCATGATGTGCCTGCCGGTCTCGTTGTCTTTGTAATCCGCCGCGCGCGCCAGCGCGCGAATCACCGAGCGATAGCTGTCGCGCAGCCGCACAGTGCGCTCCTGCACCCGCTCCTCCAGCATGTCGCGCTCCTGCAGCAACATGCGGTGGGTATGGCCGAACTCCAGGCAGTTGCGCACCCGCAGCAGCAGCTCGGGCAGATCGACCGGCTTGGTCACGTAGTCATTGCCACCCAAATCCAGGCCACGGCGACGGCTGGCGGCATCACCCAGCGCCGTCACCAGAATCACCTGCTGCGCGGTGCGGTCACGGTCACGCAGCGCTTCAAGAATGGCGAAGCCATCCGGCGCCGGCATGTCCAGATCCAGCAGCAGCAGGTCCCAGGGGTTACCCTGCAACCAGCTGAGCCCCTCGGCAGAGTCGACAAACCCCCGCACCTGCCCCAACCCCATAGCGCGCAGGCTCGACTCCAGCAATCGCATGTTCGCCTGCACGTCGTCGATAATCACCACCCGAGCACCGTGCAGCGTGGAATTCAGCATCCTTCAGCCCTCCAGCAGGGCGCGCACCAGCGTACCCAGCTCGTCATCGTCCAACGGTTTACGTACCAGCCCCTGACAGACGCTGACCAGCTCCTGTACCAGCGGCGACTCAAGGGAACTGGCCATCAGCAGCACCGGCAGCGCCTCGCCAGCCATGTGTTGGCGCAAACGCTGTAAGGTCGCCACACTGGAGGCGTCCAGCGCCACATCGTCCAGCAGCACCAGTGCAGCGGGTCGATCGCCTGTCTGCTCCAGCAGGCTGCCGGTACTGCCGACCGGCACCAGCTGCGCGTCCTCCGCCAGCACCGTTCGCACCTGATCAGCCAGCAAATCATCGTCGGTCAGGCAATACACCACTGGCCTGACATCGCGTTGCGGGGACTGCGCCTCACCCAACGGCAGATCGACCCAGAAACGCGTCCCCACACCGGGCTCACTTTCCACGCCGATCTCACCACCCATGGCCCGGCTGTATTCACGACAGATCGACAGGCCGATACCGGTGCCCTGGATCGAGGTGTTCTCGCGCCCCAGACGCTGAAAGGGCTCAAACAGGCGCGCCTGATCCTCAGTGCGGATGCCCAGGCCACCATCCTCCACCACCAGGCGCAGGCGATCGCCGTGCTCTTCGCAGTACAGCCGCACCCAACCCTCGGGCCGGTTGTACTTCTTGGCGTTGGACAGCAGATTCAGCAGCACCTGCCGCAAGCGCCGCGGATCAGCCAGGACCGTGAGTTCCGCCCCGGGCAATTGCACGTCAAGGCTTAACCCCTGTTCCTTGATCTGCAGCCGGACCATTTCGGCGCTTTCACTCATGACCTGGCGCACGTTGGTCGGCATCAGTTCAACCCGGCGAGCGTCAACCTGAATGGCCGACCAATCGAGAATGTCGCTCAGCAAATTATTCAGGTGACGACTGGCGATCAGTATCTCGTTGACGTATTCGGACGATTGTTGCCGCTCCTGATCGTCCAGCTCCATCAACTGCGCGAACCCCAGAATGGCATTGAGCGGCGTGCGCAATTCGTGACTCATGCTGGAGATAAAACGCGCCTTGGCCAAATTGGCCGCCTCGGCCTCACTGGTAGCCGAGCGCAGGTCGCTTTCAATGTGCTTGAGGTCGTCAATATCCACATGCGTCCCGGCCAGCAGCGTGACCTCGCCAGTGTCCGGGTCGCACTCCAGCACGCGGCCCCGACTCAGCAGCCAGTGATACACGCCATGCGCGTCGGCAAATCGAAACTCGGCCGAGTAGGGCGACGAATTACGCAGCGTCGCCTGCTCGGCCTGCAGCACCCGCTCGCGGTCGTCCGGATGCACACGCGCCCGAAACAGGCCCAACCCCACCCTGCCGGACGGCAAACCAAAGCGCTGACAAAAGCGCCCGCGCAGCTCGATCTCCTCGTCACCAACATGCCACTCCCAGATGCTTTCAGTAGTGCTGTCGAGTACCAGCTCGATACGCTGCTGCGCCGCCCTGTTTAGCTCCTGACTCTGCTCGAGTTGCAGGCCGATCTCGTGGGTATGCTGTGCCATGTCATCAAGTTCGGCGATCTCGGAGTGCACCGGCTCCGGGCGCCAGCGCTGGGCACCGATGTCGCTCATCATCCGGGAGATGCCCTGGATCGGCGCCAACAGCCGATTGGTCAATCCCCGCGCCCGCGCCCACAGGAAAGCAAAGAACACCATGTAAAAGGCAACCAGGCCGGCAATCAGCAGCATGCCGATACGCCGGTAGTGCGACGCCATCTCATTGGTTCTGGCAAACAGTGACTGCTCATCGACCACCGTCAACAGCCGCCAGCCAGTCTGCTCGACGCCGGTCCAGCCGACCAGCAGGGCCTGGCCGTTAAGCATCTGCTGCTGCACGCCGCGATCGCGCTGCTGCAGCACCCTGGCAAGCCCCGAGGTTTCGGTTCGGCGCGCCAGGTTGAAATCATCGGGCTTGAATATTTCCTTGCGGATAGCCTCTTCATAGGAATGGGTGGTCAGCTCACGCAGACCGAAATCCCGCTCGGCCGGTTCCGGCATGGCCATGATGTTCAAATCACTACTGACCAGCATCGCATAGCCGTCCCAGGGTACGGGCAGGCGCCCGATCTCGGAGAGGATGCCGTCGACCGTAACATCGATACCCACCACCCCTTCAAGAAAGTCGCCGCGATAGACCGGTGCGATGGCCGACATCATCCAACCCTGCCCGGCCGGATCCAGGTAAACGTCGGTCCAGACCACCCCGCGACTGGGGTTATGTTCGGCGTCGGCCAGATAGTAGAAGTTGAACTCCGGGATCACCATGTCGTGCGGGTACTGCTCGCTGGTGTCAAACCAGGGATAGATATGGTTGTAACTGTCCCAGCTGTTGAAGTAGACACTGGCGATCAACGGGTTGCTGTGCTGCAGCTCGCGCATCACCGGATCAAGCGTGGCCATGCGGCGTATCTTGGCTGTGTCCTGACTGGCCGGGGGCGTCGCGCCGGAGTAGAAGAAGGCACTGCCGCCGCTATCCTGCGGGCTGTAGGTCACCCCGCTGTCGGTGGTCTGCGCGGTCTCGACCTCAGGCGCATTGATGTTCCCAGCCAACGCCTCGCTGACCAGATTGCGGTAGCCATCAGTCAGCGCTGCCACCTGCTCCAGCCGCGCATTGATCACCCGCGACTCCAGCTGCGCAGAGCTACTCAACTCCGCCAGCGCCGTTTGTCGCAGATAGGCTGTCTGCTCATCTCGAATTGAGGCGTTACTGAACAGGTAGATCGCGATAAGTGCAGCCTCAACCAGCACCAGAGGCACCAGCGCGCTGCGAATGAATGCCCGCCAGATCCACTGCTGCAGTCGAACGTGGGCTTTTCCAGCCATGTTTTTATCCCCAGGCAAACCAGACGGACACACCAGGCAACATCAAAGTGACATCATCCTAAAATTGCGCCCCCACACAAGCAAGCTAGCCATTGGTCGGCCATTACGCCAGCTGCCAGAGCCTGCTGACTGACAAGCACGCACAAAAAACCCCCGCCGGGCACTGCCCGGCAGGGGTTTGCAGAACGCGCCCGGGACTTAGCCCTTGCTGGCGCGCTTACGCTCGTTTTCGTTCAGCAGCTTCTTGCGCAGACGAATCGACTTGGGCGTTACTTCAACCAGCTCATCGTCATCGATGAACTCCAGCGCCTGCTCCAGGGTGAACTTGACCGGCGGCACCAGCTGGATGGTTTCATCCTTGCCGGAAGCACGCATGTTGTCGAGTTTCTTACCCTTGGTCGGGTTGATGACCAGGTCGTTGTCACGGCTGTGGATACCGGCCAGCTGACCTTCGTAGATATCCTGACCCGGCTCCAGGAACAGCTTGCCGCGATCCTGCAGGGTTTCCAGCGAGTAGGTCAGTGCCTTACCGGTAGCCATGGACACCAGCACGCCATTCTGGCGGTGCGCAACATCACCCTGCTTGACCGGACCGTAGTGGCTGAAGGTGCTGGTGATGATGCCAGTACCGGAGGTCATGGTCAGGAAGCTGTTACGGAAGCCGATCAGGCCACGTGCCGGAACAACGTACTCCAAACGCAGACGACCCTTGCCATCCGGAACCATGTTGCCCAGGTCGCCCTTACGCAGACCCATCTGCTCCATGATCGGACCCTGGTGCTGCTCTTCGATGTCGATGGTGACGTTCTCGTACGGCTCCTGCTTCTCGCCGTCGATTTCCTTGATCACTACCTCAGGACGGGAAATACCCAGCTCGAAGCCTTCGCGACGCATGGTTTCAATCAGTACCGACAGGTGCAGCTCGCCACGACCGGATACCTTGAACTTGTCAGCGCTGTCGCCTTCTTCAACGCGCAGGGCTACGTTGTGCAGCAGTTCTTTTTCCAGACGCTCTTTGATGTTGCGGCTGGTGACGAACTTGCCTTCTTTACCGGCGAACGGCGAGTCGTTGACCTGGAAGGTCATGCTTACGGTCGGCTCGTCGACGGTCAGGGCCGGCATGGCTTCAACGTTCTGCTGATCGCACAGGGTGTCGGAGATGAACAGCGGATCAAAACCGCTGATGCAGACGATGTCGCCCGCCTGCGCTTCTTCAACTTCAACGCGCTGCAGACCGTGGTGACCCATGATTTTCAGGATACGGCCGTTGCGTTTCTTGCCGCTGGCGTCGATGGAGGTGACCGGGGTGTTGGTCTTGACCTTGCCGCGACGGATGCGGCCGATGCCGATAACACCCAGGAAGCTGTTGTAGTCCAGCGCAGAGATCTGCATCTGGAACGGACCGTCGAGGTCAACGTCCGGGGACGGAACGCGGTCAACGATGGTCTGGAACAGCGGGGTCAGGTCCTCGGACATTTCTTCCGGGTCCATGCCGGCGATGCCGTTGATCGCGGAAGCGTAAACGAACGGGAAGTCCAGCTGCTCGTCGGTCGCACCCAGGCTGTCGAACAGGTCGAATACCTGATCGATAACCCAGTCAGGACGCGCGCCCGGGCGGTCAATCTTGTTGACCACAACGATCGGACGCAGGCCGGCCTGGAAGGCCTTCTGGGTAACAAAGCGGGTTTGCGGCATCGGACCGTCTACCGCGTCAACCAGCAGCAGCACCGAGTCAACCATGGACATGACGCGCTCAACCTCGCCACCGAAGTCGGCGTGGCCGGGGGGGTCAACGATGTTGATGTTGTAGCCGTTCCATTTGATGGCGGTGTTCTTCGCCAGAATGGTGATGCCGCGCTCCTTCTCCTGGTCGTTGGAATCCATGATCCGCTCGGAATCCAGCTCCTTACGATCCAAGGTACCGGACTGACGCAGCAGGGCATCAACCAGGGTGGTCTTACCGTGGTCAACGTGGGCGATGATGGCGATATTGCGGAGATTCTCGATCACTGTGAGTGTCCTGAAAGGCGCGGCGCGAGCCGGCATACTGAAAAAAAGAGGGGGGCATTATACAGAGACGGGGGTTACAGTGTATGTTTTTTGTTCAAGCGCGCAAGCGAGCTTCAAGCTGCAAGCCTCACGCTGCAAGTAAAACTCTCTTCTTTACTGGCCGTGCGGGTTTCTTGCAGCCGTGACGCCAGCGTGAAGCTGAAAAAGCTTTACAGCTCCGCCGCGCGGCACGCCCTGTTTTGCTTGCAGCTTGAGGCTTGCAGCTTGCAGCTCAAGCGCCCCCGCGGGGCGCTAGCGCTTCACCCTCAACACCCGCACGTTCCCATACCCCTCATCGAGCAGATACTGCGCGTGCAGCTGGCTCATGACGCCTTTCTCGCAGTACAGCAGGTAGGCGCGGGAGGGGTCCAGGTCGGGGAAGCGGCTGTTGAGGGTGTAGAAGGGCACCGGTTGCACCTCGATACCGTCCAGTTGCAGCGGGTGGGCTTCCTGTTCGTCGGGGTGGCGGATGTCCAGCACGATCTGGCCGGTCAGGGCCTGCTCGACGATCTCGACCGGCGAGCCCTCTTCCATCATTTCGCCCAACTGACTGCATTCGGAGTAGACGGCGTTCTCTACCGCACGTGAGAGCACGTCGAAGTCGAAGCTGGCCTCGGCAGCCTCGACCCGCGGCACCGTGGTGCGGATGGCCGGCCCAACCGAAATCACGCCGCAGTATTCCGGCATGCTGCTGGAAAACTCCAGCGTGCCGATACGGCGAGCCACGTCGATGATATCCAGCTTGCTGGTGGTAATCAGCGGGCGCACAACAAAACGTTCGGCGACCTGGTCAATCACGCTCAGGTTGGGCAGGGTCTGGCTGGCCACCTGCGCAATCGCCTCACCGGTCACCAGCGCGTCAATGCCCAGACGATAGGCCACCCGGTCCGCCGCACGCAGCATCATGCGCTTGAGCACCACGCCCATCTGGCTGTTCTCGACGTTCTGCAGGATCTCCGCCACCACGCCCTCAAAGGGCACACTGACAAAGCGCAGACGGTGACTGGTGGCGTAACGCTCCCACAGATAGTGCGCAACCTGACGCACGCCAAGCTCGTGGGCACGGCCACCGAGATTGAAGAACACGAAATGCGGCAGCAAGCCGCGCTGCAGCATCTGATAGCTGGCCACGGTGGAGTCAAAGCCGCCGGAGAGCAGGCTGAGTACCGGCTCCATGGTCCCCAACGGAAAACCGCCCATGCCCTCGTGGCGGGCCTGAATCAGATAGATTTTCTGGTCACGAATTTCAACGTGAACCTCAACCTCCGGCTGCTTCAGCGAAACGCCAGCCGCGCCGCAGCGGCGGTTCAGCGCACTGCCCACCTTGATCGCCACGTCCTGCGAGGAGAACGGGTGCGTGCCCACACGCTTGCAGCGCACGGCGAAGGTCTTGCCCTGCACCTGATCGCCCAGGTTGGCTACGCACAGTTCGACCAACTCGTCTACCGTACCCAGCGGATACTCCTGCACGGCAAAAAAGTGCGCGATACCGGGCGTGTTGCGCAGGCGCTCGATACACTGCTGCTGCAGCGCCGGATCGCTCCCGAGATTGACCTCCAGGCTGTCCCAGTTGCCATTAACCCGCGCCTGCGGGTCAATGGCGGCAAGCACCTTCTTCAGGTTGCCCTTGAGCTGGGCAATAAAGCGCTTACGAACCTGGCGGCTCTTGATGGTAATTTCGGGGAAGAATTTGATGATCAGTTTCATGGGGGCTGGCATATCGTGCGCAAAGCGCTGCATTATACCCGCAGCCGGCGCACGGTGCTTGGGTAACTAAACCGGGCACAACAGCACCAATTTAGTGCAGTAGCGGTGCGCGCCGCACCAACACAGTGCTCTTAATTGGTGCGCAGCCGCAGAATCCGAAGCAAAAGGCCCTGATTGCGGGGGCTGCAGGCCATGCTCCGAAATGGCACACCTTTTGCTCACTTGTAATGCAACCGAGCAGCGGCCCGCCCGCTGGACGTTATATAAGGCGCCAGACCGGCTGTCTGGCAAACGATTCCTTTTGGAGGAAACCATGTCGAAAGCGATGCAACTGATCAACGAGCATGA
>MDTG01395351.1_pt1 | contig 10061 bp, 5 predicted proteins | sample 811421 | NCBI WGS metagenome assembly MDTG01 (sample SAMN05326645, study PRJNA326480) | marine metagenome | isolation source: seawater | place: Pacific Ocean: South East | collected 2011 | reverse complement strand
ATTCAGGGCTGTATTTTCTGCGTTTGGACATGAACACTCCTTTGGCACATTGTGCCTCTTTTCAAGAGTGTCCGCAGTAACGGGGTAGAACCCCCTCCTTTGAACCGCTCGGAAAAAGGGACTGCATGGAACGCCAATTTCCCCTAGCCTGATGCCGACCGAGCTAGTGAATCTATGATTACTTGAAAAACTTAGTTTTTTCCACGACCATTTCTGTTAAAGGTTGATACCGTTCACAAAAATGAATCCGTTTCGCAACCTTGCGTTTTAGGCGGGCTGGGCAAAAACCCTCCTCTCCAGCGGCTATCGGAGCGGCGCAAGTACATCAAAGGACTGTAGATGGATTTTGAGATTTCCCCGCCAAGTGCTGGCGCCATGCTTGAGTCGCTCAGGGCGTATGGCTACTCACTTAATTCGGCTATCGCAGACCTGATAGACAATTCCATAACCGCGACAGCAAAAAATGTCTGGATAACCCTTCGTTGGCAGGGGGAAAACTCCTGGATCATTATTCGAGATGATGGAACCGGGATGAGCGAGGAACAGCTATCCAAAGCGATGGTAGCTGGCAGCCAGAGCCCTCTAAACCAACGTGAAAAGCATGACCTCGGTCGCTTTGGCCTTGGTCTGAAAACAGCCTCTCTCTCACTTGCTCGATCACTTACGGTCGCCTCAAAAACCAAAAGCACCCCGCTAGCGGTCAGAAGATGGGATCTTGACTATATAGCCGAGCAACAAACCAATGAGTGGAGACTGTTGAAAACCGGAAGAAACGACTCCGGGGAAAAATTGGCAGGTATCGAAAATCAGAATTCCGGTACGGTAGTGCTTTTAGAAAACCTCGATAAGCTCTGCGCCGGCACTATAGCGACGAGCCCATCGCACAGAGACGAGTTCTATCACCAGATTGACTCGTTGCGCGATCATCTTGGGATGATTTTCCATCGTTTCATCGCTGTCCCATCGCGGTTAAGGATATTCATCAACGGCGATACAGAGGCTCACACCGTAAAGCCTTGGGATCCGTTCTTTTCCAAGCACAAGGCAACGGAACCCAAACCCGTCGTCAAAATTCCATTTGGTAAGACGATCACTGTCGTTCAGGGTTTTATCCTTCCTCACAAAGACATGCTAACTCAGGATGAATATGAGGAGGCAGGTGGCCCGCTTGGCTGGAATGCTCATCAAGGCTTCTATGTGTATCGAGGAGACAGGTTGCTAGTCAGCGGCTCTTGGTTAGGGCTTCGGGAGGGCTTTTCAAAATGGCGCGCGGAAGAACACTACAAGCTTGCCAGAATTCGTGTTGATATCACCAACGAAATGGACAGCGACTGGAAGATCGATGTCAAAAAATCCCTAGCAACTCCCCCGCAAAATGTAGCGCTTGCCCTAGTTCATTATGCGTCTCAAGTAAGAGCGGAAGCTCGCGAGATCTTTGCACATCGAGGTAAATACGGTAAGCGCAAACGCGATGAAAAAATTGGCAAGGTATGGCTTGTCAAACAGACTCATGGCCAGAACACCTATCGTCTTGATCGCAACCATCCGGTGATAAAAAGCTTTCTTGACCGTCTTGGAGGCGGCAACAAAGAGGTTGAAGCGATTTTCAGACTAATAGAAGAAACGGTTCCGGTTGAGCAGATTTGGTTAGATTCCGCAGAGACCCCAGAAATGAGAACTTCACCTTTTGGTACAGCTTCAGAAACTGAAGTTATTGAAGCTGCCGAAACCTATTTGGGGTTACTCCAAGGGTCTGTTTCAACACCATCTTCTGAACTCATTAGCCAGATTTGCAACCTTGAGTGTTTTTCAGATTACAGCGACATCATCTACGCCCATTTTGGAGTTAAGTAGACATGGATTTTCTAGATGAAATTGGTGCCTCGGTTTCCAGCAATATCCAACTCATAAGAAAAATGAATGGTGGCAAGATATCGCAGGAACAACTCTATGATGCCGTCGACGGCGTGCTGAAAATGACTCCGTACAAAAACGATGAGAACGTCAGGAACAAGCTCATCGAGGTTGCGGAATTTAACAACAAGACATGGATGGATTCAGCCCACACCTTGGCGTCGGAAGATAAAAACTGGTCGGACTGGTTGACCAAGGCTAAGCCCGAAATATCTTGGCTTTATTGGAATCGGTACGCTCAGCTACTGAGAAAAAATGGATTTTCGCCAAATGTTATTGAGACCCTGGACGAGACTATTGACGAAACACTGGGACAGTTAACCAACCCGGCCCAAGAAGGAAGCTGGGACCGCCGAGGCATGGTCGTTGGCTCGGTCCAGTCCGGTAAAACAGCCAACTATACGGGGTTGATATGTAAAGCAGCGGATGCTGGCTACAAAGTTATTATCGTCTTGGCTGGTTTCCACAAAAATCTTCGATCTCAAACCCAGATTCGCATTGAGGAAGGTTTCCTCGGATACGACAAAAGCGAACCAGGAAACCATAAGATCATTGGAGTTGGCAACATTGCCCACGATCATAAAAAGCTCTGGCCTGACGCAGCTACGACACGAGCAGATAACGGAGATTTCGGCGCAGGTGAATCAAAGAATTTTGCCAACAGCATAGATCGACCTCTTGTTTTCGTTATAAAAAAGAACAACTCTGTTTTGGAGAATCTAATTCGGTATCTCAAGGGGCAAGGCATGGCCCAGAAAGGGATAACCGATCCAGAGCAGAGCGCCCCAATCTCGGGCATCCCCTTGTTACTTATTGATGACGAGTCTGATCAAGGCTCCATAAACACTAATAAGACAAATATCCGTGTTGCAGATCCTGATGAAGATGAAACTCCAGATCCGGAGATAGATCCAACCGTAATAAACGGCTTGATAAGAACAGTCCTCAATACATTTGAACAGTCTGCATATGTCGCATATACCGCAACGCCGTTCGCGAACATTATGATCCACAAGAATTCGGAATCGCCCAAATTCGGAGAAGATCTTTTCCCTAGAAGCTTCATTACATGCATTCGACCACCGACGAATTATGTCGGTCCTCAAAGCATGTTTGGCTACACAGATGCCGAAACTGGAGAAGAATCTGAGGGTCTGCCGCTAACACGGAAAATTGATGACTATGCCGACAGCCCTGCGTTGAAAGAGAAAAGCGGCTGGATGCCCCCTCTACATAAAACTACTCACATTCCGCTTTATGAAGGCGAGGCCAGAGTGCCTCCAAGCCTCTATAAAGCGCTGTTATCTTACCTGCTGTCATGCAGTGCAAGAGTTCTCAGGGGACAGGGAAACAAGCATTCCTCGATGCTTGTCCACGTAACCCGGCTTACTGATGTGCAGAGCAAGGTGACAGCTCAAGTAAAGGAATCCTTGAGCAACATTCGGCAGTGTTTGGTAAACGGTGCCGATGATCCAACCTTTTCTGTTTGGCAAGATATTAAAGCGCTCTGGGAAGAGGACTATTTCAAAACCACTGTTGCAATCAATCACGAGCGGTGTCCTGTTCATGAATGGTCCGAAGTCGCGAAGGTCCTTCCCAATGTTGTTCAAACGATAAAAATACGCGAAATAAACGGCAGCGCAGGCGATGTTCTGGATTATGAGCGTCATCGCGATTCTGGGCTTAATGTAATTGCGATTGGAGGCGACAAGCTCTCCCGAGGGCTGACGCTTGAGGGGTTATTGGTCAGTTACTTTACCCGGCCCAGCAAGACCTATGACACGTTGATGCAGATGGGCAGATGGTTTGGTTACAGGGACGGTTTTTTGGACCTGACGAGATTATTTGCGCCTGAAGAATTGATCAACTGGTTCCGTCACATCTCAGACGCCGACAGCGAGCTCCGCAACGATTTTGAAACGATGTGCGCTGTAGGAGGTACGCCAGAGAACTTTGGCCATCGAGTTCGCACACATCCCCTCCTACAAGTCACGTCGCCCGTGAAAATGCGGCATGGCCAAAAGGAGAAATGCAGTTACAGCGGAGATCTGGTTCAGACCATCGTGTTTTATGTCGGTGATGACGAAAGGTTCCACAACTTAAATGCTACGAACTCATTGCTAAAAGAAGCTGGGGAGAATAGTTATTCTCAGGCAAGAAGTACTGATTCCCGCCTGATATGGCAAGGAGTCCAGGCAAAGCTAATAATAACGTTTCTGGAGTCGTACAAAGCCGGTAGCGAGAATGGCGTCCGTAGAGTGGATACGAATCTCATCGCAAAGTATATCAACGCTCAAACAGGAAAGGGGAACCTGATCAACTGGACCGTTCTGGTTTCGGGGAAACCTTTTACCGACCCTAAGAAAAGCGTAAATCTGGCAGGCTTCGACATAGGCCTCGTAACTCGAACTGACAAGGATCATGAGTCTGATTACTTTAGGCCGGGAGTAATCAGCAGTCCAAATGATGAACGAGCCATTTCCCTTACAGCAGAGGGCTCTCAACAAGCACTTGAAGAGACCAAGAAAATCGTTGAACTCCAGAAAGGCTCTGAGGAAGCTGAAAAGGTCACCCACCCAAGGGGGCCTCAACTGCGCAAGTATCGTCCCAGCTCCGAAGGGCTGTTAATCATCTACCCGATAGACCCCTCATCGCACCCCGAAAGCGAAGCAGAGAGCGAGAGACCTTTCATAGGTTTCGCTATTAGTTTCCCCGGAATCGATGGCAGCCAGGATATTCCTGTTGAGTACGTCGTAAACTCAGTAGGACAGCAAACTAATGGCTAGCAATATCGATCAGATCGCTCAAGCTTGGGAAAGCCTACTTGATGAGCCCGGCGGGCCATCGCAAACCGCGAGATATCGAATCTGCGGATCTCCCAAATTCGGCGGGTATCTCGCGATCTGTTTCAATGATCGATCACCGATGTTGGAGTTTGGGCCGGTCACACCTGATCTCGTCAAGGACTCTCCCTTGCCCTCAATCAAAGGGATTGGCTCAGGCCTTACGTATCACAACCGGGAACTTTTTCTATCCCTGACCTTAAACCAACCTGCCTCAATAGATATTTTTCTAACCTTGGCTGCTCGCCTAACGGATGAGCTATCAGGAGTGGATTACCCAGTTACTGGGTATAACGTCATCAGAAAAGTCTTGGTTGTCTGGAGAACTTTCTTTTCTTCCGAGAAGAAAATCCTTTCAGGCGCCGAGCAGACAGGGCTGGCAGGCGAACTTATCCTAGCACATATGTTTATGGGTAGCGGCATTGAAGAGGCGACCGTTATCCGGGCGTGGAAGGGCAGTGAAAGAAGTCATCATGATTACCAGCTGCCCTTTGCCGCAGTCGAGGTTAAGGCCACTATCGCCCACAACATTGAGACTGTTTCCATCAGCAGCTTACGCCAGCTTGATCCTACCGGGACAAAGAAACTGTTCCTAGCTCAGGTTGCAATGGACTCTCATGATCATGGCGAGCAGACCCTGCCTCACTTGGTGCAGACCATTCGCCAACGACTCGCAACGTTTCCTGCGGACCGGCCCGAATTTGAAGAGAAGCTCCTAGCTTCCGGCTATCGCGACAGAGATGAAACCCACTATTCTCAGCAATCGTTTCAAGTAAGAAAGGTTCGGGCTTTCAGGATAGATAAAAACTTTCCGAAGCTAACTCATGACTCAATCCCTGAAGGGATCGTAGAGGCGACTTACCAAGTCAATCTGGGAACAGTAGCCCAGCAAGCCCTCTCTTTCGAGGATTTAATGTTAGCAGTATCGAGTAACCAAAATGATTGACTCAAGTGTTCAGGACTTCCGATACCAGCTTCTTTCAGACATCGCTGACCCAGATAATGGAAATCTGTCTGAAGAATATCCTGTGGAAAGGTTCACCGAGTATGTGACGGCTCTTCTTTCAGAGTCAGGTGCATCGTTCGACCTTTCCATCGGTCATATCGAGCGGCAATTCGGCGCTGGCAATGTTCGCTGCGATGCTTGGGGGGCCGATTTGGAAGAAGGTCGGCTTGATCTTGTGGTGGCAGATTATTTTGGAGTTGATAATCCCGATTCCATTAATAAATCCGACCTTGAGTCCTCGCTGAAGCGTGCTCTCCGGCTACTGGATTTCTGCAAAAAAACCCAACTTTCGGAGATTGAACCTTCATCCAAGACGTACGACTGTGTTTCGCTGATCAAGGAAGCGCTTGGGTCGATAAGCCAGATCAGGCTTCACTATCTGACTGACTCCGAAATTTCCCTCCGAGAAGAACCTGAAATTGAAGGTCCCGAGGGTGTAGATCTTCAGATTCAAAAGTGGGATATCGTCCGGCTGAGCAGGGCACAGGCCTCTGAGACAAACCAAGAAGGAATAGAGATAGATCTGGTCAAGCGCTTTGGTCGAGGCTTACCCTGCCTATCTATGCCGGGAAATAGCGATGAGTACAGCGGCTACTTGGCGATCCTGCCGGGACAATGGCTCGCTGATCTGTATGAGGAATACGCTGGACGTCTGATGGAATTGAATGTTCGCTCCTTTCTCCAGCAGAAAGGCAAAGTCAATAAAGGCATCAGAGACACCATTCTTCATGAGCCTAGCCGCTTTCTTGCATTCAACAACGGTATTTCTGCCACGGTAGAATCTCTCGATGTAGAGAAGAACGACTCTGGTCAGGAAGTCATTACTTTCATGCGCGGGCTACAGATTGTTAACGGAGGCCAGACAGTGGCGTCCATCCACCGTGCCAAAAAAGCCGATAGGTGCCCTCATCTGGATCGGGTAGCGGTTCAGGCAAAAATCACCAAGGTTAATCCGGAGAGCCTCGATGAGCTGGTTCCACAGATCAGCCGATACTCGAATACCCAGAACAAGGTAAACGAAGCAGACTTCGCAGCGAATGACAGCTTCCATGTTGAGATTGAACGCCTTTCCCAGACAGTCTGGGCTCCCGGTCAACAGTTCAAATGGTTCTATGAACGCGCTCGGGGTCAATACCAAGTGGCAAAATCCCGAGCCTCTACCACCGCAGCAAAGCGTAGCCAGTTTGAAGCAATAAATCCCTCAAACAGGAAGTTTGTCAAAACTGATCTCGCCAGGTACCAGAATGCTTGGGCCCAATTGCCATACATTGTTTCGCGGGGTGCACAGAAGAATTTTGTCCATTACATGTCGAAAGTAAAACAGGATAGAAAGAACGAAATTCCAGATGCCGATTTCTACAAAGATCTGATCGCGAAAGCCATTATTTTCAAGAAAGCGGAGTCAATTGCCAGACAGCATGCGTTCTCTGCGTATCGGGCAAACGCTGTCGCTTACACTGTCGCTCTGCTCTCTCACAAAACCTACGGTCGGGTTGTTCTCAGGGACATCTGGGACCGCCAAGAAGTAACCCAGCCAATCAACAAGGTTCTCTACGACTGGATGCCAGATGTTCTGGACCGGATCATAGAAACGGCTGGAGGAAGAAACATCACCGAATGGGCTAAGAACGAACAGTGCTGGAAAGCCATAAAGGAAATGGAGCTTGTTGTTCCGGAAGAACTGGAGGCCGAACTGTCCGAGGGTGATCATTTGCCGACTGTCGGAGCGGACGCAAGAAAAGGCAAGGTAACAATTACTTCAGAAGACGGGAAAAACATTGCGGTGACCATGGGATTGGACGGTGATACCTGGTGGAGAATCACTAAGTGGGGACAGGAAAAAGGTGAGCTTACGGATTTTCAGTGCAGCCTCGCGACAACGATGGCTGGCTATGCCCTCGGGGGCTGGGTCAAAGTTCCTTCCGTTAAGCAAGCAAAGCATACCGCCAAAATTGTCTTCGATCTTGAGGAACGGGGAATACTGGATACCTTGGCCAGTGAAATGAGCGTTATCGATTGAGCGACCGGATCTGAGCCTCTAGTTTTCTCCGACTGCGTGTTCTAAATCATGGCTCGTTTCGCTTTTGGAAGTCAGCTGCCGACTGCTCAATATACCGTGAACGATTTGAGCAATCTTGTTCGCCAACAGCGGAGGCACAGCGTTTCCCACCTGCGCATACTGTTCTGTACGATTTCCCTCAAAAAAATAGTTATCGGGGAAGGTCTGTATGCGTGCCGCTTCTCTGACGGTCAAGCTTCGACATTGTGCAGGATCATAATGGATGAAGTAATGGCCATCCTTTGCTATGTGGCTTGTAATAGTACTTGGGGTTCTGTTTCTGGCTTGGACTTTGAACCGATCTACAAATTTGCCTGAAGTCCAATTCTTGTGCTTCGGTTTAAGGTCTGGATGAAAATCGCGAGATGTGGGTGAAGCACCATCATTCAACAGCGCGAAAGAAGACGCGAAGAGATACCGGTAAATATCCGCTGGCATATGACCTCGAGCGCTATGGTTAAGAAACCCGCCAATTCTGTCGTCCAAGAACCATTTGCGAAGACTCTCGTCAGGAAAAGCGAATTCGCCTATTTTTGCATCAAATGGAACAAAATTTCCTCCTTGAGAGACCAGTGATGCACCTGATCCGTTTAACGGAAAAGCATCAGGTAGACTTAACCTTTCGTTCAGTTCTTCGAGCATTCTTCTGATTGCATGGGCAGCGTCATGCAGGTTCCCGTGCCAGCTTTCCGGAGTGTTTTCGATTTTGGTTAGGCCACTGCGAAGCCTTGGCAAGTCACCAATTACATCAGCTGTGGTAAGGCAAATATCGGGGCTAGGATCAAGGATTTCAGGCTCTCGGATGAGAAGCCCCCGTTTCACTCCAAGCAGGATAACTCGATGCCTTGTCTGCGGTATTCCGTATTTCTCGGCTTTGATCAGAAAGTCAGAGCTACTGGTATAAGCACGATTATCGAGCACGTCAGCCTGCGGGAGCGGGCTGACCAGTGAGAAAATCTCGTACTCCGAACCATTGGTTCGACCAACGCTTTTGAAGGGTTTTTTCAGGTCCTTGAGAATCTGGTCGAAGATTAGTTGGCCGTTCACTTTGGCGCTGAGAATCCCCCTTACGTTCTCCATGACAAAAACTTCGGGTTCAACCTCGTTCAGAACTTCAAGGTACTCCCTGTAAAGCCGGGCCCGCCGATCATTTTCGAGCGTGTAACCTTCAATTCCTTTGTTCCTGGCTCTGCCCACCACTGAATAGGCTTGGCATGGAGGCCCACCTATGACTACCTTTGGCCCCTCGTGGTTCTCTAACGCCGCCCGGATACGGCTGAAGATCTGTTTATCATCTTCCTCGTCGCCGAGCGTTCTGGGTCCGCCCAGTGTCTCCTCAACGGCAGCGTCACTCTCCGACCGAAATTGACGGAAAAGCTCCTCGCGGAGGCTCGGGTCGCCTGCTCTCACATATTCATAATACTCTTCAGGGACTTGGTCGAATTGTCTGAAAAAAGCTCTCAACGTAAGGGTACGATGTGCCTTTGGATCCTTCTCTACTGAAGTCGCAAGCTTGAAGGGCCTACCCCCTTCGCAAGTAAAGCTGGAGAACCCTTCGCCAAGGCCCCCGGGGCCAGCGAACAAATCAACTATGAGAATCTTCTTACTCATTTGAGAGGCATTAATCCTGAAAAAGGCTGACAGGATACCATTAACGAAACACAAAACCAGGAGCCATGGGACACGTGAGAGATATCGTAGATTCAAAAACGCGCTCAGGAATGATGGTCAACATCAAAGGCAAGAATACCGCCAGAGATTGCCATCCGCTCTGCATTGCATCGGATGGGCTACGGCTTTTGAGTGCAGCTCAATTGGCAGATTGGCAGAGCACGTGGTTCTTTTCGATGAAAGAGCAAGCATGTAGCGTTCGATTACCTATCACCATTTCCGGGAGCTGATGGGTGATGCCGTTTTGATCGGGTTGAATTGCCACGAGACGAACGCAACAAAGAAATCTACCACCATATTGGATTCCCAAAACGAGGCTTCAGGAATCTCCTCTGTAGCTTCTCCACATGTAGAACTTACCAAGCACTACTAAGATCCATACAACATACTGATCCATATATAAAAAATCAGCGAAAAGCTGGAGTAGGGGCAGATTTTGTCATGACACTAACTTGCCCAATCATGACAATTAACCTGCCCGTCGACAACGGGATCAGACATCCAGGTTGGATACTGCCAAAGCGTTACTCTCGATGAACTCACGACGCGGTTCAACGTGATCGCCCAT
>MDTG01091052.1_pt1 | contig 10061 bp, 7 predicted proteins | sample 811421 | NCBI WGS metagenome assembly MDTG01 (sample SAMN05326645, study PRJNA326480) | marine metagenome | isolation source: seawater | place: Pacific Ocean: South East | collected 2011 | reverse complement strand
GTGGGCAGTAAAGGACTCGAACCTTTGACCCCCTCGGTGTAAACGAGATGCTCTACCAACTGAGCTAACCGCCCCAAAAACTTAAGCCTTTTACATCAAGCTTCTATCAATGTAAATTATTTTAAATAATTAATTTGTAAGAATTTTCTCTGAATCTTCTTCTTTTTTTGATTTTGTGATGTCTTCAACTTCAACCCAATCGACTCTTTTCAACTCTTTTGTTAATGCAATTTTTAAAACTTCATCAACATGTTTAACTGGGGTAATTTTAATATCTTTTTTTACTTTTTCAGGAATATCAACTAAATCTTTTTCATTTTCCTTAGGCACTATAGCTTGTTTGATTCCTGCTCTATGAGCAGCTAATAATTTTTCTTTTAAGCCTCCAATTGCCAGTACTTGACCAGTTATTGTAACTTCGCCAGTCATAGCTATTTCTCTGTTTATAGGAATATTAGTAATGGACGAGACTATTGATGTTACCATAGCTATACCAGCTGATGGTCCATCTTTTGGGGTTGCACCTTCCGGAACGTGAATGTGAAAATCTTTTTTCTCAAAAAGCGGAGGTACAATGCCGTACTCTAAACTTTTTGATCTTACAAAAGATTTTGCTGCCTTAACTGATTCTTGCATTACATCTCCAAGCTTACCAGTGATTTGCATTCTTCCTTTACCTGGCATATGAACTGTTTCTATTTTTAATATTTCTCCACCAAATTCAGTCCAAGCTAGTCCAGTTACAATTCCAACCTTATTTTCTGTTTCAACTTCACCATATTTGAATTTTTTAATTCCTAAGAAATCGTTAATATTTTCAGCATTAACCTCAACTTTACTTTCTTCATTATTAACAACTTTTTTAACTACTTTTCTCGTTATTTTTGAAATTTCTCTTTCAAGATTTCTTACACCTGACTCTCTTGTATATGATCTTATAATTTCTCTTATTGTCCCGTCTTTTAAATCAAATTCATTTTCCTTTACTCCATTTTCTTTAACTTGTTTAGGTAACAGATATTTATTTGCAATATTTATTTTTTCATCTTCTGTGTATCCAGGAATTCTAATAACTTCCATTCTATCTAAAAGTGGTGGGAGAATATTCAAAGTGTTTGCAGTTGTCACAAACATTACATCTGACAAATCATAATCAACTTCAAGATAATGGTCATTAAAGGAAGTGTTTTGTTCAGGGTCTAAGGCTTCTAACAACGCAGAGGATGGATCACCTCTGTAATCATTTCCAACTTTATCTATCTCATCAAAAAGTATTAAAGGATTTTTTGTTCCGGCCTTTTTCATCATTTGAATAATTTTGCCTGGAAGAGATCCTATATAGGTTCTTCTATGACCACGTATCTCAGCTTCATCTCTCACACCACCTAAAGACATTCTAACAAATTGTCGATTTGTAGCTTTAGCTATAGATTTTCCTAGTGATGTTTTACCAACACCTGGTGGGCCAACTAAACAAAGTATTGGACCTTTAATTTTGTCCATTCTTTTTTGAACTGCTAAAAATTCTACAATTCTCTCTTTTACTTTTTCTAGACCAAAATGATCCTCATCTAATGTCTTAATTGCGTTGCTTAAATCTATGTCCACTTTATCTTTTTTGAACCAAGGAAGGTCTATCATCCAATCTAGATAATTTCTTACAACTGTAGCTTCAGCTGACATAGGACTCATATTTTTTAACTTTTTAAGCTCAGACAAGCATTTCTTTTCAACTTCTTTGGGCATCTTAGCCTTAAGAATTGATTTTTTTAAATTTGTACTTTCATCTTTTCCATCTTCAATCTCACCGAGCTCTTTTTGAATAGCTTTTAACTGTTCATTTAAATAATATTCTCTTTGAGTTTTCTCCATCTGATTTTTAACTCTTCCTCTTATTCTTTTTTCAACACCTATAATACTAGTCTCATTTTCCATCACTTTGATCACAGCGTCCAATCTCTTTTTTACATTAAAAGTTTCAAAGATTTGTTGCTTTTCAGAAATAGTCATATTTAGATGCGAAGCTATATTATCCGCTATTGATGTGGGATCTTTTAAATCTTTAATATTATTGATTGTTTCTGATGAGACTTTTTTATTGATTGATGTTAATTTTTCTAATCTTCGCAAAGCAATTGAGGCTAGAGCATCTAGATTATCACTTTCATTAATTTCGTCCTTTTGTATTTCATAGTCACATTTTATAAATTCCTCATTTTCAACAAAATCTAATATTTTAACACGTTTTACACCTTCAACTAATACTTTTACTGTACCATCAGGAAGTTTAAGTAGTTGCAATATTCTACTCTCACATCCATAATTAAAGATGTCGTTTCTTTTAGGTTCATCAATTTCAGAGTTTTTTTGTGTTACTAGTAATATTTTTTTTTCAGATGTCATTACATCGTTTAATGCATTTATAGATTTATCTCTTCCAACAAAAAGAGGTATTACCATGCTTGGAAATACAACTATATCTCTTAGAGGTAACAACGGAAGATTCATTTTAATATTCATACTTTTTAAATATGGATATTATATAAAAATTTGCAATAGTTAATTAAATTTTATTAAATTTTAAGCTGCTGTTGTTTTTTCAGACCTATTTTTGTTTTTTGTATGGACAATTATTGGTTCTGACTCTCCATTTATAGCGCCTGTGTCAATAATAACCTCCTCTATGTCATTTTGACCTGGCAAATCGAACATGATTTTTAATAATGCACTTTCTAGAATTGATCTTAAACCTCTCGCTCCAGTTTTTTTTGCCATTGCTTTATTTGCAATTTCCTCAACGGATTCATCTTTAAAAGTAAGTTTTACTCCCTCTAATTTAAATAATTCTTGATATTGTTTTATTAGGGAATTTTTTGGTTCTAATAAAATTTGAACAAGTGCTTTATTATCTAAGTCTTCTAAAGTAGCTATGATAGGGAGTCTTCCAACAAATTCAGGTATTAATCCATACTTTAAAAGATCCTCTGGCTCCAAACCTTTCATCCACTCTCCAGTTTTTCTATCTTCAATTGATTTTACTTTTGCACCAAAACCTATCGACGAGCCTTTATCTCTTTGAGAAATTATTTTATCTAATCCTGCAAACGCACCTCCGCATATGAACAATATATTAGTTGTATCTACTTGTAAAAATTCTTGCTGAGGATGCTTTCTTCCACCTTGTGGAGGAACACTTGCAATAGTGCCTTCCATAATTTTTAGTAATGCTTGTTGAACGCCTTCGCCTGAAACATCTCGAGTGATTGACGGATTTTCTGTCTTTCTACTAATTTTATCGACTTCATCAATATATACTATACCTCTTTGAGCTTTTTCAACATTATAGTCGGCTGCCTGTAAAAGTTTCAATATTATATTTTCTACATCTTCTCCAACATAACCTGCTTCGGTTAATGTAGTAGCATCTGCCATTGTAAAAGGTACATCTAAAATTCTTGCTAATGTTTGAGCCAACAATGTTTTTCCACATCCTGTTGGTCCGACTAATAAAATATTTGATTTCGATAATTCAACATTTTTTGAAGTTTTATTTTCGTAATTTAATCTTTTGTAATGGTTATGTACTGCAACTGACAAAACTTTTTTTGCATGTTCTTGCCCTATCACATAATCGTCTAGAACTTGGCAAATTTCTTTTGGAGATGGCAGCCCATCTTGATGCTTCACAAAATTATCTTTACTCTCTTCTTTAATAATATCCATACAAAGCTCAACACATTCATCACAAATAAATACCGTAGGTCCTGCAATTAGTTTTCTAACTTCGTGTTGACTTTTTCCGCAGAATGAACAGTAAAGTATGTTTTTATTTGAGCTCATAAATTTTATAACGAATCAATAGGCTCACTGTATTACATAATTGCATCTTAGATCAAGCATAGGTTGTTGATAGACTATATATAGATGTCTATTCTCTTTTTGATACAACTTTATCTACTAGCCCGAATTCTTTTGCTGACTCAGGAGTCATAAAATTGTCTCTTTCTAGAGCTGTTTTGATTTCATCAACTGTTTTTCCAGTATGTTTAGAATAGATTTCGTTCAATCTTTTTTTTAATGAAAGAACTTCATTTGCATGAATTTCAATATCTGTGGCTTGTCCTTGAAAACCTGCAGATGGTTGATGAACCATTATTCTAGAATTAGGTAACGAAAATCTTTTTCCTTTTGTGCCAGCAGCTAATAAAAAGGATCCCATGCTCGCTGCTTGGCCTATACATAAAGTTGAAACGTCGGGTTTAATATATTGCATTGTGTCATAGATTCCTAATCCAGAAGTTACTAAGCCTCCTGGGCTGTTAATATATAAAAATATTTCTTTTTTTGGATCTTCTGATTCCAAAAATAATAGCTGAGCAGTCACTACCGATGCAACCTGATCATTAATTGCTCCAACAACAAATACAATTCTTTCCTTGAGAAGTCTTGAATAAATATCAAAAGCTCTTTCACCTCTGCTGGTTTGCTCAACCACCATAGGTATTAAATTATTCATATATTCATCAATTTTTGCCATGTTAAACGAATCGTTTACTTTTATACAGCTTAGGATTACTTTTTGCTAACTTTTTTTGATTTACTAGGTCTTGTTTTTTTAGAAGTTGTTATTTTTTTTTGTTTTGGGGCGGGTTTAGTATCTTTTTTCTGATCTTTTTTTTCTTTATTTACTTTACCCACAGTTTGTTTGATAGCTTTCTCATTTTCAGATTTCAAAATTTTTTCAGCTTCTTCTTTCGAAATTTCTTTAATGTTTGCTTTTGCTTGTTTTTTTATTTCATTTATAATTTTTTCTTCATAAATTGAACCTCTAAGACTTGCTATAGCGCTTGGATTTTTTTCATAATAATCCTTTACCATTTTTTCTTGACCAGGCATCATTTGAAATTGCTTTTGTATTTCCATGTTTAATTCTTGTTCTGTAACATTAATTTTATTTTTTTGTCCATATTCATTTAAAATAAGGCCGGTCTTAATTCTTTTCTTTGCTTTATCCTCAAATTCTTTTTTTTTTTTATTAATTTCCTCTTCTTTCATACCATAAGTTAAAACTTTAAGTTCTTGATCTATAAGATCTTGTGGAATTGCATCAATTTTAATTTTGTCTATTTGATCTAAAATTTGATTTTTAGTTAATGCATCTAGTGAATTTTTGTACTCGTCATTAATTTGTTTTGAAATTAATTCTTTCAATCCATTAAGATCTTTTGCTCCTAAATTTTTTGCAAAATCGTCATCAACCTTTACTTCATGATTTATTTTGATATTTGATATTGTGCATTCAAAAATTGCTTTTTTATTTGCAAAATCTTTTTCAGGAAAGTTTTCAGGCAGTGTCACTTCAACTTTTTTTGTGTCTTTTTTCTTAACTCCATACAATTGATCATCAAAACCTTTAATAAACAAATCTCTTCCTAATATGAGTTGAGTATTTTTACCTTCACCTCCCTTAAAATCTATTCCATTTGATGTTGCTTTGAAATCAAATATAACAAGATTTCCTTTTTCTGCCTTATGGTTGTCCAAAGCATCTTTAAAATTATTTTGTGTTTTGGCTATTTCTTTAATTCTTTCTTCAGTATGCTTTTTTTCAATTTTAATTTTAAAATCATCAAATTTAATATTAGAAAGTTGTTTTGTATCAATTTCAGGCAATTCAGTTACCTTTATGACATATTCAAGCTCTTTACCTTCACCATATTTTTTAAGATCTATTTTTGGCTGGAGAGCTGGTCTTATTTTATTTTCTTCAAGAGCTTTTGTTGATGTATCTTTTAATACTTTATCGAGAACTTCCCCCATGATTGCATCACCAAATTGTCTTTTAAGGATTTCTCTTGGCGCTTTGCCGGGTCTAAAACCTTTTAATGTATAATTTTTTTTTATTTCTTCATATTTTTCATTCAAATATGAATCCATAGTTTTTTTGTCAATAATGACTTTTAAATCTTTACTTAAACCTTTTTTGTTTTCAATTGTTACTTTCATAAATTTTTTGGTAGGGCGAAAAGGACTCGAACCTTCACCGATTGCTCGACTGGTTCCTAAGACCAGCGCGTCTACCAATTCCGCCATCGCCCCAGTTTTAATATGGGTTTTATATATTATTGAACTTGTTTGTCCAATTAGAATAATAGTGTAAATATAGTATAAATTTATAAATTTAATATGAACAAATCAACTATAGCAATTATAATTTATGTATTAGGGTTAATTTTTGGAGCTTTAGTTTTAGACCTTTGGAGCGCTGAGACTGGTCCAAAAGCTTTAATCGGTATGATTTGGACCGCAATATTTCTAATTGCTTTATACTTCGCTGAAACCAGAAATGAATAAATAACAATTTTAAAAGAGTATAACTTTAAAATTTTTTAATTTATCAGTTGAATATTAATAAATTCGATTATAATTTTCGAACTCGTGAGAATTGAAGAAGAACTTAAACTGGATTATTCTGACGTGTTATTTAGGCCTAAAAGAAGCACATTATCAAGCCGAAAAGACGTAGATCTTAATAGAATCTATAAATTCAAATACAGTAGAAATGAATGGTCAGGGATACCTATAATGGCCGCAAATATGGATGGTGTTGGGGAATTAGGTATAGCTGATGCTCTTTCGACAAATGATATGATTACATGCTTAACAAAACAACATGATGTAAAAAAAATCTCAAAATATAAAAATTTAAAAAAAAATTACCAAAATATTGCGTTAAGTATCGGGATTAAAAAAGAAGATTTTGATAATCTAGATAAGATTTTAAAAGAGTTCAGTTTCTTTAAATTTATTTGTATTGATGTTGCAAATGGGTATTCAGAACACTTTAGCAGTTTTCTTAAAAAAGTAAGAGATAAATATCCTACAAAAACTCTAATTGCAGGAAATGTAGTTACAGCAGACATGACACAAGAATTAATTCTTAGTGGTGCAGATATTGTAAAAGTAGGCATTGGTCCTGGGAGTGTTTGCACAACTAGGATTCAAACTGGAGTTGGATACCCACAATTAAGTGCTGTAATAGAATGTGCTGATGCTGCACATGGTTTGGGGGCACATATAATTGCAGATGGTGGATGTACATGTCCTGGAGATGTTGCAAAAGCATTTGGAGGAGGTGCAGATTTTGTTATGTTAGGAGGAATGTTTGCTGGTCACGATGAGGGAAGCGGTAAAATAGTTAAATCAAATGGGTCAAAATATATTGAGTTTTATGGTTCGAGTTCTGATACTGCAAATATAAAACACTATGGTGGTTTATCAAGTTATAGAAGTAGTGAAGGTAGAACGGTTAGAGTAAAGTATAGAGGTAAAATAAAAGATACGATTTTAAATATTCTTGGAGGATTAAGAAGTAGCTGTACTTACGTAGGCGCTCCTTCTCTAAAACAACTAAGCAAGTGCACAACTTTCGTGAGAGTGACAAAGCAATTTAACGATACCTTTGTTAAATAATTAGTTCAGTTTAATTTGAGGATCTTTTAAAGGTTTTAATAATATAGAGGCTTTATACTTAACTTTTTCAATCTCAACCTCAATTTTTTTATTTATAAGTTGGTCAATTCTTAAATCAGTTGAAACATAACCAAATAACAAATTTTTATTATAATTAAATGAATAGTTGGCTGATGTAGTATTACCACTAATTTTTCCATCAATGTAAATTGGCTCAAAATGCAATGCAAGAGGTTGACCAGGCTTAGTATTATCTAAAGTGAGCATAATAAATTTCTTTTTAGTTTTATCTTTATCAATTTTTAATAGTGCTTGTTTTCCAATAAAATCATAATTTTTCTTAAAACTTACTGCGAAATTTAAACCTGCTTCAAATTGATTTTCCTCTGGAGAAATGTCATGTCCCCAATGCAAAAAACCACTTTCCATTCTTAATATGTCCATCGCATGAGCACCACATAAAGATAAGTTATAATTTTTTCCAATTTCAATGATTTTATTAAAAATAAGTTTTGCATCTGAACATTTAATATATAATTCGTATCCAACTTCTCCAACATATGACAGTCTTTGAACCCATACATCTTTCTTTTCAATTAAAATATTTTGTGAATAACCAAACTTAAGTTGTTCATTGGAAAAATCCTTTTTGGAAATATTATTCATTAATTCTCTAGATTTGGGTCCGAATACACCTAAACATACAAAGTCATCAGTTACATCAGTAATATTTGTATTTTCGCTTATATTTTTCTTTATATGAAATTTGTCCCTTTCTCGTGTTGCTGCCGCTCCAATAATTCTAAAATAATTTTCACCAATACATACAACAGTTAAGTCTGTTTCGATGCCTCCGTCTGAATTTAACATTTGTGTGTATGTGCATCTACCAATTTCATTTTTTATATTTGCGGTACATATTTTTTGTAAGTCCTCATAAACATTGTTGCCTTTTAATTCAAATTTTGAGAATGGCGTTAATTCATAAAGACCTACATTTTTGACTGTATTTTTAGTTTCAAACTCAGCTGAAGGATACCAATTTTGGAAATTGTAACTATACTCATATTCAGCTTTTCCATTCCTAGAGTACCACATAGGTCTTTCGTAACCACCCGCAACACCGAAACATGCTCCGGCTTTTTTTAAATCTTCGTGGTATGGTAATAATTTTACATTCCTAGAAGTTTTATGTTGCTTAAATGGCCAATGCATTCCATATAAATCACCTAAAGTTTCTGTAATTCTCTCTGTTATAAATTTTAAATTTGAATGAAAGTTTTGAAATCTTTTAATATCATAAATAAATAAATCTTCATTAATGTGCCCATTCATTAACCATTCTGCTGTTACTTTTCCGACACCACCCCCGCTACCTATTCCAATACTATTCAATCCAGCACATACAAAGAAATTTTTAAAATCTGGCACTTCACCTAATAATGTATTTGTATCTGGTGTAAATGATTCAGGTCCTGAGAAAAATTTTCTTAAACCAACTTCTCCAAGTACTGGCATTCTTTTCATTGCTGCCTCAAGGTAGGGTTCAAAATGGTCAAAATTTTCTGGAAACTCACCAAATGAAAAATTTTCAGGGACTTTATTGTCATTGCTAAATGCAGGTATTGACTTAGTTTCAAAAATTCCAATCAACATTTTCCCTGCATCCTCTTTTAAATAAAGACAGTCATCAAAATCCCTTAATGTTGGTAAAATTTTTGGTAAATCTTTGATTGGCTCAGTTAAAACATAAAAATGTTCGGCTGGATATAAAGGTATACTTACGTCATGTTTTTCTCCAAATTGTCTTGACCACATACCAGCTGCTAATACAACATATTCACATTCTATGGTTGAGCCGTTAACAATTACTCCAGATACTCTCCCATTTTTTTTTATAATTTTTTCAACTGGACTTTTTTCAAAAATTTTCACTCCCTCTTTTCTTGCAGCTTTTGCCAAGAGATTTGTAACTCCGACTGGATCTGCTTGACCGTCTCCAGGCATAAATATTCCACCCTTTAAATCATTAGTTTTTATTCCAGGAAATTTTTCCTCTGCTTCTGAAGGTTTTAATATTTCAACATTTACATCATAAAGTTGAGCTGTTGTTGCTTGCCTTTTCAACTCTTGCCACCTATGATTTGTTTGAGCTATTGACAAAGCTCCACCTAATTTCATTCCCGAAGAAAAATCTAATTCTTTCTCTAACTGTTTATATAAATCTAAGGTATATTTTCTAATTTTCGTAATACCAGCTGATGGCCCTAATTGACTCACTAGTCCAGCAGCATGCCAAGTTGTTCCGGATGTTAACTGATCTCTCTCCAGTAAAATAACATCTTTCCAACCAAATTTTGCTATATGATATGCGCAAGATGTGCCTGTAACACCACCTCCTATAACCACAACCTTGCAGCTATCAGGAAATTCTACCATTAATTAAACTAAAGATTTTTGAGGTTTCATATCAGATTTATTTATGCCTGCCACCTGAACTGGTTTTTTCATGGCATCTCTTCTGAACGGTTCACCTAATTCTTGATTTAAAATTACTTCAACAAAGGTTGTAATACCTTTTTTTTGAT
>MDTG01030006.1_pt1 | contig 10061 bp, 11 predicted proteins | sample 811421 | NCBI WGS metagenome assembly MDTG01 (sample SAMN05326645, study PRJNA326480) | marine metagenome | isolation source: seawater | place: Pacific Ocean: South East | collected 2011 | reverse complement strand
GCCTGCGCGCGTCACCTGCTGCCGCAGCCGCCTCTTGCCAAGGTCCGTCAGCGCCTCCATACCGCCGCGAATACCCGTCGCAACGGCCGTCTTTTCGGCGTCCAGCGTCTTTTGCAGGTTGCCGACCAGCGCGAGTTTCGTATCGCTCATCGCGGATCGACCGCGCAGATCCAGACAAGCCCCCAGCGGTCGGCCTTTCTTGGCCGCCCCGAAACCGTGAAGGACTGGCCGGAGACGGCGAAGACGCCGCCCGCCACCGGCGTCAGGTCGTCGATAAGCACCCGGACCTCCGCCTTTCGCCCCAACGGCCCGCGCTCGGAAAAGGCCACCGGCTCCTCACCATCGCGCACCAGTCGAAAGCGCACCGCCTCCGCCGCGCCGCCCGGTGGCGCATAGGTCCCGTCGACCCCGAATTCGGCCATGACCGCCTCGGCAATCTCAAGGGCCAGGTCTCGGCTCATGTCAGACCTGCAACTGGTCGGGATCCGGCCCCTTTTCGGGGTCGACCGCCGCCGCACGCTCCTCGGCCGTCACATCGTAGCCGAGCGCCCGCTCCAGCGCGGTCATGGACGGCAGACCGGCTTGCGTGAAATCCTCCTCCGGATCGAAGTCCTCGACCGCCTGAAGGATCGCCTTGGTGAGCGCTTCGCCGGTCGGCTTGACAGGGCGTTTCGGCTGCTTCTCGGCGCGGGACTCCGGCACCTCGCGATAGCGAGCGCGCATTTCCTTCGCCGTGGCCGCGTCCATCGGAACGGGCGTGCCGGCGGGATAGGACTTGCCGCCCATGACCACCATGACAGGCAGGCACAGACTGACGTTCTTTGCTTTCGACATGACAGAACCTTTCGAAAAACCGGGACGCGCCGAACGCGCCCCGGACACCGGAAAGAAAGTGCGTCAGCGCACCATGATGAAGGCGGACCCGTTGGCATCCGACGGCACGGGCAGCGGCGCGGCCTGCGTCATCAGGAAGGTGATCGACGGATTCTGCTGATCCCACATCTTCGGGAAGCGCTGCATCGACCGAAGCGCGAGATTGTCCTGGATGGCGCCATAGGTCATCATCCCGTCGTGCGCCTGCGGCGCGACGAGACCGCAGCCGAAAGACGGGAAGAAATCCAGAACGTTGCCGTCGTCGTCCTCGTACTTCTGGGTATACTGCCAGAAGTCGAACATGCCGATGGAGCCGAGATAGGCCGCGACCATGTCCTGCGCGCCGGTCGCGACCGGCCCGAGCTCCATCGATCCCGACGCCTGACGGCGATTGTCGAGAACCTCGCGCACGTCAGCGTCGGCTTGAAAGATTTCCGCCGCCTCCGCGCCGAGAACAACCTGCGTCGCGGACGCCCCCGAGGCCACCGCGACCTCGGTCGCCCAGGCGCGAAGATTGGGCAGAACTTTGACGCCGGACTCGCCCCAGCGCGACGTCGTCAGCAGCTGCTTGGTAAGACCCGCATCGCGACCGAAGTCCACCTCCTGGGTCGGATAATCCTCGCCCTCGACGATCACCTTGCCGGTCTGCAGGATCTGAGCGCACATCCATTCCTCGCGGCGCGTGATCTCCTTCTCCTGATCGTCGAGCTTCTGGATGGTGTTGCGCTGAAAGCGCTCCTCCGGCTCAAGATCTCCGGCGAAACGCTCACCCTCGAGGCGCACGAAGTTTTCGTTTGGCGAAATCTCGTCGAGCGGCTTGACATAGGCCGGCTCGAAGGTGGTGACCTGCCGCCCGCGCGAGCGACGGGCCTTGCCGGCAACGCGCGGGCTGACGAAGGGCGCCAGCTTGCGGCGCATCTTCAGCTTGTCGAAGGCGATTTCGGCAGTGGTGAACTGAATTTCATTGCCGAAAAACTTATCCTTGAGAAAAGCTGTCGGCCGATCGAGCGTGTCGAGCACCTTGATCAGCGCGGTCGTGGAATAGAGACGATCCATGATCGTTGCTCCTTGTATATGGATTGAAACGGCCGCGCCGGCCGGCGCGGTTGGTGATCAGGCGCGGCTGCGCACCGCGAGCGGGAGCCCGGCGACGCGCCAGGCCGCCTCGACGCTGTCGGCGTCGTGACCGGTGCCGAACGTCAGCTGGTCGGCGGCGAACTCGCCGGAGAACAGCACCGGCGCGACGACATCCCCGCCGGTCGTATCGACATCGACGGCAAGCACCGGACCCGGGTCCTCGGAGCCGTCACTCGATGCGGCGAGCGAGGTCGTGTATTTGTCACTGGCCGTGATGCGCCCGAGCACGGTACCCCGCACTAGCGTGGCGCCCGTGAGGATCGTGACGGTGCGCTGCATCTGCGGAAAGTCGCCGGCGATCAGTCCGCCGGGCTGATATTCGACCTTGGCCATGTCGGCCTCCATTTATGATGATTGATACAAGCGGGAGGCGAGCCTCCCGCCGATGGATCAGCGACGGCGTTCGCCGCGCTTCTTGGCGCGCTGCTCGGCGGCAGCGACCAGACCCTGGTCATGCGCGGCAAGCTTCGGGTCCGAGGTCGAGGCCGCTCCGCCATCCACGCCCGGATTGCGGTCGCGACCGGCCATGGCCTTCGCCAGTCCCCCGGTGCGCGGCGCGTCCTTGAGCAGGGCGACGGCCCGCTTTTGGGTGAGTGCGCCACGCGCCACATCCTTGGCGAGACTGGAGGCGAGCTTTTCCCGCCCCTTCGCTTCCGGCGAGTTCATGACGGCGATCGCAGCGAGACCGGCGGAGGCATTCTCCTGACCGTCCTCTTCGTCTTCATCTTCGCCGTCTTCGCCTTCGGCCACTTCCGGCTCCGGCTCGCCTTCCTCCTCGTCTTCGGCTTCGGTTTCGGCTTCCGCCTCCTCGGTCTCGTCTTCATCCTCCTCGGCGGCCTCCGCGCTGCCACGGGCAGCCGGAGCCTTGGACGAGCCAAAGAGATGGGCCAAGCGACGCTGCTTGCTCATGTCCACTTCCTTTTCGGTTGTTGCGAAGTTTCAGGCCGGCACTGCCGCCTGTTCCAGGATCCGCGCGAACGCTTCGTCCGGCGGTAGAATGCCGTCGATCAGACCGAGATCGAGGGCCTCACGGATACCAATCGGCCCGTCATAAAGACGGGCCTCGGTGGCGAGTACGTCGGCCGGAGAGAGCGCGCGGCCGGCGGCGACCTGCTCGGCGAAAAGAGCGCGATAGGCATCGACGGTGGCTTGCCAGTCGGCCTCAACCTCCTGCCCCAGCGGCGCGAAGGGAGCGCCGGACGTCTTCCATTTGCCCGACTTGACCGCGGTAACGACAATCCCGCTCTTTTCCAGATACTTGGAAAGATCCATGTGCAGCCGATAGACGCCGATCGACCCGACCGCAGCCGTCTGCGGAGCGGAAATCCCGGCGGTGCAGGCACTGGCGATGGCATAGGCCGCGCTGGCGCACAGGCCATCGACCACAGCGAACAACGGGATCTCTCCGGCGACATCGCGCAGCCATTCGACGAGTTCGAAACAGCCGGAAACCAGCCCGCCCGGACTGTTGATCGCAAGAGCGATGACACTGATCGCCGGATCCCGGCGCGCTGCATCGACCGCGAGCCGAATGCAATTGTAGCCCGTCGCCCATTCCGCGCCGTGAAACGGCAGATAGTCGAACAGACCGCCCCGCACTCCGATGACGGCGACAGGGCCAGCGACCTCGTAGAGCCGCGAACCCGACTCGTCGTCGATCCAGATCGCACCCTTTACCGTGTCAGGGCCAGCCGCCAGACGGGACAGGCACTCGACAAAGCCCCCCTCCGCGCCATCCGCAAGAGCGACGTGTCTCTGGGTTCCCAGCGTGATCATGTCCCCTGCCCTCCCGTCTGCGCGTTTTGCCCCACCGGTTCGTCAGTCGGCGCTGTCACGCTCATGTCAGTACCCGGATCGGACAGGCCGAGGCGTCGGCGGTCCTCTCGCTCGCGGGCCAGCTGCGCCAGAATGGTTTCGTAGTCACTGCCCTGCTCAGCGCTCTCGCGCTCGAGCGTCGAGATCTGCGCACCCATCCGCAGGACAGCCGCCTGCGCTTCCTTGACCGGATCGATGTAACCGCGTGCCGGGCCAATCCACTCTCCTCGAAGCCAGGCCGCCGGCGCCTCGTAGAAGTCTCGAGCGCCTTGCGGGACCGCGATCCGCCCGCTGTCGAGCGCTTCCTCAAGGAATGCGTAGTAGATCAGGTTCGCCGCCGACCAGGTCAGGATCGCGCGCAAGCGGGCCACGCCGCGCCAGACCTCGTTCAGCGCGGCGCGGGCCGAGGAATAGTTGACCTGCGACCAGTCCATCGAGAGCTGCTCGTAGGACACCCCGAGCGCCGCGGCAAAGGCCTGCAGGAACGCCGTCTGGAACGCGGGATACCCCGCTGTCTGGCGCGGCTGGGTGTTGAGATCGAGGCGATCCGTCGGAAACAGGGTGATGAAGCGGTTTTCATCCATCACCCGCGCGGACTGCTGATAAAAGTCCGCGCGTTGTGCGTTGAAGAGGTCCCAATCGGCAACCGCGCTTTCCTCGCCAAGCCGCTCGGCCGCGTAGTCCGATCCCATTTGCGTGTAGATCGCACCGACAATGGTCGCATTGATCGCCGCCGTCTTGACCTCCGCTTCGGAGTACCGCGAGAGCATCTTGAGCTTGACCAGCGTCGACACCAGCCGGGACACGCCCCGGGTCTGTCCGGGGCGCTTCTTGTCATAAACGTGCAGGACCTTCGGACGCTGCGCGAAGCCGAGATCGTCCCACCGCGGGATCCGCTCCCAGGTGGTCGACCGCGCGCCCCGCATGAACACATCGCCCGGATGCGCGCGGCGAATATGATAGGCGACCGGCTCCCCGTCCTCGTCTCTTTCCACGCCACCACAAAGGCGGTCCGTATCAAGTCCGTTGTGCGGATTAGACAGACGATCAGGGTCGATGACCTGCATCGCAGTTGCGAAAGGCCAGCCCGACCGTTCCTTCCAGCGCAGCACGCACAGGCTCTCGCCGGTCGTGACGAACTCTCGCGCGATCAGTCCCATGATGCCCGCGAACGGCAATTGCCGCTCGGCGTCGCAACGGAAGGTCGGGTCCTCGGCATACCCTCGCCACTCCGCCTGGATCTGCCGACCGAGTTCGCGCGCCGCGTCCTCGTCGATCCCCAGCGCCAGCGCATCCGGCTTGGCGTTCAGCCGGAAGGTGCCCCCGACCAGCATGTCGACCTGCTTGTCGATCCCGCTCGACACCCAGCCCTCGTTGCGCTCCAGATCGCGAATCCGCGCAACGGAGGTGTCCCGCGCGTCGAGCCAGGAGGCATCGGCCGACAGCAACGACGGATGCCACCCCGACAAGGCCTGAGACGGACGCGCGCTCGCATAGGACTGCGAGACCGACGCCGTCGCACCCGTCGTGTCGCCGGCCTTCACGCGAATGCGGGGTTTCACTGTGACCATGTCAGCTCCGGAATGCCGCGCGCACCGGGCCGAGGCCTGACGGTGCACCGGTCAGTTTGGAAAGTTGCAGGCGCAAGCGCACCAGCTCCTGATCGATTTCCGCCATCGTCGCGAGCTGATAGGTCACGCTCCCTTCATCGGACGATGCGGCGGTCCGCGTGCGCCCGAGCAGCCGGGATCGTTTCGCGGCTTCCAGCTCCGCGATGGCGCTTTCCAGTTCCTGGCGTGTCATGGGTTACCTGTTGTTAAGCCGGGCGAGTGCATCGAGGCTGCCAGAGGTCCGCGCCTTGCTCGACCGGACGGTCGGCCCCTTCGGACGCGCGGCCTTTGTCTTGACTGCGGACGCGACAGCGCGCCCGTCGCTTGCGGTCGGCTCGACGGGAGCCGGAGCAAGGGGAAGCTCCTCGAGATCGAGTTGTTGTTCGGGTGGGGCGATTTCGCGTTCCGCCTCGAGCTTGTCCCAATGCGTCTCCGCCATCGACCGGACACCGAAACGGATCGCCGCCGCCTCGGCCTGATTCATCGTATCCAGCGCCTCGTTCGCCTGTGCGGAATCCTTTTCCCAGACGTAGACCTTGAAGCCGCTGCGCAGCTTCCTCTCGACCCGCCGCTCCGACGTGAGCTGGCGGTAGTACTCGTCCTCGAGACCGCGCGGCAGTCCGACGTAGCCGGGCTCCAGCGGATCCGTCTTTCGCAGGTTCGCATAAAGGGCCATCTTGAAGACCGCGCCGTTGAAATTGTAGAAGCGGCGCGAGTACCGCTTCAGCTTGCCGGTCTTTTCGTCGGTTTCCTTCTTGACCCGCTGCAGCAGCGGGGCCGTCTCCGACCGCGCGCCACGCACCATGATGACGCGGCTTGCCGGATGCCGGCGGACCCACTCCCAAACCTCCGCCGTGTAGGCGTTGCCGTCGATGGCCACCATGTCCACCGGCAGGCGCTGTCCGAAGACGTTCGGCCACTCCTGCTTCAGCAGCGTATCCAGCTTCGAACGCGTCGCATCCTCGCGGATATGCCCCGCAATCACTCCATAGTGGATGACATATCGCTGCTTGTTGCGGCCCCATCCGACGAGGTGCCACTCGACCCGATCATCCTGACAATCGATCCCGAGAGTCGTGACGAGCGCGCCGGCAGGAACAACGCCGAGCGGATATCCGTCCGCTTCCGCGCGATCTCTCAGCCCTTCCCAATCGGGCGCATCACCTTCGGTGACATACGCCTCGCCGGCCTGGTCGTTGAAGAACACCTGCTCGGCAGCCGGCTCCCCCTTGGCCTTGATCCAGGCCCGGGCGATGCGCTCCCAACTCGTGAGAACGGAATAGGCCGCCCAGATCCAGAACGACCGGTGATGCCGGCGCGCCTTCGGATTGTCGGCCCGCCACTCGAGCCGCGCGAGCATGCTCGGTCGGTGGTGTTCCTCGATCACCCCGCCGCAATCGGGATCCTCGCACACAAAGTGTGCATTCTCCGGCGCGTCCTCGTCCAGGTGCTCCTGCATGTTCGACCAGGTAAGCACCTGCATGTGCCCGCAATGAGGGCACGGCACGTATGGCTTTTCCTGACTTCCCGCCTGATAGTTCCGCGTGATCCGGCAGCCGGGCATGATCAGCGGCGTCGAGAGCTTCAGGATCTTCGCGAATTCGAACCCGTTCGACCGGCTGTCCGCCTGGCCTTCCGGATCGCCGGCGGAATTCATGTCCCACTTGGCCAGATCGTCCTGGAACTGCCGGCGCATGCTGACCTGAGACAGCGAGGCCGGCGAGTTGGCGCCGGAAATCTGGATTGCCCCACGCCCGTCGCGGCGCTCCTTGTAGAGGACGGAATCCGAACCGTCCCGGCTCGACATCGGAAACAGGTGGCGAAGGCTCGCCGTGCCCTTCAGCATGGGCGAAAGCTTCATTTTCGACCAGCGCTTGGCGTTCGGCTCGGTCGGATGAACGACCAGAAAGTCACCCGGATCCATTGCGATGGATCCGCATGTGTAGATGTTGGCGACAACCGTCTTGCCGATCTGCGCGCCGCCCATCAGCGTCACGATCCGGCAAGGGTCCTCCGGCGAAAGAGCGGTCAGCACTTCACTGAAATACGGGAACAGGTCCGGATTGTACGGACCCGGAAACGAGCTTTCACGCTGCGAAAAGACGATGTTTTCCTTCGCCCAGGACAGATAGTCCACGGGCGGCGGCGGCGTGATCACCTCGATGAAGGCTTCCGTCGCCACATATTCCGCGTTCGCCGTCTCGACGATCATGTGCGTCACGTCGGCACCTCGTCTTCCGCCTCGAGCACGGTTTCACGGATCTTCGGCATTTCCGCCAGCTTCTTTTCCGCGCGCTTGGCAGCCGCCGTTCGGATCTTCCGAAATTCTGAATGCAGTTCATGCAGCACATCGCGCTGCGGAAGTTCGAACTTCGCCGCAACGGCGCGCGCCATGTCCGGCAGACCGCCCTCGAATGATTGCAAGACCGCGGCGGCGATCGCCGACATCTGCGCGCGTGCCGTGTCCGACTCGATGAACCGACCGCGCCGCGCCGCCTCATCCTCGGCGGCCTTGCGGTTCTCGATCTGGACCTTGCGGAGCCGCTCACGCTTGATCTGGCCTTCGATGGTGTCGTCGGGGCGCAATACCTGGGGGAACTCGGCTTCCGCCTCGCTTCCGCTGGATGGCAACACCACCTGATCCGCGTCAGTGTCAAAGCGGGCATCGATCCCGTTTCCGATCTGCTGTCCGATGTCCAGGCGCTCGCGCAACTGCGCCAAGGCAAGACCGACACGGATCTTTGTGCCGCGCTCTCCTTTTACCAGCGCAGCGCCGTCGATCTTCCCTTCCTTGATGTAGCGCGTGACCCGACTCCGGTGAACGCCACGCAGACGCGCGAATTCCGCAGCCGACACGACGCGGTCGTCTGCTGGCGCGGTCACCGTTGCCATTTCCGTCATCCCGGTTGTTGCGATCGCGTTGCGCTTGGCGGTGAGTGTTGCGCCAAGGTGTTGCGTTTGTTGCGGCTTTGCTTTCGCCGTCAGACTGGCGCACCCAAACGCTAAGTCCGCCCGTATTGGTTTTGGCGCCAGGAAGGACCCGCTCGCACAGCCCACGAAAAAACCCCGGTCGCTGGCGGCGCCGGGGTTCTGTTACTCTTGTCCATGCGTGTTGTATGTCAAACGAAAGGTTGCCGTCAACACCTATCGTGCGAGACCGCCCTCAGAACGCGCGGAGCGGGCCGTGTGCCAGCCTCCCATGGACGCGCAGGGCGGATCGTGTCTCTGACCTCATGCGCCTTCAAAAGCCCTGCCAGATCCTCGACCAGTACGGCAAGTGCCGCATGCCAGACCTCATATTCCGCCCGCGCCACCAGTGCCGGAACAGGGTCGGGCGCCAGGCAAAACTTGCGATAGGCGCCCCGCTTCGCCCGCTTCTTGTACTTGTCCCAACCGTCGGCATCCTCATAGCTGTGCTCGACCGGATTGCCGAACGCATCGTCATACCGCTCGACCTTGCGGCGGAACCACAGCGGCCCGCCGTTCGGACCACGGATCTCGCGCATCTCGGGCGCCTCGCATTGCCAGTCCGGGCAGCCGCCCATGATCGCATGGTGCCGCACCAGCGCGCCCGGACCTTTGCGCAACACCCGCCGCCCATCAGCGGTGACCCGTGTCAGCCGGTCGAGCGCCACCGCCACCGCCTGGGCGCCGAGATCGCCGAACGCGCCAAGCTCGTCCATCGGCGACCAGTCGTCCGGCAGGTCGAGATCGAACCCGTCGAGCGCGACCACTGCCCGATGAACCGCCAAAGCATCGACATGCGGTCCGCTATCATCCAAAGCAAACGTCGGCACGACGCCATAGGCATTGGTGCGGTCGATCATCGTCAGCAGTTCGGAGTATCGGGCAATCGCATCCCAGCCACCGGCCACGACGGGCGCAATCCCGCCACCGCCGACCGCCTTGGGCAGTTCATCGCGATAAGCCCAACTCACCAGCTTTTCGATGTCGATCGTCTTGCGCATCTTCGCCGCCTTCATGGTGTGGTCCAGGTGGTCCATGTTGGTCCAGTCAGAAAAAACAAAGCATGGACCGCATTTCCGTTTGGTTTTCAGTTACTTGAAACGCCGGTCCAGCCGGTCCATGCATTTTCACTGCCGGAGAGAACAGGCCGGAAGGGGTATAACGCCCCGTCGCGTACGCACGCGCGGGGGGCGAATTTGCGTGGACCACGTGGACCACGCGGACCGGTCGTTGATTTCATTGACGTTTCCCGGTCCATGCGCCGTCCGGTGGTCCAGGCGGAGCGTGGACCGCAGACGCCGGGAGGCGCGTCTACCCCTTCCATCCTGCCCCCTCTCCGGCCCGGTCTCCGGGGCCAAAGCCATCGTCCGGCCAGTCAACGGCCTGCCCCACGGCCGTCTCGAAGAGTGCGCGCGCCTCCGCCAGATCCGGGAATGCATAGGCGCGCTTGCGGCCCATGACGTCGCGTGGACGGGTTTCCTGAATGCTCGGGATCAGCTTCTTGAGGGCGCGGCCGAACTGGTTCATCTCTGCCCGTCGCTTGACGCCCACCTTGTCGGCAACCGTCAGATACTCGTCATAGAGCAGCTGTCGCACGACGTAGCCTTCGGGCTGCCACGTGTCGTCGGCACGCAACAGGCAGCCCTCGTAGAGCCGCTC
>MDTG01277560.1_pt1 | contig 10062 bp, 10 predicted proteins | sample 811421 | NCBI WGS metagenome assembly MDTG01 (sample SAMN05326645, study PRJNA326480) | marine metagenome | isolation source: seawater | place: Pacific Ocean: South East | collected 2011 | reverse complement strand
GCATGAGCTCCTTCATTAAAAGCTTCTACAAAATGATTGTACTCTCCAGCTCCACTACAAAATATTATTGGAATTTTGGAAATTTTTAAACATTTGTTTATCAAATTTAAGTCAAAACCTTTACCTTTTCCATCTTCGTCTATGCTTTGTATAAGTATTTCGCCCGGCGGAAAATCATTTAAATATTTTAAATATTCACCAATTTTTTTTTTGGTATTAATAAGACCACCTTTTGTAAATACATAATACTCATTATTAATTTTTTTCAAATCAATAGAAACTACAATTGCTTGCTTCCCAAAAATTTTACAAGCGTGTTTGACCATTTCATAATTTTCAAAAGCAACAGAATTGAGAGAAACTTTATCAGCACCATTTCTTAAAATTTTTCTTACTTGATTTATATTTTTTATTCCTCCACCCCACGTAAGAGGCATAAAACAATTTTTATTAATTTCATTTAAAAGTGTATATTCATCATCAACAGACCTAATTATACTGTCTTGTCTTTGAAAAAATTTTTTTGGTGTATTTCCTCCTATCTTTAAATAAATCAACTCATCAACTTCCCACTCGCTAAATCTAATAACCTCTTCAAATGGATTTCCAACAGATTGATAAAACTCAAATGATTTACTTTTTACTAAATTAAAATCTTTTAATAATAAAATAGGAATTAGTCTTTTTTTTAACATTAATTTTTTATCCAATTTTTAATTATCTTTATTCCATTATTTAAACTTTTTTCGGGGTGAAATTGGACGCCAAAAAAATTATCTTTATTAACTATCGACACCATATCATCTGAATAATTTGTAGTACCAACAACTACTTCATCTTCATAGACTTTACATCCATAAGAATTTAGAAAATAAAAATCTGAATTATCATCTATATCCTTGAGATAAATATTTTTTTTTATAATCTTTACATTATTCCACCCAATATGAGGTAAGAAAAAATTTTTTAACTTTTTTTTATTATTAATTTTTTTCACTTCTCCAGCAATAATTCCTAAACCTTTTTCTTCACCATCTTCATTGCTAGAATTTAAAAAAATTTGCATACCTATACAAATTCCCATAACTCTTTTTTTTTTTTCTAAAAAGATTTCTCTTAAAAAATCATCAGTTTTATTTATTTTTAAATTTTTCATTGCCTCTTTAAAACTACCATTGCCAGGAATAATGATTAGATCACTATCTTTGATGAGTTTTATTTCAGATGTTATTATAGTATTGCCATTGACCTTATCTAAAGCATTATAAATAGAATTTAAGTTTCCTATATTCAAATCTAATATCGCTATTTTTTTCATTTTAAAATTAGCTTATAAGTTTCGTAAATCTTTTTTATGTAGTATTTTGAAATTTTTTTAAAATTAAATTCTTTAAAAGAATTTTTAAATTCTGATAAGATAATCTTTTTAATCAATTTTGAGTCTTCTTTATTATTAATCCCAAGTTCAAAATCCTTAAAATCTATCAAATCCTGATCTATATCAAATTTATTTAAAAACTTTTTTCTAGCTATGTCTCCAAATTTAAAATTACTAATTTTATATTCATTTGGAACATTTAAATCTTTACCAAAATTTAAATATTCTGGCTCTGGGTTCAATAAGGTAAAAGGAATTTTTAAATCTATACTCAAAAGGGTATATGTTCCTAATTGATTTGACAAACAATGATCATAATTCCTAATTATATCATAAAAATTTTTCATATAGTTTGGACTATATATATTTCCAGCACAAAATATTTCATAACCCTCTTTTTTTAAATAATTTACTAGATTTTGGTTTTTATAATCATGCCAATGTAGACAAATATCAATTGGTTTTAAATTTATAGATAATTTATCTAGACACTCTAAAAATATATTTGCACTTTGTTCGATTGATATTTTATCAGTAGTGTGGACATAGAAATAAAGCGAATTTTTTTTCTTTAGTGCATTAATACCGTTTCTGTCTTTAAAGTTCTTATAAGGACATCCTGTTATAATTGGTAATTTATTTTCTAAATTTATTTTAATTCCATCGTAAGTCCTCTTATTCCAAACAAAATGATATTTTGACAAATTATTCTTAGTTGAATTAATTGCATTATATTCTCTCATTGACCATCCGTGATCATAACCACATATTATTGGATAAATCTTTTTTAGACCTGCAATATCTAATATTTCATTTTCTAGATTATAACCACTAATCATTATTTAGATTAGGTCTTTTAAAAGAATTGGCTTATCCTCTTCTAAGGTCTTTTTTAGTCTTTTGCCTAAAATCTTTTTTATCTTATTTGCTGAGGTAAAAATACCTGGTCTCTTACAAATTATATTTTTAATAGTTAATTTTTCTCCTTTAATAATTTGCTTTGATGCAAATATACTTCTTCTTGCATACATATGTGTTTTTGTTTCACATTTTAATTTTATTTTTTTTTCAATCCCCTTAGCTACCAAAATATTTTTTGAATTTATTACTAATTCTTTAAGTTCTTTAGGATTTACTGATAACCAATGATCTGCACTTTTCTTAAGTTTTTTATTAATAGTAAAGTGTTTTTCAATTACATTTACACCATACAATATAGACGCTGGAGCAACTAATGTTCCAAGTGTATGATCACTTAAACCTAAAATTACATCAGGAAATTTTTTCTTTATCTCAATTAGTGCACCTAGATTAGCGTCTGATGACTTTGTTGGATAAGATAAAGTACAATGCATAATACAAATTTTATTATTATTATTGTTTTTGATAACTTTTACAGCTTCAATAATTTCCTGTAAATTTGATGCCCCAGTCGACAAAAGTATTGGTAATTTTTTTTTAGCAATGTGTTCTATTAGTTGAAAATTAGTTATATCACATGATGCAATCTTAAATGCTTTCATACCCAAATCGAAAAGCATATCAACAGACTCAAGGTCAAAGGGTGTTGACATAAATTCAATTTTATATTGATCACATAATTCTTTTAACCTTTTATAATCTTTAAATTCAAATTTATCCAACCTTGAATAGGAGTCATGCTGGCTACCTTTTTTTTTTACTTCACCTTTCCAATTCCAGAATCGAGGTGCTAATTTAGATACAAGTTTGTCAGCTTTATATGTTTGAAATTTTATTATATGTGCACCAGCTAACTTTGCCTCTTTAATTAATTCTTCAGCATAGTCTATTCTGTTATTATGATTTACACCTGCTTCTGCTATTATAGTGACATTTTCTTTACTGATAGTTAAATTGCCTATTTTAAATTTCATAATTTATTTTTATTAATTTTTTTGAGATAAATTTTTCTGTTACCTGATTTTGATATATTATTTGAATGTTGATAATACCTATAAAACGGAAGCGGTAAATGAAAATAGTCAAATTTTTTCATTAGTCTTGTGATTAAGTCAAAATCTTCAGCTTCACGTAATTTAATATTGTACCCACCAACTTTATCAACACATGATTTTCTAAATAGAATTCCAGCACCATGATTTTTTAAAACTTTTTTATTTTTCGTACTTAAAGTTTTTTGTTTAATTCCATTTTCATTAACTTTAACTAAATCGCAGTTAACAAATGCATAATTATCATTATGATCTAAAATTTTACTCATATGTTCAATTGCATGGGAGTTTAAAAAATCATCAGAATCTACTCGCATAAAATATTTTCCTGTTGAAATTTTAACAGCTTTTTTTGAAGAAAAACCAATACCTTTATTGGTCTTATTAAAAAGAATCTTTAAATTTGGAATTTTAAAATCTTTTACTAATTGAAGTGAGCCATCTGTTGAACCATCATCACAAAAGATAAGTTCCATTTTTTTATTAAAAGTTATCTGGTCAGCGCAAGATCTGATAGATCTATCTAAAAATTTGGATCTATTATAATTTAATATAATAATACTTATGTCAGCTTTCATTCACTAATATTTATTTATAGCATCATTTAGTTTTTCTAAAATTATATCCACTTCTTTAATATCAATATTTTTGTGTAAAGGAAGACATAAAATATTTTTTTCACATAAATCGGAATTTAAAAAAGATTGGTTGGTTGATCCAAATTTATCAAATTTGGAATTATTAATATACCACCTATATCTTAGATCTATATTTGAGTTTAAAAAAAATTTATGCACTTTTTCAAAATCAATGTTGAGTAATAAGATTGGAAATTCAATAAAACAATTTTCGTTAAAGTTACTATCATAAAAAATTTTAATTTTATTTGAATTAAATTTTTTAATTTTATCAGAATAATACTTTGCTTTATTTCTTCGTAAAATTAATTCATTTTTTTCTTTTTTAAGAATATCACTACCCATAATATTGGCATTTTTACTTAATCTATAAATACAGTATTGAGGAGTTTTTTTTCTAAAAATAGGATGTAAACCAGGATAAAGTTTTTTAAATAAAAAATTTTTCGACTTATACATTTTTTTGATAAAAAAATTACTGATAAAATTTAGAATAAATTTTGAGCTCAATAATTTAACCAAAACTAATTGAAAAAACTGTATTAATAAAACGATACTTGGATATTTGATGTAATTATTACTATAAAAATTTTCAGCTTTATTAAAATCTATATCTTTTTTAAAGTAGGCAGCTCCACCATTTATCAAGCAAAGATTTTTTGCTGATCCAAAACTAAAAAAACCATAATCTGCATTTGTTCCAAAAAAATTATCATTTTCAAATTTTGCACCAAAATTAATTGCAGCATCTTCAATTATAAGTAATCGATCTCTATAATGATTAATTTTTTCTTGAAATTTTTTGCCAGAAGTAAATAAATGAGTAACCAAAATTGCACACGTATTACTTTTAATAATTTCATCAGAAATTTCAGGTAATCCAGACTCTAAGTTTATATCTACAAACTTTGGTACAAAGCCCGCATATTCAATTACATTTAGTACTTCTGTGAGTGTATATGGTGAAATTAAAATTTCTCTTTTACGTGTATTTAATTTAATTTGATTTAAAATTAAAAATAATGCTGCTCGACCCGAACCTGTCATTATAATATTTTTTTTACCAATATACTCCTTAAAATCATATTGAAAATTTTTTTTCGATTTAAAACTAAAAAAACAAACAAAAAATTTAAAACATTCTAAAAAACTTAAATTAATATAAATTCTTGATAAAAAGCTATTCATGTTGATTGGGTCTCGAGTAAATATTAATTATTTGTATAAGTAAAAAAGTAAAAAATATTTTATTAATCATAGCTGATGAGAAAAAACTACCACTTGGTAATATTAAAGGAAAAAATGAAATAATTATTACACCTAAAATAATTTTATCCATTGTTTCTAAATTTTTATTTGCTGTTTGAATCTTAAAAATTGCTATTAAATATAAAATAAATCCTAAATATCCGACTACACCCAAACCTTGAAGTATCTCTATATGTAAATTATGAGGGTGAGTTGTGCATACTTTGCCTATATTATATGAATTTACCTTTTGAAATTTTTTCTCAAAACACTTATGTCTGAATGAATCTGGTCCAGTTCCAAAAATTACGCTCTCATTAAACATTTTTAATGTAGCTAAAGCATGTGAACCCCAACCACTGTCAAAGTAGCTATATTGAACCTCAGTGTCACTTTTTAGTAAAATCTCGGAATAATCATAAGATTCTATTTGTTTATTTAAAACATAATAATTCTTTTCTTCTTGATCTTCTTTAATTGAAAAATGTTGATTTATTGATTGCTCAATAAAAAGGTTAAGGTTTTTTGTTTTATCATTAATTAAATTTTTAAAGTTTATTATCTTTTTTTTACCTGTTTTATCTATGTAAAACCCAACATCATTATTCATATTAATTTTTTTTGTAATATCTTGATAAAAATATATTTCTTTAATATCTTTTAAATAAATTACAGGTGAGTGTGATAAATTTAAATAACTTTTATGATTTAAAACTTTTTTTACTTCTAAAATTCTATTCATATTAAAGTTTAAACCAACAAGAACCACAACAAATACAGATATCATTAAAAGAAATATATTTTTCAATTTAAATTTTGAAAAAGAAATATAAGATATATAAAATGTAAAAATACTAAAAAAAATCAATAAAGCAGATCTTTCTTGTGTTGCGCTGATTGCTAAATATAGCAAAACTGAAGTGATATAAAATTGAGTATTTCCAATTATTTTTCTTCTATGTAAAAATAAAAAAATAGGTGAAATCTTTGCTAAATATGATCCTGCAACTAATTCGTCTCTAAAAAAACTACTTACTCTACTTTCATAACCAAACCCAAAAATATTATAATCAAAAATTTTTTGGAAAAAAATATCAAATATTAAGAAATAAATTAAGAATAATAAAATTTTATTAATTTTATTAAAAAGTTTTTTTGGCAAAAAATAATTATCATTTGATATTTCATTGATTAATATCATTGTAACTATAATCAAAAAAAAGTATGGGATTTTAATTGCTGTATTAAGTGTAATATATTCAGTGTTTAATAAAATAGAAATTATTATAAAAAAAACAAATATAATTAGAAAAGCCATTTCTTGCTTGTACTTATAGAAAAATATTTCATTTTTTTTTGGTAGCAAAAAAGTTAGATATAATGAGAATATTAAGATAATTACTAAACTTATATTCTCAGTTGCTGGGCCAATATAGATAAATAAGGGTGTTAGAAATATAAGACTAAAAAAAAAATTTATAATTTTTTTATTACTGGTATTATTTAAATTATACATGAGAATTAAAGATATAACTGTACTAATACCATCCTTAAATGAAGAAAGAAACATTAAAAAATGTTTAGATTTATTAAAAGATTTTAAATCAATTATAATATTGGACAGCAACAGTTATGACAAAACCAGGTTAATTGCTTCTAAATATAAAAATGTAAAATTTATAAAAACTAAGATTAATAATTATGTTTCAAAGTTAAATGTTTTAATGTCTCTATAAAAAACAAAATGGGTACTTTTGATAGATGCAGACTACGAAATAAATAAAAACTTCAAAACTTTTTTGAATTCAAAAAAACTTTTAAACTCTATCTCTGGTTATAGTTTTCCTATATTTAATGTTGTTAAAAATAAAATAATTTGGGAAAATATTTATCCATCAAAAATATTATTATTTAATAAAAATAAGGCATTTTTTAAAAGAGATGGACATAAAGAGAAAATAATTATTTCAGGCAAAATAAAAAAGTTAAAATATTTCTTTCTCCACAATGATAAAAAAGATAACGATAGATGGATGCAAACTCAAATTAAATGGGCTACTTTTGATGCTAAAAAAATAATTAACTCTAAATTTTTAGAATTAAAACTAATTGATAGGTTGAGATTAATCCCTTTTTGTTCAATATTTGTTTCCTTTTTCTATTTTTTTTTCTTAAAAAAAATATTTATTTATGGATCAGCGGGTTTTTTTTATCTTAAACAAAGACTGATATATGAGATAACGATTAATTACATGATATTTAAATTTTTATTTCAAAAAATTTATCAAAGTAAAAAAAAATCTTAAAATAACAAAAAATATTATATTTATAATTAAGAATAAAAAAAATTTTGCTAAAAATGAATAATTATTTGGAATCTCTTTTATATCGATTTTCTTATCATATATTGCTTCATAAATTTTAATTGTTTGTTGATCGAATACATCCTTTAAATCAAATGGAGGTCTAATGGTATCAAAACTAGAAGAGTAATATCCCTCAGTCAATGATGGAAAATCATAATATAATGACAAAATAAGATTTTTTGAAAATTTGATTTGTTCCATAACATTATTAATCTCATCTTTAGATGCAAATAAAATCCATGTATCCTTGAATTTTTTTAAATGAAAATCATTTTTTTTATATAAATAATCAAATCTTTTATAATAAATTAATGAATTCTCTAATCTAATATGCTCTTGAAATTCAGGATTTTTTTCGACAAATTTCATAAAATAATTTACTTTGTTCTGTCTATAATCTTCATTTAGTTTAACTTTCGTATTCTGCGCAAAGTATCTCTCTAAAAAATCTACATCATTAGGGTCATAATTATTATGATAGCTAAAAGTATTTGTTAAGAAATAAAATTGTCTATAAAAAACTTTTTTTATAGGACTTTCTTCAACTTTAAATTTAAATATATAGATGTTATTTTTACTAACTTGATCAAAGTAAAAATATAATGAAATAATTACTGTAAACAAAATAGTTATTATATTAGATTTTTTTAATGAATCACTGCTAATCTTCATAAAAAATACTCTTTATTTTTTTATGAGGAATTTTTAGAAAAGACATTACCAAAGATTTTTTTACTTTTGACAATAATCTAAATTTTGTATTTTTCTTAATTAATATAAAATTTATTAAATTATCTTTAATTATTTTTTTTTTTTTATTAAATTCAACTTCAACTTTGCCTTTTATACATAATAAAATTGTGTCACAATTAGTATGAGTTCTCCAAGATTTTGGAACATTTTTTTTTACAGTTGTAATATAAATTTCTTTTATAGGGTATAATTTATCTGAACTTATTATCTTATAAATATTTCCTTTTTTTGATAAAATTTTTTTAATATTTAAAATTTTTACCATAACATAAAATATTTTTTTATTTGGTCAGAAGTTATTTTTTTAATATCTCCGCTATTTTTAAAGTAAACGCTATACCATTCACAAACAAATTTAATTGTTTCGTCAATTTTTAATTTATTCTCCCAGCCTAATTCTTTTTTAATTTTTGCAACATTAAGATTCAAATTAGTAGCTTCTACGGTTTTTTTCTTTTCAAAAATTTTAAATTTTATCTTTCTCAATTTCCAATTTTTATTAATTAAATGTATCAAGTTAACAACAGTAAGATTACTTGTCCCTTTTGGTCCAATATTATAATTTTTGAAAAAAATTTTAGATCTGAATATTTTTTTCGCTATAAAAATATATGCTCCAACAGGCTCTAGAACATGTTGCCATGGTCTATTTGCGTTTGGTGATCTTATTTTAATAATTTTATTTTTTTTCCAATTCTTAAAAAGATCAGGTAAAAGTCTATCTGAGGACCAGTCACCACCACCAATCACATTTCCTGCTCTAACAGTAACTAAATTAATTTTTTTATTATTTTTAATATAAGATTCAAAATAACTTTTTATAGCAATTTCAGCCATTGCTTTAGATGCGCCATAAGGCTCAATACCCCCTAGTAATGAATTTTCCTTATAATATCCTTTATTTGTAGGATAATAACATTTGTCCGATGTAACCATAACAATCGCTAAATTTTTTTTATAATTTTTAATTGATTCAAGTAAATTAATAGAACCTATAGAGTTAGTATTAAAAGTTTCTATTGGTTTTTGTAAAGATTTTAGTACTAAAGATTGTGCAGCACAGTGAAAAATAATATCAGGTTTTTCTTTTTTAATAAGATTTTTTAATTTATTTAAATTATTAATATCAAAAAAATATGTTTTCGTTTTTTTTTTTAAATTTAAAATATTATACATTGAAGGTTTTGTTGGAATATCTTTAGACAGTCCTACCACTTTTGCACCAAAAGAAATTAATGCTTGAGATAACCATGCCCCTTTAAATCCTGTATTACCTGTTACTAAAATTTTTTTTTTTTTATAAAATTTATTTAAATCACTCATTTTTTTTTCTTTAAAATATTTTCCAAGATTTTTTTATCTCTTAAAGTATCCACGCATTGCCAAAAACCGTTGTGACGAAAAGCAAAAATTTTTTTTTTCATTTTTGAAAGTTTTTTAAGTGTAATTTTTTCAAAATTTTCATTCTTTTTTAAATAATTAAAAATTTGTTTTGAAATAACCATAAAACCTCCATTAATCCAGGAAGCTTCGATTGGTTTCTCATTAAATTCATTAACATAACCTATTTTTTTATCTAAAATAATTTGTCCAAACCTTGAGGGTTGTTTTACTGATGTAACTGTAACTATAGGTTTATATTTATAGTGCGATTGTATAAGTTTTTTTAAATTAACATTAGATAATCCATCACCATACGTTAGAAG
>MDTG01206998.1_pt1 | contig 10062 bp, 6 predicted proteins | sample 811421 | NCBI WGS metagenome assembly MDTG01 (sample SAMN05326645, study PRJNA326480) | marine metagenome | isolation source: seawater | place: Pacific Ocean: South East | collected 2011 | reverse complement strand
CGCCGCTGTTTTCAATCGTAATGTCATCGCCGTCAGCATCGTGCAACAGCACTTTGTTGGATGTGGTTGCACTTGCCGTTATGCCGGTACTAGCAGAAATCAAATTGATTTTGGCAACGGCGTCGGTTACGTCAGAGCTGCTAATGGCGAAGGCGCTGGTGGCGTTACCGTTGATGGAAATTGTGTAATTTGCGCTGCTGGCATTAGTTGAAAAAAGCAGCGCATAGGTCTGTGCGTCAGCGTTTACTCGGGTCGTGTGGCTCACGGCATTAACTTTAGCGGCCACTGTTTTGGCGGTATCCGCATCGGCGACATCAATGGTTGTGGTGGCGCCGTTGGCCGTCAGCACAATATCGTTGGCGTCTACGGTGCTGTTGGTAGCTGCAGTTTGTGCGGCAGCTAATGCTGCCCGGGTGGGACCGGTTGAGGCATAGCTCCCCAACACTGCAGGCGCACTGGAGGTAATGGAAATACTCAATGTCTCGCCAGGATTCGCTCCGGTTTGTATTTGCCGACCTGTAAATGAGCCTGCTAATAGGCGATGGTTATTGAACGATGTGTTCGCCGAAATGGATTCAATTTCGGATTCAAGTAGAGCTGCCTCGGTAACTATGCTGGTTCGATCGGTCGTGCTCAGAGCATCACTGGATGCCTGAACGGCCAGCTCCCTAATGCGAGTAATCATGTCCGAGACTTCGTCCAATGCGGTATCAGCGGTGTCAAGCAACGCCAAAGCTTTTGATGTATTGCTCGTCGCAGCGGAGAGGCTCTGTATCTGGGCATTTAGCCGACTGGCCATAGCAAGGCCCGCCGCGTCATCAGCACCTGAAGATACTTTCCTGCCTGTGCTAAGCCGGTTCATACTTTGCTCAATTTGATCCTGAGCACGATTTATCCCCTGGATCGCTCGGCTGGCCATCGGGTGGATGTTGTTGTGAATCTGCATCGTCCTTCTCCTATAAAAAATAGCGGCAAAAAATTGCCGGGATGCGGCAAAAAATTTCCGGTCCAAATCTATTTCGGTAGGAATCTCAAAAACTTTAGTTTTAGCTCAAGCTTAGGGAGCATCAAAAACGATAGTGTCTACGCAGACCCAGTCACGGCAGTCGTCAAGAACTGTCAGAGCCGACGCAAACTACTTTATCTCGATGTCCCGCGCAGATAGTTGTCGCTTAGCGACTTGATTAATTTGGACAAAAGCGGCTTCAATGTTGCGAGTAAATAGTCGTGAGTCAAAAAGTGGGCTTTGCGCTTTTTGCTCTGAAAAGGCACTTTTCGCCTCGCGAAGAGTCTCTGGGTTTGAAGCAAGCTCCAACGCGATAAACTTGTAGTCGGCAATATCAATCGCCACAAATCGCGACAAGCCAGAAGCGTGCAATAGACTCGCGGAAACTCTGGCAGCAAATTGGCGACCGGCCACAGTGACAACCGGAATACCTGAGATTAGAGCGTCGCTCGTGGTTGTGTGTCCGTTGCATGTTAACGAGTCCAAAAATAAGTCCGCATGGGCCAGTCGCGCTAAGTGGTCTAGGTGGGGAAGTGGCTTCGCAAAGACTAATCTGTCACCGGAAATTCCTTTTTGCTTCGCGTACTTTACTAGATTCGCTGTTTGAAGTTTGCTCGTCTCCAGCAGCCACAAAACGCTGTTTGGAACCTCGCGCATCAGCGCCGTCCATGCATCGAAATCTGCTGGATTTAATTTGTACGGTTGATTAAAACTACAAAAAACAAAGCCGTGTTCTGGTAGGCCGTGATCGGACTTGGCATCTATCGCTTGGGGAACTGTTTTCATATCGTCGTTCGGCTGATACGAGCCTGGCATATAGATTATGGTTTCAGAATAAAAGCCCCGCTCTTCTTCAGGTATAGTGATTTTGTCGGCTATCAAATAGTCGATCGCTGTGGAGCCAGATGATCCTGGATACCCCAGAAAGCTAACTTGCACTGGCGCTAGGCGCTTTATGAAAAGACTAAAACGAGCATTTTGCGTATAACCCTTCATATCGATCGCGATGTCGATTTGCTCTCTTCTCGCCAGCTCAACGATTTCACTATCGGATAACGATCTGACGTTAAATACGGTAGCTGTTTCGTTTAAGAGTCGGCGATATGACCCCATGTTCTCGCGGCCGTAATTGAGAATGATGATTCGAAACCGCGTTTGGTCATGATTTCTAAATATGCCTGCGGCTAGATACATCGTAGCGTGATCGAAGAAGTCCGAGCCTACGTAAGCTACGACAATCCGTTGGTTTATCTTCGGAGATTGTGCAGATTGGTGGTCAATTCTGGTTGACGTGAGCGTGAGCCTTTCCGCCCAATTTATAGATTGTTGTAAACGTTGTTTCGGGTTGTCGTTGAATGGCAACATCTCCCAAGGGCTGATCGGCAGGGATTCTTGGCCAACGCCAGAAAGTAGGGCATCGTCTAAGGGCGAGCGATGCCAATCACAGACGTTTTTGTTTATGATTTCAAGGCGAAGCCGGGCAAGATTATTTTGGGGTTCGATTTGGACTGCCCGCAAGCAGTGGTTTTGCGCCTCCTCAAATTTCCCTTGCAGCTGCTGTGCGTGAGCAAGGTTGACCAACGCGTCGGCTTCCTTCGGATTGAGCTCAACCGCACGACGAAAGCAGCGTTCAGATTCTTTTAAGTCCCCGCTCCGCATCAGCGCAGCTCCCAAGCCGTTATGGTATTGATAGTTTTGGCGGTCTAACCCTAGCGCCGATTGATAGCACATAATAGCGTCGTTGTAGAATCCTAACAACGTCTGTAAGGCGCCTAAATTGTTCCAAGCTAGGTGGTTGCCGGGATTTATTTTGACCGCGCGCCGGTAGCTTTTAACAGCAAGGTCAAATTCGCCCAGCTTCTTGTGTGTAAACCCAAGATTGTTATAGCCATCTGCAAAACCGGTGTCGGCTGAAATGGCTCTTTTGAATGACCCAGCGGCATCTTTTATTTCTCCCAGGTCCAGGAGAACTAGGCCCAAGTTGTTGAAGCCGATAGCAAAGTCTTCGCGGAGCTCGACTGCGCGGGTGAAAGCGGTCTTTGCCTCATGCAGATTACCTTCGTCCCTTTCGACAACTCCTAGCAAATTCCACATTAATGGCGATCTCGGAGAGATCCCCAAGACCTCCTTAAGTTTCTGTCTAAGCTGTGAAAAATCTTTCTGCTCGTAGAGCTTAATGAGCCGTTCGTCGAGCACCTCAGCGAGATTTTTTTCCAAGTTCGCTTTCGCCTCTTTGGCACGCCTGTTTCCTGGATACTCTCCTAAAATTCCCTGATACACCGCTATTGCCTGGTGTGTATCGCCAGCAATCGCTAGTTTTGCAGCGCGCTTTAAACGAGAGTCGATTGAGATTTTCTTCAAATGTTTTGCTCGTGAATTTGGTAGGAAAGTTTAGGCAAACGAAAACATTAGGGATATGGTAGCCGAGATTGTCTAAAATGGGGCGGAGAGGATTCACATAAAACCATAGAGGCCAAGCTTTTTTGGCGTCAGCGCGTTAAAACACATTTGAAAAGGAAATGCGGTCCGTGTCTGAAGATCTGAAATCGCAATCTTGGTCGGCGTTTCGCAGAGGAGAGATCCTTGAGGCAAAGACATTAGCGGTGCAAGCAATTGAAATCGATGGAGCCCCCCCTAGTGCTACGGCATATCCCTCAACTTGTATTTTAGAGGGTCTCAAATTCTCACTGCAGGGCTCAAAAGCTGAAAGTTTCGATAAATACGACCATGTTCTTGGCCTGGAGCCGGAAAACCAAATGGCCAGATTGCTGTTGCACGAAGATTTGAAGAAAGAGGTAAATACCAGGCCCCGTCGGAAAGAAGGCTCAGGGAAGATAGTATTCGGGTTAGGCACTGGGCGTATGGGATCGACATCAATCGCAGGTCAACTAGGGAAAGTTGACAATGCTTTTGTCTCTCATGAGCATTACCCGATAGTTCGCTGGAAAGAAGACTTTAACACTGTCGCTTGGCATTTGGAGAGAATGTCTCTGTTAGCCGATCTTTTTGGCCTAGTCGCAGATATATCTCATTGGTGGCTTCCTTATGCGGAGAGGATTATTGAGCACTTGGAAAACAGTAGTTTCCTGTGCGTGCGCAGATCGAAGCAAGAGACCGTAGATTCGTTTCTTAAGATAAAGGGGGGCGGAGGCCAAGGCAGCATTAACCACTGGGTTGATCATGACGGCACTTTTTTTCAACTTAATTCATGGGACGCTACCTATCCGAGCTATTCGGCTTTCGAATTGTCCGAATGCCTCGAAAAATATTGGGACGAGTATTACGAGACTGCATCGAGCTTGCAAAAACGATTCCCCGATCGGTTTTTGTTAGTCGATTTTGAGGAAATGAAATCGCCTCTGGGTAGAGAAAAAGTCGCGGAGTTTTTGGGCCTTAGTGGTCAATTGTCGTCTCCGCTGCCCGCAATGAATGTCGGGTCCACAGGCGATAGCGCAAATTTTTCAGTCAACCCGTACGTACGGTAAGAACACGGCAATTGCCAGTTAGTTTCTTGCTTTTTTCGGTAAGATCTTAGTCAGTCTCTCGGAGATATTTGAGTAATCTTCAACGTGAACTGCATGCTCCTTGAAAAAATAAGCTAAGAACTTTTTCGTGAATTCTTCATTCGGTGTGCGTGGGCGAAGATTTATTCGCTCGATTGTGTCAATAAGGTCCTCAGCGGTTTTGGCTTCGTTGGTTGCGAGCGCGTAATCTGATTTACCCAGAGTTATGACCGGTTTTAAGTGGATTAAGGCCTCTATTCCCACTCCGGAGTTGACACAGATTGTTGCCACCGTGCGCTGGATAAGATCGTGAATATTTCCGTCCACGAGAATGCAGTTATTATCATTTTTTATTCGCTCCAAAAACTCTTGGGTTTTTGAGGTGTCGTCAAGCGGGTGCCGCTTAATTGCAAGTAGCCGGTCTGACGATTTGAAATGTCGCAGCACTGCGTCGATCGCGTCGTACTGATTCAGGTGCGCTTTCCTTGCTACCGTATCAAAAGGGGTTTGCATGGCAAAGAAGTAGATTGTGCGTTCTGGGGGTAGAGAAAGTTCTTTATCTGGTTGTTTAAACTTTGAGCGCCTGCGATTGATGTAGCGGTCTTTGAGCTCTGAATGAAATTCCTCAGCGACTTTAATCGATATTGTTTCAACGTATTTTTGCAACGAACGAGCATCTGGTTGTTTGCTGAATGGACCAAACCCGCTTGCATCGAGGTAACTAAAATCACTCAAATAAGCAATCTTTTGATGCAGAACATTCTCTCTCAGTCCATAGGTATGCTGGCCGACCATTGGAAAGTTCGCATAATCGTCAACCGGTAAAATATTAGTAACGGGCAAAACCAAAGGCAGTAATTTGTGCCCGTTGCCCAAGATAATATTGTAGATACCCTCGAAGATTCTTTGCGCGTTGGAGTTTGGCGCAAAATCCTCGACAGCTGTCACAAAAAAGCGGGGTTGTAGGTAAATAATGAACGTATTCTCGGCGCCGATTTCATCGGTCGGGCCTGCGCTTGATAAAGCCACTGGCGATTCGGCTAAGCTGTTTTTAAGCGCGGTATGCACCATTAATCGACATCCTTCGTGAACGCTAGATCCCACGGAATGCCAACGTTTTAGGAGTTGCAAGAAGAATGGGAGTGTTGCGAATGGCGGATTAATTTTACCAAGGTGGCGGGCTGCTAACGCCCGTTTTGAGAGTGGGAGTGTGGGTGTTGCGATTGCGAGCTTTAGCAGATCAACATCGTTAGGAAAGGAAGACAGGCTATCGAGGAACAGCTGATTGCTGTCTCGCAAGATCGCGAGAGCTTCCTCGGGTTCCAGCGATAGTGCCGCGGTATCTAGTAGCTGGCTCCAATTTTTGGCGATTATTTCCGGCATCTTATTGCTGGTTTTAGACATATTTCGTTCGCAATTAACAGCCTCTTCTAACGTTGCCGAAGCCATGCTATCGCAGAAACGACTGAATTAAAAAAAAGCCGCCCTAAGGCGGCTTTTTTAAGGCGGCTTCATCCGTGATTACTGAATCAGTTGAAGTACCATTTGCGGCGCAGCATTTGCTTGCGCAAGCATTGCAGTACCCGCTTGCAAAAGGACTTGCGACCTCGCTAACGCAGCAGACTCAGCTGCGAAATCGGCGTCTTGGAGCTTCCCGAGCGCTTCCGACGTCGCGCTCGCAGTTTCGTCCAAGAACGAAACTGTGTGATCCAATCGGTTGGTTAGGCTACCCAGGCTCGCTCGCATCGAACCGATCTTCTCTATTGCGCCGTCGATTAAGGACAGAGACGTTCCGGCTTTGGCACGGGTTGTCAAATCAACGCTAGTCAGGGCGGTCTGCGTTGCTGCGAGGGAGCTAGTACTACCTGTGTAATCTCCGGCAGTTGCACCTGTGTCGATGCTAAAGGCATTTGAACTGCTGAAAGAGATTCTTCCAGCGGCGTTAGCCAAGTCACCTACCTGGCCCGCGTGCTGCAATGTAACAGCGCTTCCGAGCGAATCATCGTGGTGGACAGATTTCATGGTGATGTCGGCTCCGGACACTGCATCCTGGCGCTCTAGTTTGATGTCATCACCGTCGACATCAACCAAAAAGAAACTTGAACCGTCTGCCGCAAGCTCTGCGGTCACTCCAGTAGAGCCTGAGACTGCGTTAATTGCGTTGACAATGGCTCCGTAGGATGTCGTCGTGACTGCTGCAGCTGCAACGACTACATCGTTGATATCGATCTGGATTGAGCCGCTCGCAGTTGTTACAAGGTTAATCCGGGTATCGGCTGTTGCTTCGACGCCTGTTGTTGCCGTCACGGCGTTGTATGCCGCAGCTACAGTCTTCGCGGAACTTCCCGCGACAGTTGTGACGGTAGTCGACAGGTTGTTGGCGACGACGGTATTTGACGTTCCGTCAAAGAGGTTTGGGGCCGCGGTGCCGGCGGTTGTGGAGTCATGGACTTCGGGACCATCACCATTGATCTGGAATGCCCCCAACGATGATGCTGCGACGCTTCCTTGAGTCAAGGCAACGGTCTCGCCCGCCTCAGTGCCCACCTGAAAGGTTTTGGCAAAGTTTCCGTCGAGGATTCTCTCACCGTTAAAACGGGCGGCAGAAGACATCCGAGTCAACTCTGCCTGTAATGCCGTCACCTCATCATTAAGGTACCTTCTGTCTGTTGCCGTTAGCGTATCGTTCGAAGCTTGTACAGATAGCTCTCGCATCCTTTGAAGCATGCCATCAACTTCTGTGAGGGCGCCGTCTACGGCATTGACTAGTGCTTGAGCGTCAGTCGCGTTTTTGCTTGCCATGTTAAGACTATTGACCTGTGCAGTCATGCGTTGGGCGATGGCGAGGCCTGCAGCGTCGTCGGAAGCATCGTTTATGCGCTTCCCAGTAGACAGTCGCTCCATAGCAACCGAAAGGTCCCTGTCTGCGTTCCGGACGGCGTTTTGGGCCGTCAGGGACATGGTGTTAGTTAAGACTCCAATCGACATTTCAATCTCCTTTACTTAAAAGTGAGCTCTCGTATAGAAAGCGCTTAACGCCGTTTGGCGATGCAAAGATGATCGGTACAAAAAGCACAACCTTTAGAGAATTTTTACCGCAAAGGCAAAGGCCGTCTAAAGCGGCAAAACGTTGCCCGTTAACTGTAGGAAACGCGGCGAGAAGTTGCCGCAAGCCCGGCCCAAAAAGGGGCTAGTTGCACGGCTACCGGGATTAGATGCGGCTACTCGGGCCAGATGTGGTAGGTAGCGGGTTTTACGAATCTAAGTTACGAGTTTGGTTTGCAGTGAGGCACTTCGAATGTGCGGGTTGTTGAATCGGGTCGTAAATTTAATCCTTACGAGTGAAAGGAAGATTTTCGAAACTGCTGATTAGATTATCTTTGGTGTTGTTCATCTCGTTAATCACGGCGTTCATGGCTGCAAATTGTGAATCGTAGCGGGCTTGTAGTGCCTCCATTTTACCCTCAAGAGTCTCCAGCGCCTCTTGCTGTTGAGTAACTGTCTCATTTAATGCGCTAGTCTTGGTGGTGAGGTAGCCTGAGCTACTGGTTAGATCAACGATCAGTTTGGACAGGTCTCCAGCCATGCCTCGAGCACCATCTCCAATGTCGCTCTGCGCGTCAGTATCGGCAGAAAACATTTTTCGCACTTCGTCGTAATTGTTCTGCAGAGCGCTGGTCAGTGTAGTATCGGTGACCGACAACGATCCTGTTCTGGTTATCGATACGCCAATTGATGACAATCGACCTATGCTTGTGCCAGGAGTCGATGATTCGCTCGTCAAAACGCTTTGTATGCTGCGTACAGCTGATCGAAAGATGCTGTCTCCCGCGAGCGCACCATCTAATTCGCGGTTCGTTATTTCGTCAAGGCTAGTTTTAAGAGAGTTGTAGGCTGATACGAAATCTTCGATTTTGGTTTTGAGCGCTGAGGTGTCGGTTGAAAGATTTAAATTTGCTGCGCCTGATGTAGCGGAGTTTAGGCTGAAAGTTACGCCGTCAACGATGTCTTCAATGCTATTTGTAGAGCGGGAGTAACTTACTCCGTTTACTGACAAGCTGGCATTGGCTGCCGTTTGGCCGCTGGCTGTAGCCGTGGTCAACATGTTGTTAATCGATGGAGTGATCGTATAAGCCCCCTCGGCTCCGCTCGCTCCCACAATCTGGATCACGTATGCGCTCCCCTCTGTGCCGGTATCGGTAAGCTGAGCTGAGATGCCAATGCTCGCCGCGTTGATCGCGTCAACGATGCCTTGTGGCGTTGCGGTCGTCACCGCTACGGTATGGCTGGTTGTCGAAGTTTGTCCAACCTCGATCGTTAAGTCGAAGCTCGATCCGCTGTTTAACGTCTGGCTGAGGCTAGAGAATGAGGAGCTGCCGTCTGGCACAAGAGTGCTTCGTTGCGGCCTTGCAACTGAGCTCACGGTTATCTCATGGTTGGCCGGCTGTGCACTCGCCGTTGTTTCAACTGAGAAAGCAGTTGGTTGAGTGTTGTTTGTTACTAGAGCATTAAAGTCCTCTTTATCGTTCAAGGTGAGTGCACTCGAGCGGAATAAATTGAGCGCTGATACTGCCTCACCTAGCGCGCTTATTTTTGTTTCGGCGTCCTCTATTGTAGAGTTGATTAGCGCAGCCTTTGGCGCTCTCTCGGCTTCGACCAGGGCGTTCGCGAGCTCTTTAGTGTTAAATCCGGCTCCGGCGCCTAGCGTATTTATATAGTCTATTGCCACAATGTTCCTGCGTCCTTGGTATGTCGAATTTTCGTTACTCTGCGCTAGGTAAAGCAACATTCATGCCACAGCGCCTTTTCTCAACCGAGCGCTTGAGTCGACGTTTGGTAAGTCGGTAGCGCTGCGGCGTTACTTTAAGGTTTGCTTTAGCCGCGCGATCGACGGGGCTGCTTTCGCCGGAGCCGGCTATAGTGTCATTTCTTAAAGAATTGTTGTGCCGCCGAGAAGGCGAGCTTGATTACGATGGCGACGCACATAAGGAAAAGCACGTTCTCGAGACTTAAGTATTCTAATAAATCGGCTAAGCGAACATCTTTTCGAAGCTCTGGCGAATACGCAAAGAAGGCGAAAAACGCGAACCCTGCCGCTAAAAACACGATCCTGCGCATCACCTGGCATATCGCACAGGTTGGTTTTGCTTTGGTGTGGTTTTTGCTGTTGATCATAAGGTTCTGGCTTATTTAAGCGGGCTAAAAATCCCTGGTGATGCTCTATTTTGCTAGTCCGATTGGTTGGCTCGCGCAATTGGACGATGTTGGTTAAAGTACAATGTCAACTTAAGGTAAACAACATTTGTCGTACCGAATTATTGGCAGCAGTGAACAAACTCGCCGGCTCCAGCAGTTAATTGATTCTATTGCCCCGGCAGACGTAAGTGTTCTTGTTACTGGCGAAAGCGGTTGTGGTAAAGAGCTTGTTGCTCAGGCTATCCACGAACGCTCTGAGCGCCAGTATCGCCCATTTATTGCCGTTAATTGCGGCGCGATTCCTGCCGATCTGCTGGAGAGTCAACTTTTTGGGCACAAAAAAGGCGCGTTCACCGG